>JGI12048J13642_10316574_pt1 | contig 17851 bp, 14 predicted proteins | sample ElkSlonscriptome_16_FD_13642 | JGI IMG/M metagenome (IMG submission 13642)
GCCGGCTCGGCGCTGACCGGTGCGGGCTATCTGTCGCTGCTGTTTCTCAACGCCGAGTCGACCATCGTGTCGATGCTGCCGGGCATGACGCTGATTGGTCTCGGTACCGGCTTGTTCTTCTCGCCGAACAACACCCTGATGCTGGCGAATGCCCCGCCTGAACGCGCGGGCATGGTGTCCGGTCTGTTCGGCACGCTGCGCCAGTCAGGTTATGCGCTGGGCTTCGCCCTGACCGCCAGCCTGTTCACCTTCGTGCAGAAGTTCATGGAGATCCAGTGGACCTATTCGGCTCTACTGCTGCTGCCGGAGACTACCGCGTTGCAGATGGAACAGGCGTTCGAGCAGGGCGGCATGTGGTCGCCGGAAACGCTGATTTTCATACTCCATCTCAGCGTCATTCTGTGCACCGGCATCCTGGTGCTGAGCTTCTTGAATTCGGTGCCCTCGCTGAAAATGAACGTGCGCCGCCACGCCGGGTTGTTCGCTGCGGCCATTGGCGGTGCGCTGGTGTCGATGGCGGCATTTGCGGTTACTGCGCCCGGGTACGTCGACCCCGACACCGCCGCCCGACCGGATGCGAACACCGTCGCGGCCGGCGAGCGGCGCTCGTTCGGCATGGCCAGTCGCTCGCCGGACCTGTTCGGCACGACCGCGTACTTTGGTAACTCGCGGCACGGCGACCGTGAAGGCGCGGCTCCCGAAGTACGCGCGACGCCGACTGTGGCCACCGCAAGCGGCAGCGGCGGTGCGGCGTTGTTCAGCACCCACTGTGCCGCCTGCCACGGCGCTGACGGGCGGGGCGTGGAAGGGCTTGGCCTGAACCTGCTCGCCTCGAAGCTCGTGGCAAACTCCAGCCCTGATGCGCTGCAGGCGTTCCTGCGCAAAGGCCGTATGCCCGGCGATCCGAACAGCGTGACCGGCGTGCCCATGCCGGGGTTTGCGTGGATGAGTGCCGAGCAGCTGGAGCAGCTCAGCGCCTATTTGCAGGACCGCGCGGCACGTTAACCCGGTTTCCGCAGAGCGGACTGCGGGCGCCGCCACGAGCGCGGGAGCCGCGGTTCCATGGTTTCATGCCCACCGTTACGGCAACCTTGGAATGACTGGATGACGATCTCTGAGTCTGCAAAAAACCAGGCTTCTGCTGCTGCGCCGCCGGCACCCGCAAGGCCCAGCTCGGCCGTGGCCTGGTTCGGCGTGGGCGTGCTGGTACTGGCGTTTGTGTCGTCGATCGCGGATCGCATCATCATCGCGCTGTTGGTGGACCCGATCAAAGCCGACCTCAATCTCAGCGACACCCAGATGGGTTTTATGATGGGGCTGGCCTTCGCCGTTTTTTACGCACTGATGGGTCTGCCGATCGGGCGGATGGCCGATCAGTACAGCCGCAGATTCATTATCGGCTGCGGTATTTTTCTGTGGAGCATCATGACGGCGCTCTGCGGGCTGGCGCGCAGTTTTACCGAGCTGTTTCTCGCGCGTGTCGGGGTCGGCATTGGCCAGGCAACGCTGTCACCGGCCGCGTACTCGATGATTGCGGACTACTTTCCGAAAGACAAGCTGGGCCGGGCACTAGGCGTTTATCAGTCCGGCGCGTTTTTCGGCATTGGGCTGGCGCTGATTTTCGGCGGCCTGGCTATCCGCTTCGCGGCCACGGCGGACGACATCCGTCTGCCGCTGATCGGCGTGGTCGCCGGCTGGCAGCTGGCATTTATTGCGGTCGGGCTGCCGGGGATACTGATCGCCGCCCTGATGTTTCTGGTGAAAGAACCGGCGCGGCAGGGCGTCAGTCCAGCGGCGGCGAGCGGCATCAGCCTGGGCGAAGCCGTCGGTTGGGCCTGGGCGCGGAGGAGGGTGTTTCTGGCCCACTACACGGGCTTCGCGCTGCTCGCGCTGCCGATGACGACGCTGGCGACCTGGGTGCCCACCTATTTCATGCGCGTGGTCGGCCTGACTCCGCCCGAGACCGGGCTCAAGCTGGGTCTGATCGTGTTCATCTGCGCACCGGTCGGCGTGGTTGCCGGCGGCTGGCTGGCCGACACGCTGTTCCGCGGCGGCCGCACCGATGCTGCGCTGCGCGTCGCGGTTCTGGCGGCGGCAATCATGACGCCCCTCAGCATACTGGCTACTACGGTCGCCGACCCGGTCTGGGCGCTGGTGCTGGCCGCGCCGTTTGCCTTTGGAGCGAGTATTTCGATGGGGCTGGCGCCTACCGCCCTGCAGCTGGTCACGCCGAATCGGCTGCGGGCCCAGGTGTCTGCCGCGTGGATGCTGTTTCTCAACATTATTACCGCGGGGCTCGGGCCGACGGCCGTCGGCTGGATCAATGATGCCGTGTTCGGTGATCCGCTCGCTGTCGGTCAGTCAATTGCGGTGGTCAACACGCTGTCAGTGGTGATCGGCGGCCTGCTGCTGTGGTCGACGTGGAAACCGTTCAGGGCGGAGGTCGAGCGCGCTGACGCCTGATGCCTGCTGCGGTTGCCGGCGGTGACCGCCGGTCGCACCGGCCATTCGCGCTCACTTCGGCATGACGCGACCCCGTGAAGTTGCTAACCTTAGCGCTTGGGATAGCCGCAATTTCTAACCGTTTTTACCTAATCAAGGCTGCACTGATGAAAAATCTCCAATCACTTGCCATATCGCTCACCGTTGCCGCCGCACTGCTGCTGGCAGCCTGCTCACCGCAATCGCCGACGGACACACAGTCCTCACAGCCGCAGGTGGCCGTGATCGACCTGGGCAAGGTAGCGCAAGACACAGGTCAGGATATCGTGATCCGGGACCGTGCTGAGGCGGGTATCGCCGAAATCAATAATCAGCTGCAGCAGCTGGCCGCAGATCTGGACGAGCAGCTCACGACCGAGCGGGACAAAATTGGCGTGGCGCCCAACGAACAGGAAGCAGCGCGCCTCCAGCAGCTGCGCGCGCAGGCAAGGCAGCAGGTCAATCAGGCTCAGATGCAGGCGCAGCAGCAGGCGAACGACCTTGAGTCGCAACTGGTTCTCGAATTTCGCGAGGAGCTGATGCCGCTGGCCGAAAAAATCGCCAGTGATCGCGGCCTGAAACTGATTTTGTCAAAAGATATCTTTATATTCTGGGCCGACGATGCCATCGACATCACGGCGGACGTGGTCGCCGCCTGGCAAGCGCAGGTGCCCGAGCTTGAGGTGACGGCGCCGGACGGCGAAACCGCCGAGTCTCCCGCCGCTGAAGCCGAGTCAGCTTCCGAGGTGGTGGTCGAAGCTAACGAAGACACGGCGCAGGCCGCCACTGAAGCCGCGGAGGCCGCAACCGAAGCCGCGGAGTCTGCTGTTGAGGCAGCCAGTGAGGCGGTTGATGAGGCGGCGGAAGAGATCGAAACCGCCGTCGAATAGCGCTAACCTGTGCTGACCCGGTCTATCTCGGCAAGCTGGTCGACGCTGAATTCAACGTTGCCCGCAGCGGCGTTCTGCGCGACCTGTTCGGGCCTGGTCACCCCGGCGATTACGGTGGCCACGGCGGGCCGGCTGGTCAGCCCGCCCATCGCAAGTTCCAGCATCGAACAACCAAAGCGCTCGGCGCACTCGATCAGCGTCTCGACGCGGTCGAGTTTTTCTTCCGCGCCGAAGCCGCCCCACTTGGCCAGACGGGAGTCGGCAGGCGCTTCCTGACCTTTGCGGTACTTGCCGGTCAAGAGCCCGCTTTCCAGAGGGAAATAGGGAATCAGACTGATGTTGTTGGCCTCGGCGACCGGCAGCAGATCGTCTTCGATGCCGCGAGTCAGCAAACTGTACCAGTTTTGTGCTGACACATAGCCGGTCACGCCAAGCGCTGCGGCGGCATCAATCGCCTCCTGAAGCTGCGTGCCATTCATGTTGGAGCAGCCTACGTAGCGGACTTTGCCGGACTGCACGAGAGACTCGAGTGCCCGCAACGTGTCCTCAGCCGGTGTGCCAGTGTCCGGGAAATGATATTGATATAAATCGAGGTAGTCGGTACCAAGCTGCCGCAGGCTGGTTTCGATGCGCTCGTTAATGTAGCTGGCAGTGCCGCCTCCTTCCACGCTGCCGCCGCGACCTCCGCTCTGGGCGCCAAACTTGGTGGTCAGGATGATATCCTGGCGTCTCGCGCCTAGCGCCTTGCCAACCAGTGCCTCGGAGCGCCCGTGCGGGCCCCCGTAGATATCGGCGGTATCGAAAAAATTGATGCCCTCATCCAGCGCCGCGCCGATAATGGCGTTCGTTTGCTCCTGATCGCACATCAGGCCGAACATCATGCAACCGATACCCACCACCGAGACGTCGAGGTCGGAAGGGCCAAGTGATTTCTTTTTCAAGATTAGTTCTCCGCGCCAGCTGCGGGCATCATTTCAGCCGCGACCGGCAAGGGGTGAGTGGCGCGCACCGACAATGCGGCCATAAAGCGCGTCATGTTCAGGCGCCAAATTATAACAAACGGCGCGGTGCTGCCGAGACGGGCTGAGCCAGATCAAGGCCGTGGATATCGGCACCGATTCATCCGCCTACCCGACTCGTCTCGCACTCGGCGATCTGTTCAGGCATTGATGCACCGTGATTTCAGTCTAGGCTTGTCCGGGCGCCCGGAACACGCGGGCAAAGTACTCTGCCAGATCGGTGCTGACAGTTTCAGCCATATCGGGATCGATGCCCGCGAGGTTTTTAGCCAGCTGTTTCTTGAAATCGAGCTGCATCTGGCGGGCGATCTGGATGCGCTGCGCCTGCGGTGAGCCGGCGCCGTGCATCGATTCGGTCAGGTAGCCTACCGCGTTGCGCCCCAGCGTCATGTTTTCGATCAGCCGCAGAATTCGCATGCGGTCTTCGGTTGATATATCGGCCCGGCCCTGCAGGTATTTGCGGATTAAGGGGCCGATATCCGGGTGGTTGAGATCCTGATCCTGTTCCGACGGTAGCGTGACCACCAGCCCGCCGGCCAGATCCTGAGCCAGCCGGCCGATCTCGTAGGGCATCCTGGTCACGTGATGCTTACAGACATTGGCAATCATGTCGTCGTTCAGGTAATTGCCGGATCGGGTGCGCGTTGCCTGGTAGCTACTGGCGATCCCGGTGCTGTAGATCGTCTCGTTCAGGTGGGTCATCTCCACCAGCTTGTCCTTAATGTGCGACGCGCGCTCGGCGCCATTGTACTCGGCTATTGTCGCCGCCGCCCCGATGAGTACATCGCCCACGCCGGACTTACACACGTAGCTACGGCGGTGATAGCAGGTAAAACGTTCGACCAGCATGGCTGCGAAATCGTGCTCACCGTTCATAAAGATGCGGTCGTTCGGTATGAATACATCCTCGAGAATGATCATGGCCTCCTGCCCGGCATACTGTTGGTTGCCGGCATCGAGGCCGCTGCCTTCCATGCTACGGGTATCGCACGACTGGCGGCCGTAGATGTAGGTAATGCCGGTTGCGTCGACAGGCACCGCGCCGACAATGGCGTAGTCGGTGTCGTGTTCACCCAGCCGGATCGTCGGCATGATGAGAATCCAGTGCGAGTTAACGCAGCCCGTCTGGTGGGCCTTGGCACCACTGACGTAGACGCCATCTTCCGTGCGCCGCGTGACGTGCACGTACATATCCGGATCGTCTTGCTCGTGCGGGGCCTTGCTGCGATCGCCCTTGACGTCGGTCATCGCGCCGCCGATGACGTGGCCCGCGGCCTGCGTCATCGTTACAAAGCACCTGAAGCGCTCGTGGTAGTCGGTGCGGTTGGCCTCATCGATCTCGTATGTGACCGAGTGCAGCGCGTTGAACGCGTCCATGCCGACGCAGCGCTGGAAACAGGTGCCGGTCAGCTGGCCCAGCCGACGCTGCATTTTGTTCTGCAGCACGAGGTCTTCGGGACTCTCGGCGATATGCAGAAATCGGTTGATCGGCGTTCCTGTATAAGGCGACACGGCCATGCCGAGTTCCGGATGGCTGCAGGCCAGATCGTAGGTTTTCGCAACCGCATTGATGGAGGGCCGGATCAGCGGATGGTCGACGGGCTCGGCCACGCGCTCTCCGAACAGGTACACGGCCAGGTTACGACCCCGCAGGCTCTCGATGTAGTCGGCGCCGGTGCGTAACATCGTGTCGGGCATGGCCTGAACGGAGTCTGCGGGAGGTGGCATGGCGGCGAGCTCGAAGCGGTGAACAAGTCCTGATTCTAACACGCGAGGTTGATGGCCAAGCCCGGCCGGCGGCAGCCGTGGCGCTTGCAGATCACCCCCCGACAGCGCACTATTTTGGCTGGTTTTTATTGTTCTACGGGCTTGCCATGACCGGTTCTGATCTGACGGCTTCGCCGCTCGGCAACCCGGTGTTCCGCCGGCTGTTTACCGCTCAGGTGATCGCGCTGGTGGGCACCGGACTGACGACTGTGGCGCTGACACTGCTGGCCTATGACCTCGCGCAGGAAAACGCGGGTGTGGTCGTCGGCACCGCCCTGGCGTTCAAGATGGTGGCCTACGTGCTGTTTGCGCCGGTGATCGGCGGTCTGGCTCACCGGGTGCCGCGCAAACCGCTGCTGATATCGCTGGACGTGGCGCGCGCGCTGGTTGTGCTGGTCATGCCTTTTGTGACGACTGTGTGGCAAATATACCTGCTGATTTTCCTGCTGAATCTTTTTTCAGCGGGTTTCAAGCCGGTATTCGCTGCAACTATTCCGGAGGTGCTGCCGGACGAGCAGCAGTACACCAAAGCGCTGGCCTATTCCCGCCTGGCCTACGATCTGGAAAATTTGCTGAGTCCGATGCTGGCCGGTATTGCGCTGCTTTTTTTCAGCTACACCGGGCTGTTTGTGGGCAACTCGGTGGCGTTCCTGCTCTCTGCATTGCTTATTCTGGCGTGCGTGCTGCCGTCCACCGAGCCGCAGGACCGGCTGGGCGGTTTGTGGGGTGAGATCACCTTCGGACTGAAAGCCTACCTGCGCACGCCGCGGCTGCGGGCGCTGCTGACCCTGTATCTCGCGGTGGCCTGCGCCAGCGCGACGGTCATCGTGAACACGGTGATTTACGTCAAGGAGTTGTGGGGCGGGACCGATACTCAGGTGGCCGCTGCATTTGCAGCGGCCGGGCTGGGGTCGATGCTCGCGGCGCTGGTGACCCCGCGGTTGCTCGACAAAACCGGTGACAGGCCGGTGATGGTGAGCGGCGCCTTTATCATGGGTGGCGGAGTGCTGGGGATCGTCGCGCAGCCCGATCTGACGCAGATGCTGCCGGTGTGGTTCGTGATTGGCCTCGGCTGGTCGCTGATTCAGACGCCGGCCAGCCGGGTAGTGAATCGCTCGGCCGCCGCCAGCGATCGTTCCGCCTATTTTTCGGCGCAGTTTGCGCTGTCCCATGCTTGCTGGCTGCTGGCGTACCCGCTTGCCGGCCAGCTCGGTGCGAACCTCGGTGTGGCCAACGCCGCCCTGCTGATGGGGGCGGCTATTATTGTGTTTGCCGTGTGCGGCCTGGTGTTCTGGCCGCGCGAGGCCAGCGTAGAGCTCGAGCATGAACACGAGGCCTTCGAGCATCAGCACCTGCACACGCACGGTGAGCACCATCGGCACGCGCATCACGGTGACGAGGGCCCGGAGCCGCATCGGCACCCGCACTATCATGAACCCCGGCGACACGCGCACGCCTTTTACATCGATGACCATCACCCGCGTTGGCCAACAGAGGGTTCAGCCGGCTAGTCTGGTTGCGCTGCGCGCACCGCTCACCCGTCACTGTAGTCGACCGTGAGACCTGAACTCCCGCCCCGATAGTCGATTGCCTGGCGCGCCTGAGCCGGCGCCGCTAGATTGCTTTAGAGAGCTTCCGATCGGCGCGGTTTCTGACCAGCGGGACCGCTTCGATGACCCAGTTCTTGGCTTCACGCCGCGCCGGGCTGGGAATCGCAAACGCGGTGTCCTTACCGTTGCGGCGGTTGAATTCCTTCAGGTCTATTCGCCAGCCGGCTTCGTCAAATTTGTGCAACCAGTCACGATAGGCCACTACGGCCTTGTCGGCCGGCATCAATACTTCCTTGGTATTGCTGATGGGCGTTTGTGCCGGGTACAGCACGTTGAGGATGTCGATGTCCTGTTTCGCAATCTCCTTATTGCGCGCATGAATCGGACCGTCATGTTTTGGATCCGTCATGAAATTACGCATGTTGAGAAAGAATATCCGTGTGTGATTCTCATCCACCGGTTGCTCGAAGAAATACTGGCGGAAGCCTTTATCAGGCTGCGGGTTGATATGTGTCACTACCACGTTGGGGCCGTATGTGCCGCCGCCGGCCCACAGATCGCCCTGCTCGGTGCGCGTGTCGCCCCAATCTTCCTGTTTGAGCGGCGGTGCATTGAAGCGGTGCATGAACCACATGCCCCAGCCCTGTGCGTGCTCCTCGGTGTCGTACTCCCGAACGGAGTAGGTCTCGCGGTTCATCGCCGTGAAACCGTGGGTGGGATGGACAAATTCGTTGTGCGCCGGGTCCAGCGCGTTCTCGATCGAGCGTTCGTAGTAGTAGTCGACCTCGAGCACAAGTACCTGGTTAGCGCGCCAGCCTTCCTGACCGTACTCCTCGACGTCTAGCAGGGGCGGACGCTCCTCTTCTGGCAGGTCGCCCAGAAATGCGAACACAATGCCGTATTTTTCCTGCACCGGATACGCGTCGATCTTGGCGCGCGCCGGCGGTTTTTTGCCGTAGCCGATTGACGGGATGTTCCTGCACTCACCGTCCCCGCCAAATTCCCAGCCGTGATACGGGCACACCACACAGCCGTTAACGATACGCGGTACATTCGGCCCGGCCGACCAGGCACCGCCCAGTGAGCCGCCGCGGTGCACGCAGGTATCGCTGAGCACCCGGGCTTCGCCATCCTCATCGCGAAAGACCACCAGATTAACGCCCAGCACCATCACCTTCTCCGGCGTATCCATGGCCAGGTCTTCACTGCGAATAATGGGGTACCAAAAATTGATATACATGTTCGTCTCCTCGCGTAATCCGGAAAGCGCCCGCTGGCGGGTTAGACGAAATATTCCAAGATAGGCGGCCGAGCCGCTATAGGTAGTGATACCTACCGCATTAAGACTATATAAAACAGCGACGTATGGGCGGTTTGCTACTCATAGCGGAGCGCTTCGATCGGATCAAGGCTGGCCGCTTTGCGCGCCGGCAGCAGGCCGAAGAGCAGCCCCACGCCGGCACTGAAGCCGAACGCAATGGCAACTGCGGAAAACGACAGGGGGGTCGACCAGCCCGCCAGCGAGGCCATCAGAGTAGCGGCCGATGCGCCGAGGGCGATGCCGATAACGCCGCCGGAAATGCACAGCATCATGGCCTCGATGAGGAACTGCAGCAGGATATTGGTGCGGGTTGCCCCGAGCGCTTTGCGAATGCCAATCTCACGGGTGCGTTCGGTGACCGTCACCAGCATGATGTTCATAATGCCGATACCGCCTACGATCAGACTGATACCGGCAATGCCGGCCAGCAGGTACGAGAAAATGCCGGCGGCCTCCTGCTGCATATTGAGAAACTGCTTGCGATCACTGAGCATGAAGTCGTTCTTGGCGCCCGGAATTATCTGATGTTCCCGGCGCATCACTCGCTCCACATCGATAATGGCGACCTCCATCGGCACGTCGTCGCTGATCTGCACGCCGATACTGTTGAGGTCCTTGTTGCCGGTCAGGCGCGACTGCGCCGTTGCCAGCGGTACCCAGCCGTATTCATCCCGGCTGCTGAAACCCACGGTGCCCTTGGACTCGAATATGCCGATGATCTCGAACGAGGTGCCTTTGACCAGCAGGCTGCGGCCCAGCAGCATTTCCGGTTCCTGCTCAAACATGGCCGCCACGTCGCCGCCAATCACGATCACGCGATCGCGCGCGGCGTTCTCGGCCGCCGTGAACATGCGTCCGTACATCAGCTCGTAATTGTTGACCTCGGCATAGTTCTCGGTAGTGCCGACAATCGTCATCGGCTTGTTGCGGTTGCCGAATTTAACCTGAATGGTGCCTGAGCTTTCGGGCACGACCGCGACAGCAGCAGCTACCTCGCGAATCGCGTTGGCGTCGTCGATGTTCAGCTTGCGGTCACCGACCGAGACGCCGCGGAAAAACCCTGACCCGGCGCGCACAGAGAGGATATTGCCGCCCAGGCTTTCGAGCTGACTGTCCACCGCACGCTTGGCGCCGGTGCCCAGCGCTACCATTGCAATGACTGCCGCCACGCCGATGATAATGCCCAGCATCGTCAGCATTGCGCGGAACAAGTTGGCGCGAATGGACTGCATGGCGACCGCCACCATTTCCCACAGCAGCATGCTATTTGTCCTTCGACTTCATGCCGGGCATGCCGACCGTCTGGCCGATCCACTGCTTGAAGCGATCCTGCGACATGATCAGATCGGAGCTGGGCAGCAGCAGAATGTCGTCGCCGGGCTGCACTCCGCTGACCACTTCGCTGTAGTCGAGATCGGTGACGCCGGTCACCACGTTGCGAGCGGTCGGGACATCGCCGTTCATAACGAACAACCAGTAGCGACCGCCAAACTGATAGCCTTCGCCCTGCGGTGCCTGGCGTTGCGGACGTGCGCCAGCATCACCGCTGGCACCCGAAACCATATCAGGCAGCTCCATTCCGCTGTCGCGCAGCTGGTCGCGAATAGCGTCCTCGTCCAGCCCTGTGAACAGGGCAGCGGCGGCAATGTCGCGTGGCGTGCGCAGCGCGATGGCCGGCACCGCGGGGACGTCATACCGGCTGGCAATGTCTATTTCCACCTCGGCGTTCATCCCGGGCTTGAGCAGCCCGGACTCGTTTTCGATGGTGACGATCACCGCGAACAGCGTCACCGCTTCCTCATCCTCGGCCTTGGGCTCGACCTTGACCACCGTGCCGAGAAACGGCTGGTTGGGGTAGGCCGCCACGGTCACGACGGCCTCCTGGCCGGGGGTGATCTTGCCGATATCCGTTTCATCTACCAGTGAGCGCACCTGCACCGAGCGCAGATCTGCCATGGTCAGCAGCACCGTACCGCCGCCGACGTCCATGGTGGGGGACGAGATGACCTGGCCGACCTCGACATCGCGCGAGATTACCGTGCCCTGGATGGGTGCCCGCACTTCGGTGTCGTCCAGCGCAATGCGCGCGTTCTCGACCGCGACTTCCGCCCGTACCACCTCAGCGCCCGAGTTAGCGAACTCAAGTACGCTTTGCTCGAGGTCAACCTGATTCAGCGTGCCGGTCTTGAACAAAGATTGGGCGCGATCGCGCTGTGACTCGGCGATATCGCGGCGTGCCCTTGCGGCCTCAAGCTCCGCCATCGCCTGCGACAGCGCATTGCGCGGGGTGCGTTTGTCGATCTGCACCAGCATGTCGCCCGCCGCAACGGTGTCACCGGTTTCCGAGCTGATGTCGAGTATTTCACCGGAGGCCTTGGATTTAAGCTCGACGGTGGTTACCGGTTCGATAATGCCGGCAGCCTGCACTGCGACAATAATGTCACGCTGGGTGACCGTGCCAATATTCCAGGTGCGTTCCTGCTCCTCGCGCGCGCAGCCGCTGACCAGCGCCGTGAGCAGCCCCAGTGCGGCCCAGTAGTGCAAACGTGTGTTCAATGGATGGCTTCCTGTAAATCGTCTGCTGCCCGTCGGCCGCCGGTGCGCGTATCGGACGCGATGCTGCCGTCGAGCAAGTGAATTTCGCGCTCCGCGTGGGCAGCAATGTCTGCCTCATGGGTGACGAGAATAATGGTCTGGCCCTGACTGTGCAGTGAGTCGAACAGCTCCATGATGTCATGGCCGGTTCTGGAGTCCAGATTGCCGGTGGGTTCGTCCGCCAGCAGCAAGCTGGGCCGGGTGACCAGTGCCCGGGCTACCGCGACCCGCTGCCGCTGTCCGCCCGACATTTCTCCCGGTTTGTGGCCGGCGCGTTCGTCCAGCCCGACCTGCCCCAGCGCATGCCGAGCCCGTTCAATGCGCTCACGCTTGGCCAGCCCGGCATAGATCAGCGGCAGCTCGACGTTGTGCAGTGCGGTCGCGCGTGCCAGCAGATTAAAGGTTTGAAACACGAACCCGATCTCGCGATTGCGGACCTGCGCCAGCGCGCTGTCACGCATTGCGGAGACTTCAGTCCCGTTCAGCTCGTAGGTACCGGAGGACGGACTGTCGAGACACCCAATCATGTTCATCAGTGTAGTCTTGCCGGAACCCGAAGGGCCCATGATCGCCACGTAATCATTGGGAAAAATATCCAGGTCGACCCCGTTGAGCGCATTGATGCTGGTATCACCCATCGTGTAGGTGCGCATCAGCTGCTGGATGCGGATCAGGGCGGATTGTCGAGCGTCTGAATTCATAAGCGTCCGATGCGAATCATCGCATCAATTATTGAGGCGATATGTACCAAAATGTAACGGTCCGCTGGCCGCTTAGGTCATCTGCCGGCGGTGCCACCAGGCCGCAAGTGCCAGCAGGTGGTCGGAGAGGTGGCGCTTGCGCCAGTTGCCGGCCGCGAACTTGTTGGCCTCGCTTAGCGTCGGGTAGATATGCACGGTGCCGAGTATTTTGCTCAATCCCAGTCCGTGCCGCATGGCCAGCACGTATTCGCTGATGATCTCCGCCGCATGCGGGCCGACAATACTCACACCCAGTATCGTGTCTTTGCCGGGCGGGGTGAGCACCCGAACCTCGCCGCTGGCCTCGCTGTCCGCGATTGCCCGGTCGAGCTCTTCAATCCCGTAGGTTGTTACTTCGACGGCGACGCCCTGGCGGGCGGCCTCGGTCTCGCTGAGCCCGACGCTGGCCACTTCGGGATCGCAGAAAACTGCGCGCGGCAGCACCGAGTAGTCGACGCGGAACTTCCACAACCTGCCAAACAGCGCGTTCATCGCGGCATACCAGGCCTGGTGTGCGGCCGCATGGGTCAGCTGGTAGGGTCCCGCAACGTCGCCGCAGGCAAAAATATTCGGGCAGGTCGTCTGCAGGTATTCGTTGACCGGCACGGTGCCGTTGCGGGTCGGCTCGATACCCAGTGTTTCCAGCCCGAGGTCGGCCGTGTTGCCGAGACGCCCCGCGGCCACCAGCACCGCATCGAACTCGACCCGGACTGCGTCGCCATCCGGCAGGGCGCACACAGCGGCTTTGCGAACGCCGGTCTCAAAGCGCTCCACCCGGGTGCCGAGCAGCAGCTTAATGCCGTCTGATCGGAAACTGTCCGCGACTCGCTCGCCCACGGGCGCGTCCTCGCTCGCGAGCAGCGTGTCCTGCATTTCCACCAGCGTCACCGCACTCCCGAGCCGGTGGAACGCTTGCGCCAGCTCGCAGCCAATCGCGCCGCCGCCCAGGACGAGCAGCTGTTGCGGGAGCTGCTCGAGCTGCCACAGGTTGTCGGACGTGAGGTAGTCCAGGTCGGCGAGGCCCGGGATCGGCGGCACCGCGGGGCGGCCGCCGCTGGCGATAACAATGCTTCGCGCGCTCAGCGTCCGGCCGTTGACGGCAACGGTCCAGGGCGAAGTGATCTGCGCATCACCGATCACGCAGTCGACGCCGAGCTCGGTGTAGCGCTCCACGGAATCGTGCGGCGCGATCGTCTCGATAACCTGATGAACCCGCCGCATCACGGCCGGAAAATCGGCGGTGGTGGTGCCGGCCTGCAGCCCGAACTCGGCTGCGCGCTCGATATAGCTGGCAATACGCGACGAGCGGATCAGCGCTTTGCTCGGCACGCAACCGGTGTTGAGGCAGTCACCGCCCATCGCTTCGCGCTCAATCAGCGTTACCTTGGCCCGGGCGGCCGCGGCGATATACGCTGTCACCAGTCCTGCGGAGCCCGCGCCGATCACGATCAGGTTGGAGTCGAAGCGTCGGGGCCGTTGGAAGCCGTTTTGCGGCTGACGTTTTTTCAGCATTGTTGTCTGACCTTGACCAGCGTTAGCAGCTTGCGGGTGAGCAACGGAAAGACGCCGAGCAGCACAAACGACCCGATGAGCCCGGGTGAGAGAATGCCGCCAAGCGTCTCAAGCTGCCCGATCTGTGTGCCGGCGTTCACGTACACCACAGTGGCGGGCAGCATGCCGAGTTGACTCACCCAGTAAAAGGTGAGTGCGCGCAGACGCGTCAGCCCCGCCACCAGGTTGATGGCGAAAAAGGGGAATGCCGGTACAAGTCGCAGCGTAAACAGGTAGTAACCGCCTTCCGCGTCGATGCCTTTGTTCATTCGCCCGAGTACTTTTGGGAAGCGGCGTTCCACGTAGTCGCGCAGGAGAAATCGCGCCAGCAGGAACGCCAGAGTGGCTCCGATGGAGCTCGCGAACGAAACCAGCAGTGTGCCCTGGACGACACCGAACAATGCACCGCCAATCAGTGTCAGCACCGCCGCACCGGGAATGCTGGCAGCCGCCATCAAGACATACAGCGCGAAATAGCCGGCTGCCGCCGCCGGTCGATTACTGTTCACCCACGCTTCGACCTGCGACTGCCGCGCCTCAAAGTTCTCCAGCGTCACCAGCCGGTGGAGATCCAGCGCATAGGCCGTCGCGGCCGTTGCAACGATCAGGACGAGCCAAAACAGGCGGCGGTTGGACATGGGAGGCTGAAATCCGGGCGAGTGCAAGCAAGCAAAACAGCGGCCGGGCACCTGCACAGCGTTGCCCGCCGCAAACTGTCTATATTATGCCTGATGGCTAAACTGAATAAGGGCTTCCCGCCGCTCCTCGGTTCGCGGCCGTGTATTCTGGTGTTGGGTTCGATGCCCAGCGTCCTCTCCCTGCAGCGTGCCGAGTACTACGGCAACCCGCGAAATGCGTTCTGGCCGTTGATGGGCGAGTTGTTTGCCGCCGGCCCCGAGTTGCCCTATGCGCAGCGCGCGGCCAGACTCACCGCAGCCGGCATTGCCGTCTGGGATGTTGTTGCAGTCGGTGCGCGTCCCGGCAGTCTGGACAGCGCTATCGACATGCGCAGCGTCGTTGCCAATGATTTCGACGCGTTGTTCGCTGCCGAGCCCACCCTGACCCACGTTTTTTTTAATGGCCGCAAGGCAGAACAGATATACCGGCGCCGCGTGTTGCCGGCTCTGACGGAGGCGCACCCCCGGTTGTGCTACGAGTGCTTGCCTTCGACCAGCCCGGCGATGGCTTCGCTGGACTTTTCGGGTAAGCTCCGCCGCTGGCAGGTTATCCGTGACGTGCATCGTGAACTGGTCTGAATTCGGACAACGCTTTACCCGTGCGACCGGAGCGCGCCAGCTGATGGAGGATCTGGGCGCAGCGCTCGCCGGCGACCGGGACATTGCGATGCTGGGCGGCGGCAACCCGGCTCACATACCCGAACTGGAAGCACTGTTCAGCGAAGAGCTGCATCGCATCCTGGCGGACGAGCGCGAATATCGGCGCATGTTCGCAAACTACCCGTCGCCGGCCGGCGAGGAACGGTTCCGCAGCGCACTCGCCGCGCTTTTGCACCGCGAATACGGTTGGCCGCTCAGCGCCCGCAATATTGCGCTGACCAGCGGGAGCCAGACGGGGTTCTTCACGCTGTTCAACCTGCTGGCCGGGCGGCATCCGGACGGCAGCTTCAAGCAGGTGCTGCTCCCGCTGACGCCCGAGTACATCGGCTATCAGGACGTGGGTCTGAGCCCCGGCATGATCACTTCGGCTCGGCCCAGCATTGAGCTACGCGATGAGCACTACTTCAAGTATCACCTGGACTTAGCCAACCTCGAGGTCAGCCGCGACACCGCTGCCATTTGTGTGTCGCGCCCGACCAACCCGACAGGAAACGTGCTGACCGACGACGAAATGCGCAGTCTGATGCGCATCGCACGCGAGGCCGGCGTGCCGTTACTGATCGACAACGCCTACGGACTGCCGTTTCCCAACATTGTCTTCAGTGACGCCCGGCCGGTGTGGGACGACAACGTTGTCCTTTGCTTGAGCATGTCGAAGCTGGGGCTGCCGGGCATACGCACCGGGGTCGTGGTTGCCGCGGAGGCGGTGATCGATGCCGTCACCGGTGTGAATTCGGTGCTGAGTCTGGCCGTGCCGAGTGTGGGTGCTGTCCTGCTGCACGAGCTGGTCACGAGCGGACGCCTGCTCGATATCAGTCAGGCGGTGATCCAGCCCTATTATCGGCGAAAAATGGAGCAGGCGGTGGGCTGGGTGCACCAGTACCTCGCGGGCCTAGACTACCGCATTCATGTGCCTGAGGGCGCGCTGTTCCTGTGGCTCTGGCTGCCTGGCCTGCGCGGCGGCAGTGAGCAGCTCTACGCGCGTCTGAAGGCCAGGGATGTGCTGGTGCTGTCCGGCCACCACTTTTTTCCCGGACTCAAGGGCGAGTGGGAGCACCGCCATGAGTGCATTCGGCTGACCTACTCGCAGGATCCGGCGAGTGTGGAGCGGGGCATCAAGGCGCTGGCTGACGAGGCGCGCCAACTGCGCGAATAATCTCGCCGAGCTGCTCGAACTCCTCGCTGCGCGCGCTGTCCGCGCGCCAAGCCAGCGCAATCTCACGGCTGCCGGCCGGCTCGACTGGCACCGTGCGGATTTCGTCCGCATCGATTGCCCCGGCGTCCAGCGCCATTTCGGGCACGAACGTGATGCCGAGATCGGCCTTCACCATTTCCAGCAGCGTCATCAGGCTGCTGGCAGAGAAGCGGTTGATGGTTTCCTGACTGACGAGCTTGCAGGCCGACAGCGTGTGGTCACGCAAACAGTGACCGTCTTCCAGCAGCATCACGCTGCTGGCGCTTAGCCGGTTCATTGCAAAGTGCTCCGGATCGATCAGTTCGGTGTGCGCGTGGCAGGCCAGGTAGAAGCTGTCGTCAAACAGGTGCATGACCCTGGCGTTGTGCATGTCCCACGGCAGAGCCAGCAGTATCACGTCAAGGCTGCCGTCCTGCAGGTCCGCACAGATCGTCTCGGTCTTGGCTTCGCGCAGGTACAACTGTAGCTGTGGATGCTGCTCGCGCAGCTTTGGCAGCACCCGCGGCAACAGAAACGGGGCGATCGTGGGAATGGCGCCGAGTACCAGCGGACCGCTCAGAGGATTGCTGCGGGTACGCGCCAGTTCGACCAGCGACTTCACATCCTGCAGAGCCAGGCGCGCCTGGACGGCGATGTCGCGGCCTGAGTTGGTGATCGTGACCGAGCGATTGTTGCGGTCGACCAGGCGCAGTCCCAGCGTTTGCTCCAGTTCCCGTATGGCGTGGCTGAAAGCTGACTGCGACACGTGACAGGCGGCCGCCGCGCGGCCGAAATGCTGATGCTGCTCGAGAGCAAGGAAATACTGAAGCTGGCGAATGCTGGGAAGACCAGACACGTGAGCATCCTAAAAAGTAGGATATATATATTAAAAAATACTATTTCATTAATCAATAGACCTGTTTTATGCTCTACTCATTAGTTCACTGCGGTTTGGCCGGTTGTTGGCCAGCTGCCTGGCTCTGGAGGCAAGCTCTGATGAGTATCGACATTGGTATACCTGAGGCGCAGCGGCGCGACATCGCAGAGGGTTTAGGGCGGCTGCTCGCTGATTCCTACACCCTTTATCTGAAAACCCACAACTATCACTGGAACGTGACCGGGCCCATGTTCAACACGTTGCATCTGATGTTCGAGGAGCACTACACCGAACTGGCGCTCGCCGTTGATCAGATCGCCGAGCGCATTCGGGCACTTGGCTTCCCGGCGCCCGGGTCGTACGCCGCATTCGCGGAGCTGACCGAAATCGAGGAAGAAACCGGCGTGCCGTCAGCTGAAGCCATGATTAGTAACCTGGTCAAGGGTCAGGAGGCGGTGACCCGCACGGCACGCGCCCTGCTGCCGCTGGTTGACGAGGCCAGCGACGAGCCGACCGCCGACTTGCTGACTCAACGCATGCAGATACATG
>JGI12048J13642_10240608_pt1 | contig 17815 bp, 17 predicted proteins | sample ElkSlonscriptome_16_FD_13642 | JGI IMG/M metagenome (IMG submission 13642)
GTGCCGGTGGCCGACGGGGCGGGCGGCGCCGGACTCTGGGTGGTCGGTGTGGGGTCGGAGTGGGCGGGGCGCAGTCGGCCGGAGGCCGCCCGGGCCAGGGTGCCCGTCGGCGCGGCGCACCTGGTGCTGATGCACAACCCGGTCGCCTTCCGGGACCTCCCGGCGGGCTCCGGGGGCCTCACCCTGGCCGCGCACACCCACGGCGGACAAGTGCGCCTTCCTCTTACGCGCAGTGCGAGCTGGCTCGACATCGCGCGCCCCCGCGAAGTGGTGGCCGATGGCTGGGCCGCAGACTCCATCGGTGCACCAGGCAACAGCCTCTATGTAAACCGCGGTCTGGGCTTCAGCGCCGTGCCGGTGCGCATCCGCTGCCGGCCGGAGTTGACGCTCCTGAGGCTGGTCCCCGGCGAAGCCGTCTCCGCCGAAGATGTCCCGCAGTCAGGGCATCCCTAGAGACGGAACGGGCGCGGAGGGGTTGGCCGGAGGGGCAACGAGCCATCCGATCCAGCTCGCGGCCATGCGGAACTCGCGGCCTTTCGTATCGCACGAGCGTCCGGACTACCCCATCCACACCAGCGCCATTCCTTCCAGATTCGGAGTCATTTCTGTGTCCCCACCGGAACTCTCAGCCTCGTGGTCAGCCCTAGCGCTGGCGGCCTTTTCGAGCGCGGCGATCTTCGCCACGGTAATCCTCTACACGCGCCTGACGGGGTTGCGGAGTTTTTCGAAGATGTCGTCCTTTGATTTCGCGTCGACCGTGGCCATCGGCTCCACGATGGCAGCCGTCGGGATGTCCGGCTCCTCCCTGCTGATCGGCGTAGTGGTGCTGGCCACCTTCTACGGCATTCAGGCAACGGTTGCCCTGCTGCGCCGCCGTTTCAGATTCGAGGCCGTGGTCGACAACGATCCTATGCTCTTGATGGTCGGGCACCGGATGTTGGATGACCATCTTGATCGGACTCGAGTGACCGAGAATGATATCCGTGCCAAGCTTAGAGAGGCGAACGTCTACAACTACGACTCCCTCAAGGCGGTGATTCTCGAAACGACTGGGGACATCAGCGTGATCCACGGGGAAGATTCGCTCGATCCAAGCATCTTCTCGGACGTCAGGGGCTCCGAGCACCTCACACTGTCGTGAGACGGGCGGAACGGACGGCACGCGCCTGCGATCCGGAGTAACTCTCACAGTCCGGCCAGGGTGCGCACGGACTGGCGAATCGCTCTCTCCTTGGCGCGTCAAAGAATGGTCCGCGCGAATGCTCCGGGGCAGATTCTGACGAGGGCGGCAACACACCGATCTTCGTTCGCTCCCTCTGAGAATCGATGGTGGAGACGCCGACGGTCCCAGCCGGTCCTCGGCTCCTGCGTGTTGGCATCTTCCTTGCGGCTTGGGAGGGTACACCGTTCTTGGACCAGGAGATACCGGATGAAGTACGAGGCTTTGATCGCCGTCGTGGCGGCGCTGGAAACCGAACGATCGATCCACGCGGCTGAGTTCGAGTACGATGTTCGAGTGCCCCGGTGGAGAGTCGAGCCGACCGTGACGATCCGACGATAGGAGGCGGACTCATGTCGAATCACACCGTCTGGAAGGTCGTTGGGAGTCTTGCAGCGACTGCGGCTGGCGTCGCTGCGAGGAAGACGCTGGAGCGGTCCTGGACCGCCGTGCAGGAGCGACCTCCACCGAAGAATGTCTCCCGTGCGGGAGTGCGCTGGCGGGAGGCGTTGATGTGGGCCGCGGCGAGCGCAACAGTCGTCGCAGCAGCCAGGCTCTTCGCCCGCTACGCTGCTGGGAAGGTTGAACGTCGCGTCACGGGAGACGTCGAGGAGCCGTGAATTCGAAGGAGGGGTAGTCCGGATTCCTGGCCGGCCCCTCCTTCTTGTTCGGTAGATTGCTGAACGACGTCGGCGCGACGTGTCAGATCAGAACAGAAACGCCAGCACGGCAAGAACCAGGAAGATGAAGAATGCGATCTTCGCGAGTCCTGCGGACGCTCCGGCGATTCCCCCGAATCCGAGGACTGCGGCGATGAGAGCGATGACGAGTAGAGTGATTGCGATTCCAAGCATGTGAACTCTCCGTTGTCAGGTGGGAAGCCTTGTCGTCCCCCTAAGATATGCAACGGCCGTGCCGACTCACGTACGACCGACGGAAATGCCGCCGCGCTCGGTGGCTCAGATCCCGTAGTTCGGGTGAATACCGTCGTGGCACACTCGGACCGCGGTGCGGCCGACGCCCCCCCGCTCCGCCCCGCTGGCACGGGTTCTGCATTTGAAGGGGACTCGTCGAGCCCTTTTGCGTCGATTCACGGGCTCGCTGCCGCGGGGGCCCGCTCCGCTCCCCGAACCCTTCCCAGCCGGAGACGCAGCATGAGCGATTCTGAAACGGACGGACCCATCCTCGAACCGGTGAACCGGGGCGACCCACCCTCCGCCGAGCGTCACGACGAAGAGCCCAGGGACGGATTCGTCCGAACCGAGTACGATCAGGAACGAGTCGCGCAGGGCGTCGGTGGTGAGACCCACCAGACGGCGGGCCGCGAGCGGCCCGTCCTGACGACCCAGCAGGGCGTGCCCGTGGCGGACGATCAGAACACACTGCGGGCCGGCCCGAGAGGGCCCGGACTGCTGGAGGATTTCCACTTCCGCGAGAAGATCTTCCACTTCGACCATGAGCGGATTCCCGAGCGGGTCGTGCACGCACGCGGCTACGGGGCTCACGGATACTTCGAGACGTACGAATCGCTCTCGGATCTCACAAGCGCCGACCTGTTTCAGGAGGCGGGTCGCAAGACCCCCGCCTTCGTGCGCTTCAGCACGGTCGCTGGCAACAAGGGCTCTCCGGATCTAGCCCGGGACGTCCGGGGATTCGCGGTGAAGCTGTACACGCAAGAGGGGAACTGGGATATCGTCGGCAACAACATCCCGGTGTTCTTCATCCAGGATGCGATGAAGTTCCCGGACCTGATTCACGCCGCGAAACCCGCGCCAGACCGGGGATTCCCACAGGCGCAGACTGCCCACGACAACTTCTGGGACTTCATCTCCCTGATGCCCGAAGCCATGCACATGGTGATGTGGATCATGTCCGATCGCGCAATTCCGCGCTCCTTCCGATTCATGGAAGGGTTCGGCGTCCACACCTTCCGATTCGTGAACACCCAGGGGCAGTCTCACTTCGTCAAATTCCACTGGAAGCCGAAGCAGGGTATCCAGTCGGTGGTCTGGGACGAGGCCGTGAAAATCAACGGTGCGGACCCCGACTTCCACCGACGCGACCTCTGGGAGGCCATTGGTAAAGGGGACTTCCCGGAGTGGGAGCTGGGCCTGCAGGTCTTCGACGATGAATTCGCCGAGTCCTTCGACTTCGACGTTCTCGACGCCACGAAGCTGATTCCCGAGGGACTCGTTCCCGTGCGGAAGGTCGGGCGCCTGGTTCTGGACCGCGTCGTGGACAATTTCTTTGCCGAAACGGAGCAGGTCGCCTTCTGTACACAGAACGTCGTCCCCGGGGTCGATTTCACCGACGACCCGCTTCTGCAAGGCCGGAACTTCTCCTACCTCGACACCCAGGTGAAGCGACTCGGAGGACCCAACTTCACCCACATTCCGGTGAACGCTCCCAAGTGCCCGATGCGTCTGTTTCAGCAGGACGGACACATGGCCATGAGGAACCCCGTCGGTCGGGCGAACTACGAACCCAACTCCTGGGACGGCGAGGAAGGGGGCCCGCGAGCGTGCCCCCACACTGGATTCCAATCGTTTCCCCAGCCCGTTGAGGGGGAGAAGAGACGCTTGCGCGCGGAGAGTTTCCGTGACCACTACAGTCAGGCGCGGCAGTTCTACCGCAGCCAGACCGAGGTGGAGCAGGATCACATGCGCGACGCGTTGGTGTTCGAACTGAGCAAGGTCGAGGCGCCGGAGATCCGGCGGCGGGTGGTCGCGCACCTCTTGAACGTGGACGAGGACCTGGCGGGGGCCGTTGCCGATGGTCTAGGGATCCTGGAGCTCCCAGAGGCAGCGCCGGCGGCCATGGCACCGCAGGATCTTCAAGAATCGGATGCGCTGAGCATTCTCAAGAACTCCGGTGAGACGTTCGCGAGCAGGAAGGTGGGCGTGCTTGTGACCGACGGCGCCGACGCCGGCGTCATCGAGGACCTCCGGAGCGCGCTGGACGAGGAGGGCGCGGCGATGGCGGTGATTGCGCCGACCATCGGGGGCGTGGAGCTGTCCGACGGGTCCCATCTGGACGCCGACGAGAAGATCGAGGGCGGCCCCTCGGTGCTCTTCGACGCCGTGGCGATCGTGACCAGCGAAGAGGGCGCCCGATCACTCGCCTCCAGACCGCCGGCGCGTGACTTTCTGGCGGATTCGCTCGCCCACTGGAAGTTCATCGGTTACGTGGACACCGTCGGACCCCTGTTCGCCCAGGTGTCTGCGGAGATGGGGGGCGACGAGGGACAGATCGACCTGTCCGGGGGCGAGAGCGGTGAAGTCTTCGTCGAGAAGTGCCGCGGTCACCGATTCTGGGACCGTACGCCTTGATCCGGAAACCCGGGGTCGGGCAGGTCCGACCCCCTCCCCATTCGTCCGGCTCGCTCCAGCGACGGATCCAGATTCGGTGTCGAGTCAGGACGTCAGATCGATGTCGTCGATGCGAGTTCCACCGTCGGCGTCGAGGACCAGGTTGAGCGGTAGCGGAAACTGATGAGACCGGCTTTCGACGAAATGCATGTAGTAGCCGGCCGTGTCGGGAATCAGGACGGCGTCTCCCCGCGCCACCCCTCGCGGGAACTGCAGGATGCGCGACATGATCGTATCACTCTCGGTGCAATAGGCACCGGCAAGGACCCCGCTGACCGCCGGGCCGCGAGGCGCGTCGCCCGACGGGATTAGGATCGGATCGACCAGCAGCTCCGACTTCCTGGTTCGGCAGTTCGAGCCGTTCATGGCCAAGCCGACCAGCACGAGACCATCACGAAGCGGCTTGCAGTGCTCCACCCGTACAAGTGTGGCGCCGCATCCCTGCAAGAGAGCCCTTCCCGGTTCGGCATGTAGTCGAAGGTTCTGTCGAATCAGCCCGTCCCGGATGGTGGACTTCGGGTCGCTTGGGCGGGGTGCAATCAGAATCGACTCCAGCCACCTCGCTCCGGTCGGAGACTGATAGTGCGGGTAGACGGCGGGCTCTCCCACCAGCTGTGGCCCATGAAGACGGCGACCGAAGCCCTCATTCCTCCATGTGATCGGAGGACGCTCAAGGAGAAGAGCGCGGTCGAGTTGGTCCAGGAAGGTGGTCCAGGCCGAATCGTTTCGCAGGTACGAGACCGGGAAGCCGCCGCCCATGTCGATGAATTCGATCGCGAACCCCGCTGATCGAAGCGTGCTCGCGATTGCCATGGACTGGTCCAGGGCACGAACGCGGGCCGGGCCGTCATAGCCATCGAGGTGGAAGTGCAGGCCTCGCACATCAAGCCCATCCTCCTCGGCGTCCCGAGCCAGGACCATCAGCAACTCATCCAGGTCATCGACGTGGAATCCGAATCTCGATTCCGCGCCGGGCTCGGGGGAGTCGAACCCATGCAATCGGATGGCTACGGGAACGCGAACGCCCTCCGCCGAGGCGATCGACCGCAGGCGCCGCACCTCATCGAGGTGATCCAGCACCACGGTCGTACCTGTACGACTGGCAAGCCGGAGCACCGGGTCGGGCTTGACCGCGGCCGAAAGCACCATCCGCGCCGGTGGAACTCCGAGTTCCAGCGACTGCTCCAGCTCCTCCTGACTCGCGACGTCTACCCCGATATCGGCGGCCCGCGCCGCTCGGACGTAGGCCAGAGCCTTGTTGGCCTTCCGAGCGAAGAACACCCGGAGATCCAGGTCGCAGGCGCCCCCGACCGCAGCCAGGGACTCGACATTCCTCAGAAAGGGATCCACCGAATGCAGGTGAACAGGCGATCCGTAGCGAGCCAGGAGGGTATGGCAGCGACCATGGTCCGCAGCAAGCGAAGTCCTCCACGGCTCGAGCCGGGCGGGTAGAGGTGGATCTCCGTGACAGCTGGGCGTCGCGCCCGAAGCGTCGTGGTGTCGCTCGGGAACCCTGCTCATCCCGTGCACATGATCCGCCGCCCCACACGCTCCGCCCATTCGGTGGGATGCCGGTGCAGGGTCCGCGAGAGCGTATCGTTTCCCAGGACGCTTCCTTCCGTGGGGCGACCAATCACGGCGAGCCCCGGAGTCCTCTCACCATCTCGACCGATGGCGGATCCATCACGAGCGACTGACACCCCCTCAGTCCCCGGCTCGATGCACAGGTACCCGTCCCGCAGCAGCTCCCGGAGCAGCGAGCTGGAACCGGGGGTGGCTCCGGGCGGGTCCAGGACCGCGTCGATCAAGCGGTCTGCCGTGCATTCGCCGCCGGCTCCGACGAGATGCACGCCGTCCCCGAACTCGACCCGGGGATCATCGAGGAATGTCAGATCGACGATGCCCTCGTCCACACCCTCGATCATGCGCTCGACGACAAAGGCCGGAGGGCCAAAGGAGATCCGCTCCATCTCGTGGCACAGACGACGAAATCGCGGTCGCTCACCGATCGCGATCCTGCCGTTGCCCACCGCCTCGACGAATCCCGGATAGAGTCCGCGCCACGTCTCGCCGAGCGCTCGCTCGGGATCCCAGTGGGCGGTTCCTCGTGCGACGGCGAGCCCCCGACCGAGCGCCTCCCTCGGCGTCTCGCCGCCGACGCGGCCGACGGAATTCTGGAGCAACCACTGCAGGTGACGCCGTACTGGGCCCTCTGGATCCGAGTGGCTCCCGGCAGGGTCCGTCCTCGAACACCATGCGTCGGCAGCGGTGGTCACGAGGATCTCCTCCATTCCGACCACCGTGGAGCTCCCTGCCACACGCGCCCGGCCCTCTTCCCAGAACGCCGAAGGTGGGGACGTCGCCGCCCCCCGAGATCCTGGATCAGCCTTGGGCACCATGGGCCGACCCGACCTGGAGTACGGCACGATGTGCCGCGGCCGCGTACCATCGATCCGCCCGAGCAGGGTCAGGATCGCATCCATCGAGGTGAGTCCGAAACCTCGGATCGCGACCGTGCTGCCAGCCGGGACGCTGCAGAGTGAGAGGCGCTGAGACACTGGATAAACCGAGGGGATCAGAGCCGGATGCGGTGGCGGGCGGTTCAGCGATCTCCGGGAGGCGTGTCCCGTCGCAATCAGAAGCTCGTCCACCACGACCTCCTCCGATTCGCCCTGCACCGTCCAGCTGCCTCCAGCGAACTGCGCGCCGGTCACGATCCAGGGATGCAGTTGAATGCGGGCCCGCCCGGACAGTCTCTCGGTCCGGCTCTTGAAGCACGCGTGGAGGTACTCGCCGACCAGGGCTCGGGGAGCGTAGGCTGCAGGATCCGCCCACCTCGGGTGCGTGCACCTAGCCCAGGAGCAGAACGATTCCGAGGCCTCACGGATACCGATGCTTTCGCTGTGGAAGTTCATTCGCAGGTGATCGGCTTGCCCGGGATCGTACACCGGTCCGGCGCCGGGGGCGTGGTGCGGTTCGAAGAGATGCAGATCAAAGGGTGTCCCTGCGCCCTCTCGAAGCATGGACTCCAGCGCATCGAGGGCGAAGAGCCCCTTCGGCCCGACACCGACGATACCAATTCGAAGAGGTGCCATCGTCGTCACTCGCATCCGCCTCTGGCCCCGAAGTCACTCCCGCCCCAACCCAACCTCGACACCTGCGGGGGTGCGTGCTCCCTCGTCACGCGGCTGTCTGGATCGGCCACCAGGCTCGCAAGCCGCTCGGGGTCGCAATCGAGCGTCTGCTCGACCCACTGGTCGTCGAACACGGTATCCAGATACCGGACTCCATGGTCCGCGAGGATCAGTGCGCAACGGGCGCCTGGCGCCATGCGGCCGACGTATCGCCGGAGGACCTGCACCACGCCACCGGCCGAGCCACCGGCAAGGATGCTCTCACGGCGCGCGAGGCGACGACAGCCCACGACACAATCGAGCGCCGACACCGTCTCTACCGACTCGAATTCGCCGTCGATCAGAAGCGGCGGAACCGCACTCGCACCGAGACCCGGAATGGGTCGGGGACCCGGCTGTGCCCCGAAAATCACACTCCCGACGGCGTCCACCACAACAAGCTTCGTCTTCGCCCGGCGCCTCGCCAGGAACCGGTGGCATCCGATCGCCGTGCCTGTGGTGCTTACTGCCACCAGCAGGTAGTCGAGGCTACCGTCCAGAGCCTCCCAGATCTCGGTCATCGTCCCGTGCTCGTGAGCCGCCGGGTTCGCCGGATTCGCGTGCTGGTTCGGCCAGAACGCACCGGGGGTCGAGGCGACGATCTCCCGTACCCGATCCTGCCTCGCGGCGAGAAGGTTCGTCGAATCCGATGCCGAGTCCTCGACGAACTCGATCTCGGCGCCGAGCGCTCGCATCACGCCAAGATTCGCGCTTTGAGTCCGACGATCCACCACAGCCCGGAACCGCAGGTCGTGGAGATTGCAGAACTGCGCCATGGCGATCGCCGTGTTGCCGGACGAGGACTCGACGACCAGACCGCCTGGTCGGAGATGACCTCCGTCCAGCGCGCGCTTCAGCATGAGGTGCGCGGGACGGTCCTTGGCACTCCCCCCCGGGTTGGCCAGCTCCAGCTTCGCAAAGACTTCCAGGTCATTGCGATCGAGAAGGCGGCTCAAACGAACGAGAGGGGTGTTCCCGACGGTGGCCATGATGCCGGGAAGCGGGGGGTCCCGGGTAGGGGGTTGGGCCGTTTCGTGTTGACTGAAGAAAGGTTGCGCGTTCTTCAATTCGCGGGCTCTCCTGCTCCGGAAGGTCGTCGCGGACTCAGATCGGTCGACTTGTCCGCACGAACCGTGACCGCAGGCGCAGACCCCCGTCGCGCCATCCCCATGATCTGGAACGGCACAGACCGCTGAGCAGAAGTAGTCTTCCCCAACTCCGATCATCCGAGCCGGATCGAACTCACAGCTGCAGCGGGCGTGCGCGCACTTTCTGGTTGTCATGGGGGTTCCCTCGATCCGTGGGACGCGACGCCCCCCCCTCTTGCAACGGTCGTACCAGCAATCGCGCCTGCAGGACAGCCCCCTGCCCGCGCCCTTTCCGGGGACGTCGGACCCGACTCGACCAGGTGGGACTGCCCAAACGGCTCCGACCACCCCTGATGCAGGACCCGGAGTTCGCGAGCGCGGTGGTTCGAATCCTGCTTTGGGCGGTAGCCGCGATCCCTTCGACCAGAGCCTCCCTGGAGACGACGGTATCTGGAGCGCATGAGACGCTGCGTATGAGACGCTCGGGATCGGGGGTCGGCTGCTGCCTGCGCACCGCGCGCCCCCATCCACGCATCTTCGCGGCGCCCGCGCCCGTCCGCCTGGTACCTCGTTCGTCCGCCCCTCGGAATCCCGAGCGACACCACCCTACACGACGTTTGCGTCGACCCAACTCCCCTCACCATGGTCAGCGTACCGCGGTCCCACCTCGGTTGGATTCCCCTATCCGTATCGTACCCTCCTCCCATCGAAGGCCTTTCCGTTCGATGCGAACACCGCCGATCGCGAAGCTCTTTTTCAGGTCCCGGGCATCGGCCTTACTAGCCCATCTCCGAGCCCGGCGTCTCCAACTCCTCGCCCAGGGCGTAGCGGAGCCAGAGCACCTGGATCACGACCAGAGTCGTCAGCGCCACCGGGGTGGAGAACATGACCCCCCATATTCCCACGAGGACGCCCAGCCCGAGCTGTGCCGACAGGAGGAGGAACGGCGGGGTCTCGGAGACGTGGTCCTGGATCCGGGGGGTGAGGAACCAGCTCTCCAGGATCTGGACGCCCCCGTACAGCGCCAGGACCCAGACGATCATGGAGGGCTCTGACTCCAGGGTGACCAGCGCAGCGGGAATCACGGACGCCAGGGGCCCCAGGACCGGGACGAAGCTGAAGATGCCGGCGATCAGGCCTAGCACCATCGCCAACGGAATTCCTAGGAGATAGAGCCCTGGCGCCGTTAGAGCCGCGACCACGGCCATGGAGGCCAGCCGACCCACCAGCCACCACGGCAGGGCGTGGCCCACGGCCGCCACGAGGTCCCGTCCCACATCCCGGTGTTCTGGCGGGATCAGGACGATGAACGCACCCTGGTATCGCTTGCCGTCGTAGGCGATGTAGAAGGCCAGGAGGATGATCAGTCCCACGTGGCTCAGGGTCGTGAGCGTGATCTGCACGAAGTGCATGGTGCTGGAACCGCCGTCCTCCGCCTCCTCTCCGGACTCCTCATCCTCCTGCTCCACGCCTCCGCCGGAGCCCTCGCCCCCCTCCTGGCCATCCCCGGACATGGACGAACGCAGATCGTTGAGTTCGTCGGTCAGCGAGCCCAGGATCGGCACGCCTTCCACACGGCTCTCCAGCTCCTCCAGGGCCGCCGGGATCCGCTCCCCGAGCTGCCCATATTGGTCGTCGAGGCGCTGGCCGGCGAAGACGAAGAAGCTGGCCAGGAGCGTCAGCGATGCGACGAACCAGATGCTGACGGAGAGACCGTGGGCCATCCCGGTCCGGTGGGTGAGCCACCTTGCTCCTTTGTAGAGGGAGATCCCGAAGAAGATAGCGGCGAAGAGAATCACCAGCTCCTTGCGGAGCCGCCAGGTGACGAAGGCCAAGGAGGCCAACACCACCAGCAGCAGCGGCTGGAGGAGGAAGCTGGCCAGGCGCTCCTCCACCCATTGGCGGGCGCTCTCTATGGGATGCCCGTCGTCGGCGTTGGTTGTCTCGCCCACGGCCTCGGCGTCGGTGGGGTCCTCTTGGTCCCGGTCGCTCAAGCTGCCTCTCCGGTCGAACATGCGTAGCCTAGGGCGAAACGCTCACAGACGCACGGTGAGCGCCTCCATCTGGCGCGGTGTGGGTGCAGGCCATGACGGGCAAGGGATGTGCCGATCTCCCGCCGGGCAAGCCCGTCGGCCCACGCCGCGGAGGTCCGCGGTGCGTGCCGGCTCCGAATCAACTGAACCGGGAGTTCATGGTGGACGTGCTCCACACCCCGCTGGTGGCGCACCCTGCCTGCATCCGGGACCGTTTTTCTTCCGCAGCTTGAAGTAAGAACGAGTCCGCAAGAGCTGTATCGAATCCACGACGACGCAACGGTCGATCGGTTCGGCCTAGCGGTCCACGAGATGGTCTTCTTCGAACAACGGCTTCGCTGCAGGACCCGCGACGCCGCGGGTTGGGGGGACCCGCCGAGGTCAGCGGAATGGGGGGGTCGGCGAAGCCAGCGCGAACATGGTGTGCCTACTCGGTATGGACCTTGCGTTCTTCCTAACTGCTGGATGACTCGGAACAACTCAAAAGGGAGTAGATCAACAATGAGGGATCATGCACCGGTAGTACTGTCTGCAGAAACGCTCTTGGGCAACTCCGTCCGAAACGGCGACGGTGAGGATCTGGGATCGATCACGGACTTCGTCATGGATGTGCGCTCGGGTCGCGTGGCCTACGCGGTACTCGACTTCGGAGGACTCTTCGGGATCGGAAACAAGCTTTTTGCCGTTCCATTCGAGGCGATGAACCTGAATACCGTAGACGAGTGCTTCGTTTTGAATGTCGAAAAGGACCGATTGGAGGACGCGCCGGGCTTCGACAAAGACGACTGGCCGGAGAACCCGGATTATTCATTTGTGAACAGGGTGCATCAGTACTACGGCATGGAGCCTTGGAGCTGAACGGTCCAACCCGATTCATTTCAAGAGCGGCCGGGACACCCGGTCCATCACCACGGGTACCTTCGAAGATCAAGGATTCAGAATGAATATCGATTCATTTCGAAAGCTCTACGTCCACGAGCTCAAGGACCTCTGGAGTGCTGAGAAGCAGACACTCGATGTGCTCGCCGGAGCTGTCGAGGCTGCGACGGATGAGGAGCTCAAGGCGGCGATTGAGAACCATCTGAGCGAAACGCAGGGTCACATCGGCAGGCTCGAAACGATTTTCGAGAATCTCGACTTCGAGCCGGGGGGCCACCGCTGTGAAGGCATGGCCGGACTCCTGAAGGAGGTACAGGGCGCGTTCGGCTCCGAGATCGACGAGCAGATCCGAGACGCCATGCTCATCTCCTCCCTCCAGCGCGTAGAGCACTATGAGCTGGCAGGGTACGGCGTTGCCCGCACCTTCGCGGCAAAGCTGGGGGACAATGAGGCCGCCGAACTCCTCCGGGCGACCCTTGAAGAGGAAGGAAAGGCTGATCGCATGCTCACCGAACTCGCCGAGCGTCGGATCAACTTCGTGGCGCTGGCCGACTGAGCGGTGCTCGGCTATCATGCTGCATCCGCTCTGGCTTGGGTGGCTCTGCTTCGGTCAGGAGCGACTTCGATCAACCCACGTTCGACGGGGGTTCCTCCTGGTTAGGTGGGGACCGTTCGGTAGGTTCATCCAGAGGTCCACGATCTTTCCGAACACCGCGAGCACCCAGGCCTATGAGATCGACGACCGCGCCCTCCGAGTTTTCCCTCTTCGTAGGTCAAGCGATCCACTCCCGCAGGACCGAGTTGGCCCGATCGTGGGTGCGGGCACTCGAAGAGCGCCTCGAGACGCCGTTGCGGAAGCTTCTTCCTTCCGATGGCATCATCAATCACATCCCCGCCATCCTGGAGCGAGTCGCCGATTTTGTGGCGGATCCTGGAGAGGCGCTGTTGGAGGCGCTCGTGGTGGACGACCTGACCCGTCTTGCGGAGCTCCGGCGCCAGCAGGGGTACAGCCCACAAGAGTTGCTGCAAGAGTACCAGGTCTTTTCGGAGATCATCCAAGTTGCCATCGAGGACGCCTCGGAGGCCTTCGAGGGTGAGGCCACACTCGCCGATGCCGTTCGCACTACGGGACGCCTCAAGGACGCGATTTACCTTCTCGGCGCCATGAGCGTGCGATCACGGACCCGCTGGGCCGACCGGTGGGAGTTGGAGCGCTATCGACTTCTTGAGGGGTATGGACAGGTGCTTGGCCACGAGCTGGGAAATCGACTCGGGGCGGCCGAGACTGCCGCCCAACTTCTCCAGACCGACCTCGAACTCTCGGCGGAACGACGAGATCAGCTGCACCAGCTCATCGTCGAAAGCGTTCAGGGTGGCATGCAGACGATCAAGGATGTTCACGCCCTATCGCGGCCGCTTACGGAGGAGACACAGTCTATCGGGATGTCGCTGCCCTTGCTCGTAAACGAGTCCGTGCGCCTCGCCCGCGCGACGGCAACCGGTCAGGGTGTGCGGATTCGCACCAAGGGGAGCATTCCCGACGTTCAGGTTCCAGGTCCGCCGGTCCGGCTCGCCCTGTCGAATCTCCTCAACAACGCGATGAAGTATCATCGAAGCGAAGGGGACGATCGATGGATCGAGGTCCGTGTCCGGGTGGACGGGTCGGATGCCACCATCGTGGTGGAGGACAATGGGCCGGGGGTCCCTGACGCGATCCATGAGAAGATTTTCCGGCACAACTACCGCGGCAAGACCGACGCGGATGGATCGGGGCTTGGACTGGCCATCACTCGCGACGCATTGTCGAGGGTCGATGGCTCGGTAGAGGTAGAGAATTCACCTTCCGGGGGTGCTACCTTCACCGTGTGTGTGTCCCGAACGGACTCCGAAGACGCTAGTACCCGATCGCCGCGCGGCATGCCTCCTGCATGATCACCGAATGGAAGTAGGTACGTACACGACCCAGACATGCCTTTCCCGGGAGACCACCGCCTTGCTCAACCTCCCGAACCCTCCTCTCGCCGTTGGTCTCCTCGCGGGCATCTTCAGCTTTCGAGGCGTTGCCGGGACGTCCACGAGTTTGGCGAAGCTGGCCTTCTTCATCCTCCTGGTACTCGCGGTGCTCGCATTCTCCGTCTAGGGGCGAATCTCGACATCTAATCAATGCGGGTGGGTTCGGTACGTTGCTCGACCAGGTCGTCTCAGGTGGGGTGCGCTAAATCCGAGGCCCGCACATTTCTTCGTCCGTATGATCGACAGGCCAAGCATCTTGATCGTGGATGATGAACCTGCGGCTCGAGAAGTACTCACCATATCCTTGGAGGCGGCTGGGTACGTTGTTGCTGCGGCCTCAGACGGCCCTGAAGCGTTGGCACTGATCGTGGAGGCACGTCCCGACGCGATTCTGACCGACATTCATATGCCGAGAATGGATGGAGATGAACTCGCGGCACGTCTTCGGCAAATGTTCGCGGACAAGTGCCCGCCCGTGGTGATCGCGACCGCGGATCAGAGGGTTGCGGCGCAACTGAAGGAGGACGACCGCTTCTTCGCTGTCCTTGAGAAGCCCCTCAACCCGAATCGCCTCCTGCATGTGATCGAGCAAGCCGTCGATTCGCGTCCGAACTGACGTCGCTCGACCCCATCCAGGCGTGGTCGGATACAGTCAGGCAAGTGCCAGAACGAGAGAAGGAGCGGAGAGTCGCGATGAATAGTTCCCCCGGCCCGGGTCAAGGCCGAACCGTGCGGTTGGGTGTGCTCGTCGTAGACGACGAAGAGGCGCAACGCCTGGCCCTTCGCCTCTCCCTCGACGAGTACCATGATGTCTTCGAGGCGGACGACCACGCATCGGCGCTACGAGTCGTGGAGGCCGACATGGTCGATGTCGCGCTGGTTGACTTCCGGCTCGGACATGAATCCGGTGTCCACCTGGTGCCTCGGCTGCTTGGAGCAGCGCCTTGGCTCAAGGTCGCAATGCTCTCCGCCCACGCGACCATCGAGTCTGCCGTCGACGCGATGCGGGTCGGTGCCCTGGACTACCTGAAGAAACCGGTGGACCCACACACGGTCCTGGCCCTTGTCGAGCGCTTCGCCGCCGCCCGAAGGCTGGAGTGCCGAGTCGAAGCACTCGAAGGAGACCTACGTCGTTCCGACCCGCCGCCCCTGCTCGAGAGTCGCAACTCGGCCATGAGGCGCGTGTTCGAACTCGCCCACAAGGTAGCGGCGTCGGACGCCGCCGCGCTCATTCGCGGGGAGAGCGGGACCGGGAAGGGCGTTCTCGCGCGATTCATACACGAGGCGAGTCCCCGCTCGGAGGAGGTCTTTGCAGTCATCAACTGTCCCTCGCTCAGCTCCGAACTTCTCCAAAGCGAGTTGTTCGGGCATACCAAGGGCGCCTTCACCGGCGCGTTCAAGAGCCAGATGGGAAAGGTTGAACTCGCCGCGGGCGGCACACTCCTGCTGGACGAAGTCGGGGATCTACCCCCCGCGATTCAGCCGAAGTTGCTGCGATTCGTTCAAGAGCAGCGCTACGAGCGGGTCGGCGACCCCCGGACCCGGGAGGCGGAGGTGCGAATCATCTCCGCGACGAATCGCAATCTTGAGGAGGCTATCGAGGCGGGAGAGTTTCGCGAGGACCTCCTCTACCGCCTGAAGGTGATCGAGTTGACCGTTCCCCCGCTTCGCGATCGTCCCGAGGACCTCGAAGACCTCGCGGCGATCTTCCTCAGGTTCTTCACTCAACGGCACGGTCGGGACATCGACAGTTTCTCCAAGGGCGCATGGGAGCGGATCCGCACCTATGCCTGGCCGGGAAACGTTCGGGAGCTCCAGAACGCGGTAGAGCGTGCCGTCATCCTCTGCGAGGCACCGACGATCTCGGCGGAGCTTCTGCCCGCTTCGCGAGGAGGGGACGAGCATGCGTCGCGCCCGTCAGACCGGCAGGACGGGACCGGGTCTGGCATGAGCGGTAGGTTGGCCTCCCTCGAGGCCGTAGAGGCGGAGCATATCCGCTACGTTCTCGAACAGACGGAAACACTAGAGGAAGCGAAGCGCATCCTCAAGATCGCGTCGTCCACCCTCTGGCGTAAGCGAAAGAAGTTCGACCTCTGAAAGGGACTCGGCGCCGGGTGTGCTGAGACGGTCGCTACCCGACGCCGGACCACGATCGGGGGTGGTGGCCCGAGCTCCCACGGGTGAACCCGAACACTCGAGCGCCCACCAAGCTTCTGCCCTCCCCCACCTGGTCGGCCGCACGCCTCTCCTCCTCCTGACCCCGAACGCCGAAACGGCCCGCCCCACCTCTCGGTGGAACGGGCCGTCGGTCGTTCATCCGCGCGAGTCGCGCGCGGCGTTCAGGCGTGGGCGCTTAGTACATGCCGCCCATGCCGCCCGGTCCACCGGGCATGCCGCCACCCCCGCCGCCCTCGTTCTCCTCGGGGATCTCCACGACCACGGCTTCCGTGGTCAGCAGCAGTCCCGCGATGGACGCGGCGTTCTGCAGCGCGGAGCGCACGACCTTCGTCGGGTCGATGACACCGGCCGCGACCAGGTCCTCGTAGACCTCGGTCTGGGCGTTGTAGCCGTAGTTCACATCGTCGGAGCGGCGGACCTTGTCCACGACGATGGACCCCTCGACACCGGCGTTGTCAGCGATCTGCCGGATGGGGTGCTCCAGAGCGCGCTGAAGGATCCGCACGCCGATGTTCTCATCCTCACGATCGAGCTGGAAGTCGTCCAGCGCCTTCTGGGCGCGGAGCAACGCCACACCACCGCCGGGCACGATGCCCTCTTCGACGGCCGCGCGGGTGGCATGGAGAGCGTCCTCCACGAGCGCCTTCTTCTCCTTCATCTCGGTCTCGGTCGCGGCACCGACGTTGATGACGGCGACGCCACCGGCCAGCTTCGCGAGACGCTCCTGGAGCTTCTCCTGGTCGTAATCGGAGGAACTCTTGTCGATGGCGACCCGGATCTCTTCGATCCGGCCCTTGATCTTGTCGGCGTCCCCAGCCCCATCGATGATCGTGGTGTTGTCCTTGTCGATCACGACGCGCTTGGCGGTCCCGAGGTCGCTCATGACGGCGTTCTCGAGCTTGAAGCCGACTTCCTCCGAGATCACCTGGCCACCCGTGAGGACGGCGATGTCCTGGAGCATCTGCTTGCGGCGGTCCCCGAAACCGGGCGCCTTGACGGCGGCGACCTTCAGCGTACCGCGCAGCTTGTTCACCACCAGCGTCGCCAGGGCCTCCCCCTCGACGTCCTCGGCGATGATCAGGAGCGGCTTGCCCTGCTGCGCCACCTTCTCCAGCACAGGGAGCAGGTCCTTCATGTTGGAGACCTTCTTGTCGTGGATGAGGATCATGGGATCCTCGAGCACGGCCTCCATCCGCTCCGGGTCCGTCACCATGTAGGGCGACAGGTACCCGCGGTCGAACTGCATGCCCTCGACGGTGTCCAGGGTGGTCTCGAGGCCGCGGGCCTCTTCCACCGTGATGACGCCGTCCTTACCGACCTTCTCCATCGCGTCTGCGATGAGGTCACCGATCTCCTTGTTGTTGTTCGCGGAGATGGCGCCGACCTGGGCGATGGCCTTCTTTCCGTCGGTCTCGGTGGAAAGCTGTACCAGCTCCTCCACGACCCGCCGGACGGCCTGGTCGATGCCTCGGCGGATGCCCATGGGGTTCGTTCCGGCGGTGACGTTCTTGAGGCCCTCGCCGAAGATGGCCTGGGCCAGCACCGTCGCAGTGGTCGTACCGTCACCGGCGACGTCGGAGGTCTTCGTGGCGACCTCCTTCACCATCTGGGCGCCCATGTTCTCCACGGGATCGTCCAATTCGATTTCCTTCGCCACCGAGACACCATCCTTGGTGACGGTGGGCGACCCGAACTTCCGGTCCAGCACCACGTTTCGACCCTTGGGGCCGAGCGTGACCTTTACGGCGCGGGCCAACTTGTCGACGCCACTTTGGAGGCGCGCTCGCGCCTCGACGTCGAATCCGAGCTCCTTGGCTGCCATGATTCGTTACTCCTTCTAGTCGTCGAAAACGCTGATTACTTG
>JGI12048J13642_10403043_pt1 | contig 17810 bp, 16 predicted proteins | sample ElkSlonscriptome_16_FD_13642 | JGI IMG/M metagenome (IMG submission 13642)
ATGCTGGGTGCGGCAAAAATTTCATCACCGCGCCGCTGTGCGCCGACGGTTTCAATGCCGTTACGGTAAGCCTGCAGGTAGCGCTCCGCGTCAGGCCAGGTCAGCGCCGCTTCGCCGAGCATGTCAAACGAGTAGCGATAGCCGCGATTTTTCTTCTTGTCGGCCCGTTCCAGGGCCTCTTTGATGGTGCGGCCCATAACGTACTGGTATCCCATGATACGCATGGATTGCCGGATCGCGGTGCGCACCAGCGGCTCACCACCCCGATTGACCATCCGCTTGAGGGCGGAACGAAAGTCTTTGCGGGTTTCGCGGCCCAGCTTGACCATATTCCCGGTCAGCATAAGTCCCCAGGTGGAGGCATTAACGAACAGGGAAGTGCTTTTCCCTAGATGTGATTCCCAGTTTGCCGAATGAAGTTTGTCGGCAATCAGCTTCTCGGCGGTTTCCTTGTCGGGAATACGCAGCAAGGCCTCGGCCAGGCACATGAGTACCACGCCCTCCTCGGAAGACAGGTCGTACTCCTGCATGAAAGCGTCCAGGGCACCCTGCTCGTCTTTCTGGGCCCGCACGGCGCTGACCAGCCGCCCGGCACGAAGCTGGACGGTCCGGCGCGCCGCCGGTTCGAGCTCTGCGGACTGAAGAAGGCGGTCAACAAGCGCGTTCTCGTCATCGTCCCACGACCCGTTCAGGGCATCGCGAAGCGGGTCACGCACAGGTTTTTGCGTAACAAGGAAACGATAACCGGCGGTCGTATTCATGCGGTTCGGCTCATGACTGGGTCTCCTGACAGGGTCCCGCCTCGACCGACGAAAACGGGGGCTCACAGTGTAGTCATCCGCCTGATTTTCGCCAAGTCACAAGTTCGGTATCTTTAACAACCAAAAATCATGCCCGGTCTTGCCCCGATGCCGAGCGGAACTTACAATACAGCGCACCAAGTTCTTCCAAGCTCAGCGATTTCACACAAACCCTCTCCGGACGCCAAGTCGGGACCACAACAATCACATCAGTGACACTTCCCAGGCTACCGTAGACAGCGCAATACAGAGGTTGCGCCGCATGCCCGGGCAAAACGAGAGGAATGACACCAAGCGCAACCAGGCTGGTTGCCCGAGGCAATGTACCGCATGAAAAAGCAAAACACGTTTATTGTCAGCCTGGCCGTTTTTGTGGCTGTGTGCATCGCCTTCTGGCTGTTGCTGATCGCCCCGAAATTCACCGGCAATGAGATCAACATGACCCGCGGTGTTTCATCTCTGGCCAACACGCATTACGACCTGCACATGACCATCCTGTGGATCTGCGTCGTGATCGGGATCCTCGTGTTTACCGCGATGTTTACCTCCATCGTTCTGCATCGTAAATCCAAGGGGCATGAAGCTGCGCAGTTCTCCCACAGCACCAAGGCGGAAATTGCCTGGACAATCATTCCGGTCCTGATCCTGATCGCCATGGCCATTCCGGCAACGACGGCCCTGGTCAAAATGGAGTCGCCCGATGGTGCTGAGATGACCGTGAAGATCACGGGTTTCCAATGGAAATGGAAGTATGAATATCTCGATTCCGATATCGCCTTCGTGAGCTCGCTGGCTAATGACTCCAACGCTGCCCGGCGGCTGGGTTCAGGCATTGACCCGAACACGGTCGCAAATTACCTGCTGGACGTCGACCGCCCGCTGGTTTTACCGGTCGGCAAGAAGATCCGCTTCCTGATCACAGCCGACGACGTAATCCACGCCTGGTGGGTACCGGATTTCGGCTGGAAGCGGGACGCAATACCCGGCTTCATCAATCAGGCCTGGGTGACCATTGACGAGCCGGGAACCTACCGCGGCCAGTGCGCCGAGCTCTGCGGCCAGGACCACGGCTTCATGCCCATCGTGGTTGAAGCGGTGGAGCAGGATGAATATGCCGCCTGGGTTGATAGCCAGACAGTGGCCAAAATCGCCGCCACTGAAGAAACGCAACGGGACTGGGGTTTTGAAGACCTGATGACCCGCGGTGAGTCCGTTTATGCGGAGCAGTGCGCCACCTGTCACCAGGCGGATGGACAAGGTCTCGCACCGGCCTTCCCGGCGCTGGCAGGGAGTCAGGTCGCCACCGGCCCACTGGAAGCGCATATCCGCGTCGTCCTCGAAGGTCGCGATGGCACTGCCATGCAGGCCTTCGCAGAGCTTTTGACGCCAGCGGACATTGCCGCTGCGCTCACCTACACCCGCAACGCCTTCGGCAACCAGACCGGTGACCTGGTCCAGCCTGCCGACGTCTATGACATGAACAAGGGATAAGCGCATGAGCAGCATCACTCCAGACGATATTGCGTTCGGCCACGACGACACCCACGACGATCACGACGCCAAGCCCAAGGGCTTCCTGGCGCGCTGGGTCTTCACGACCAACCATAAAGACATCGGTACTTTGTACCTGGTGTTTGCGCTGATCATGTTTTTTGTCGGCGGCAGCATGGCGATGATTATCCGTGCCGAGTTGTTCATGCCCGGGCTGCAGCTGGTCCAACCGGATTTCTTCAACCAGATGACCACCATGCACGCGCTGATCATGGTATTTGGCGCGGTCATGCCGGCCTGGGTGGGTTTTGCGAACTGGATGATCCCGCTCATGATCGGTGCGCCGGACATGGCCCTGCCGAGGATGAATAACTGGAGCTTCTGGATACTGCCGTTCGCATTCACCATGCTCCTTAGCACGCTGTTTATGGACTCAGGCGGTCCTGCAGCCGGCTGGACACTGTACCCGCCGCTCAGTCTGCAGACCGGCGACAGTTTTGCGTTCGTGGTGTTCGCGATTCACATGATGGGGATCTCCTCGATCATGGGTGCTATCAACATCATCGCCACGATCGTGAACATGCGTGCGCCGGGTATGACCCTGCTGCGTATGCCGCTGTTTGTATGGGCCTGGCTGATTACCGCCTACCTGCTGATCCTGGTGATGCCAGTGCTGGCAGGGGCTGTCACCATGCTGCTCACGGATCATTTCTTTGGTACCAGCTTCTTTAACGCAGCCGGTGGCGGCGACCCGGTCCTTTTCCAGCATATTTTCTGGTTCTTCGGGCATCCCGAGGTGTACATCATGATTCTGCCGGCGTTCGGCGTGGTCTCGGAGATTCTCCCGACCTTCAGCCGCAAGCCATTGTTCGGCTATGCCGCCATGGTTTACGCCACCGCTTCCATTGCGTTCCTGTCGTTTATTGTGTGGGCCCATCACATGTTTACCGTTGGCATGCCGCTGCAAGCCGAGCTGTTTTTCATGTATGCCACGATGCTTATCGCTGTGCCCACCGGCGTGAAGGTATTTAACTGGGTCAGTACGATGTGGCGCGGTTCAATGACCTTCGAGACACCCATGCTGTTTTCTATCGGCTTCGTGGTGCTGTTCACCATCGGCGGATTATCAGGCTTGATGCTCGCAATCACCGCGGCTGACCTGCAATACCACGACACCTATTTCGTGGTGGCGCATTTCCACTATGTTCTGGTCCCTGGAGCGGTGTTTACGCTGATGGCCGGTGCCTACTACTGGCTGCCCAAGTGGAGCGGCAATATGTATTCAGAGCGGTGGGGCAAAATTCATTTCTGGACTTCGACCATCTTCGTTAACCTGTTGTTTTTCCCGCAGCACTACCTGGGCCTGGCCGGCATGCCGCGACGCATACCGGATTACGCGCCGCAGTTTGCTGACTTCAATATGTGGTCGTCCATCGGCGGATTCGCCTTCGGCGCCAGCCAGCTGATCTTTGTAGGCGTGGTTATTCACTGTGTGTGGTTCAGCAAGAAAAAAGCCACTGCGCAAGTCTGGGAAGGCGCCAAGGGCCTCGAATGGGAAGTGCCTTCGCCGGCGCCGCACCATACCTGGGATACCCCGCCGGTTGTAACCGCCAGCATGGTCGCCCACGCCGAGGAGAAGTAAATGAGTCATGACGTGACCACGCGGCAAAACGCGGTGGCGGATGATCAGGAAGCGCTGCGACAGCGGCGCAGGAAAGCCCGGCGCACAGCCCTGATCCTGGGTGTCGTGTCATTCGCCGTTTTCGTGACCTTTCTCATGACCGGTATCATCGGACGGGTCTGACCATGAGCCGGCAGAAAAAAAATGGCAAGTTGCTGGTCAAACTGCTGGCACTTTCCGTCGTCATGTTTGGCTTCGGCGTGTTTGTCATGCCACCGCTTTACCAGACGTTTTGTGAGCTCACGGGTCTGAATCAGGCAGGCATCAGGGTATCGACTGCGACGCCCGATGGTGCAGCGCAGGATCGAACGGTCAAAATCCTTTTTGATGCGAGCACCAACTCGGCACTGAACTGGGATTTTGGTCCGGTGGAGCGAACCATGGAAGTGCCGGTTGGCGCGCCGGCAGAAGCTTTCTATTTTGCGCAGAACCGCGAGGATGTTGATGTTGCCGGTATGGCCACGTTCAATGTGGCACCAGCCGTTGCAGCGCTTTACTTCGTCAAGGTCGAGTGTTTCTGCTTTTCACGCCAGGTGCTCGCGGGTAATGAGCGACGTGAAATGCCCGTCTACTTCTTTATTCAGCCTGACATTCCAGACGACATTACTGAACTCACACTTTCCTATACCTTTTTCAAAAACGACGATCCCGAAGTAGCGCAAACCACGCCCTGAAGGGAACCGTAGAGAGAACTGAACATGGCACAGCATTCTGAAGGCGCCTATTACGTACCACACGGTACCAAATGGCCAATAACCGGCTCCATAGGCCTGGCCACCATGCTGGTGAGTGCCGCAAACTGGCTTAACGGCTCCGAAACCGCGATGTACGTGTTTTACCTCGGGGTCGCGATCATCATCTTCATGGTTTTTGGCTGGTTTGGCCAGGTGATTCGCGAGAGCGAAGCCGGCATGTACAACGACCAGGTGGACACCTCGTTCCGCATGGGAATGGCCTGGTTTATTTTATCGGAGGTCATGTTTTTCGTGGTCTTCTTTGGCGCCCTCTTCTATGCGCGTGCGCTGGCTGTGCCCTGGCTCGGTGGCGAGGGGAACAACGCCGCCACCAACGAATTTATCTGGCAGGGTTTCAACGCGGCCTGGCCGACCAATGGTCCGGGTGAAATCGGCGGAGATTTTGGCACGATCCCGGCCTTCGGTATCCCGTTTGTCAATACGCTGATCCTGCTCTCTTCCGGCGTGACCCTCACCCTTGCTCATCACGCCCTGAAAGACGAAAAGCGCCGCCAACTGGTTGGATGGCTGGCTGCAACTGTGATTCTCGGCGCGATCTTCCTGTTTTTCCAGGTTGAGGAATATATGCACGCGTACCAGGATCTGGGCCTGACCCTGGGTTCGGGCATTTACGGCTCAACCTTTTTCCTGCTTACCGGATTCCATGGTTTGCACGTTACCCTTGGCGCCATCATGCTGTTCGTCATCATGGTGCGCTGCATGCGCGGTCACTTCACTTCAGACAAACACTTCGGATTCGAGGCAGTGGCCTGGTACTGGCATTTCGTGGACGTGGTCTGGCTGGGGTTGTTTATCTTCGTTTATGTACTCTGACACAAGACACACGGTATTCCGGGATATTCCGGCGCCGCCTGCAGGGCGGCGCTGTCATTCTGGCGACACTTGATAAGTCTCTTATTCTCCAGCTGGCGCCTCAAGCTGGGATTCCAGGCCGATAGGACCTCGCGACGAAGGCTCGATCCAGCCAAGCCGAAAGAACACGTAAAGCATCAGGAACAGAAACAGGGACAGGCCAATCCGCCAGGTAAGTCTTCGGACCGTGCGTTTGCCCTCGCCCTGGTCCTTCACCATGAAGTAAAACGATGAGGCCAGCGTATAGAGAATGGCCAGCAGAAATACGATGATGATGATCTTGGACAGCACAGGCTTTCTCCAGAAAACGTCGGTTCGAGACGCAGTATCGCTGCGTCACAGGCGCCTAGCTTGGCGTGATGACCCATGAAGTTCAAGGCCTCATGAGATTCAAGACCTACTGGAGTCTGACCGTCTTGCTGGCAGCGCTGGCAGCCGTGTTTGTGTGGCTGGGTGCCTGGCAGCTTGAGCGCGCCAAGGAGAAAACGCTCGTCCAGGAACAGTTTAATACCACCACCAACGTCACACAGCTGCGGAATGATGTGCCTGAATGGACCACTGCCACGCTTTACGGCCAGCTGGATCCGGAACGGCACTTACTATTGGAAAACAAGATTTTCAAAGGGCGCGCGGGTGTGCACGTATTGTCACCAATGATCCTGAGCGACGGTAGAGCTTTGCTGGTTAACCGTGGCTGGTTACCTCTGCCACCGGACCGCAGTTCCCTGCCTGATATTCCAACGCCCGCAACCCCTGTGGCACTTGCTGGCCGGCTGGGTCCGCTCAGTCAGCCCGGGGTGCAAATCGGCACGCCACAAACCTTGCAACAGAATGTTTGGCCCCAACTTATGGTGTATCCGGATTGGGGCCGTATGGAGCGCGCCCTGGATCTGCAGCTATATCGACAGGTGCTCTACCTGGACGCCGCCAGCAATGCTGGCTTCGAAGATCGAAACTGGACCCCGTTTACGATGGGCCCGGATCGCCACCGTGGCTATGCACTGCAATGGTTTACCTTTGCACTGACCGCATTCATCACCTGGCTTGTCCTGGGCTTCAACGCCGGCAGGAGGTCGGCAACATGAGTAATACGCGCAACCGCAACCGACTTGCACTCATCGCTATCTTTGTGCTGTTTTTCATTCCGCTGCTCGCGGCCGTGATCCTCAGCTCAAAATGGGTGCAGTACACACCCGGAGAAACCGTCAACCTCGGTACGCTGGTCGAACCGCCCGTCCCCCTGAACGGTCGATTCATGCGTAATGATGTGCTGTCTGCCCAGGACGAGCTGAACGGTCGCTGGTTGTTGATCCACCCATTGCTCGACGGTTGCGATAGCGAATGTATCGCGCGGGTTACGGAACTCCGCCAGATTCATATCGGGACCGGGCGCCACCAGGAAGAGGTGGCCACGCTGTTACTGGCCCAGGGCAATATCAGTGAGGGGCAGCGAGTCGAACTTGAAGCAATATATCCCCGCTTCGTGATCGCCAGCGACTCGGGTGGCAATGCCATGATGGCACTCGCCAAAGCCAGCGGCGGGACGGGCCTGGCAAAGGACTCGTCATTTATCGCGGACCCGGAGGGCAACATCATATTGCGTTATGACCCGGGCTACCCGCCTGCGCACATCAACAAGGACCTGCGCAAATTACTCAAGTGGTCCGGAAGGTAAGCTGAACATGCAAAAACGTCTTCATCGTCTTGCGCAAATTTCGGTCGTTGTTACCCTGTGCGTCATTGTGCTCGGCGCCTGGGTGCGGCTGTCCCATGCGGGACTCGGCTGCCCTGACTGGCCCGGATGCTATGGCAAGCTGACCTGGCCCGGTCAGGCGACAGAAATCACCGTGGCGAATGAAGCATTCCCCGAGCGACCGGTGGAAGTCGACAAAGCCTGGAAAGAAATGGTGCACCGCTACCTGGCGGGGGCCCTGATCCTGCTCGTTCTGGCCGTCAACTGGGTGGCCTGGCGCGGCGGTGAGGCGACCCGGAGATTTCGCGGTATCGCGGGACTGATTCTGGGCATCATCCTGTTCCAGGCCGCACTGGGCATGTGGACGGTGACCCTTAAGCTGAAACCGGTCATTGTGATGGCCCATCTGATGGGCGGTATGACGACCCTGGCCCTGCTTTCATGGCTGAGCTTTCGATCCAGACCAGCACCCTTCGGACAGCTGGAGCCGGTGCCGCTTAAAGCACGTGATAAACGACCGCTGGTGATTTTCGCCCTGCTGATCCTGGTTTGCCAGATCGCCCTGGGCGGCTGGACAAGCGCCAACTATGCGGCCCTGAGCTGTCCGGATTTTCCCCAGTGCACGGGCCAATGGTGGCCGGACACTGACTTCAGGGAGGCCTTTACGCTGGTCAGGGAAATTGGCGTGGACTACGAGGGCGGCGTGCTCGACCATTCCGCGCGCGCCACCATTCACCTGACCCATCGAATCGGCGCCATTGTGACGCTCCTGGTTCTGCTCAGCACCGCCTGGATTACCAGGGGCGTGCCGAGTATGCGATCTGGTGCGAATTTGCTATTACTGGGTGTATGCGTTCAGTTCACTCTGGGCATTCTTAATATCATCCTTCAACTGCCCCTCCCCAACGCAGTAGCGCATAATGGTGTCGCTGCATTACTCATCGTGATCATGGTATGGCTGCTGAACCGCACAGTTCCCCAAACATAACATTGAGCCAGGACAGCTGGCGCGACTACTTTGAGCTGACCAAGCCCAAGGTGGTTGTGCTCATTGTGTTCACGGCCATCGTGGGTATGCTGCTGGCCGTTCCCGGTCTGCCACCCCTGGTGCCGTTTCTCGCGGGTACCCTGGGAATCGGCCTGGCATCGGCGTCGGCTGCCGCCATCAACCACCTGCTTGATCAACGAATCGATGCGGTAATGGTGCGCACCCGTGACCGGCCGCTGCCCTCCGGTCACCTCTCAGAGGCTCGCGTGCTCATTTTTGCACTGGCGATGGCCATGCTATCGATGTTGATCCTGGTGGCATTCGTTAACGTGCTCACCGCTGTGTTGACCTTTGCGTCCCTGATTGGCTATGCCATTATTTATACCGCCTGGCTCAAGCGCGCCACACCGCAAAACATCGTCATTGGAGGAGCTGCCGGGGCAGCACCGCCGGTGTTGGGCTGGACAGCAATTACCGGCCAGGTTGAGCCCGATGCCCTGTTGCTGTTCCTGATTATCTTTGCCTGGACGCCGCCACACTTCTGGGCGCTGGCCATTTTCCGCAAAGCCGATTACGCCGCGGTAGACATTCCCATGTTGCCAGTGACCCATGGCGTTAATTTCACGCGTTGGCACATTTTTTTCTATACCATCCTGATGGTTATCACTACCATTCTGCCTTACCTCTCCGGCATGAGCGGCCTGCTCTATCTCGGCGGGGTATCGGTATTGAACATGGGCTTTCTCTGGTATGCCTGGCGGTTGCTGCGCAGTGATGATGTGCAGTTACCGATGCAGACCTTTGGCTACTCCATTACTTACCTGATGGTCCTGTTCGCTTTTCTGGTGGTGGACCACTACTTCATGGCCCTGATCCCGGGCTGATATTCACTCTTTTTGAGGCTTCTTACCCATGAACAATGAATCACGGGTGTCGAAGGACAACACACCACTCGTCGCCCTGGAAAATCAGGGCGAGTTCATCGCACGCCATATCGGCCCTTCCGAGGCTGAAATTCAGACCATGCTGAAGCAGGTTGACGCGACCACCCTGGATGAACTGACTGACACGACGCTGCCACCAGCAATTGCTGACCAACAGCCCCTGGCGCTGGACCCACCGCTGTCTGAAAGTGCAGCGCTGGAACGCCTGGCGGGGATAGCACGCATGAATGAGCTGCGCCACAACATGATTGGCCTGGGCTACTCTGACACCCTGACACCGGCAGTCATTCAAAGAAATATTCTTGAAAACCCGGGTTGGTATACGGCCTACACACCGTACCAGGCAGAAATCTCGCAGGGACGCCTGGAGGCATTGCTGAACTTTCAGACCATGATCATCGAACTGACGGGCATGGAACTGGCCAACGCCTCGCTGTTGGATGAGGCCACAGCGGCCGCAGAAGCCATGGCGCAGATCAAGCGCATAAACCGGCGCAATAAGAGCATGAGATTCCTGGTGGATGGGCAAGTACTGCCCCAGACCCTCGATGTACTGACGGTACGCGCTGAGCATTTCGGCTTCGAGTTGGTCGTTGGTGATCCGGAAACCCTGCTGGACGATGGCGAGTACTTTGGCATCCTTCTGCAGTACCCCGGTGAACACGGTGAAGTACGTGATCTCGGGCCCCTGGTGGCCAGGGCCAGGGAAGCGAACGCGCTCACCGTGGTCGCCGCAGATTTGCTCAGCCTGGTGATTCTGACCCCGCCCGGCACGTGGGATGTCGACATCGTGGTGGGTTCATCGCAACGTTTTGGTGTGCCTATGGGCTTCGGTGGCCCTCATGCGGCTTTCTATGCGACACGTGATGAACACAAACGCACCATGCCTGGCCGCGTGATCGGCGTTTCCACCGACCGCCACGGAAAGCCGGCACTGCGAATGGCATTGCAAACCCGTGAGCAGCACATTCGCCGGGATAAAGCGACCAGCAATATCTGTACCGCACAGGCGTTGCTGGCCGTCATGGCCAGTATGTATGCGGTCTACCATGGTCCGGGCGGACTCCAACGGATCGCGCAGCGTATTCACCGGCTCACCGGCTTACTCGCCAGCGGCCTCAGCCAGCTTGGTCTCACCTTGAGACATCAGCACTTTTTTGACACCTTGTGCGTCCAAAGCGGTGCCGACACAGATCGCTTGCTGACGGCTGCCGATGAGGCCGGTATTAATCTTCGCCGCGTAGACGATGAACACCTCGGTATCAGTGTTGGTGAAAGCACGACCCGCAAGCATATTCACGATCTGCTGACGGTTTTTGCCAGTGGTAAAGCGGTGGCAGACATTGACTCGCTGGATGAGCAGCTTGACCCTGAGTTCTGTGCCGTTCCGGCTGTCCTGCAGCGCACAACGCCGCCTTTGAGTCATGAAATTTTCAGCCTGCACCACTCGGAAACAGAACTACTGCGTTACCTCAAGCGCCTCGAAAATCGTGATCTTTCCCTGGCGCATGCCATGATCCCGCTGGGATCTTGCACCATGAAGCTTAACGCCACCGCCGAGATGATTCCGGTGACCTGGCCCGAGTTCGGGCGCATGCACCCCTTTGCACCGGCCTCCCAGACCCGCGGCTATCGCAAGATGATCGACGAGCTGGAAAAGATGCTGGTCAGCTGCACCGGTTATGACGCCGTCTCACTGCAGCCCAATGCAGGTTCGCAGGGCGAATACGCAGGGTTGTTGGCCATCCGCGGATATCATGACTCAAGGGGCGATCAACAGCGCAAGATCTGCCTGATACCCTCCTCCGCACACGGCACCAATCCGGCCAGTGCGGCCATGGCCGGTATGACCATCGTGGTGGTTGGCTGTGATGAGAATGGCAACGTGGATGTTGAAGACCTGCGCAGCAAAGCCGGACAACACAGCGATACGCTGGCGGCACTGATGATTACTTACCCCTCGACCCATGGCGTTTACGAGGAACGGGTCAGGGAAATTTGCGACATCATTCATGAGCATGGCGGACAGGTCTATCTGGACGGCGCGAACCTGAATGCCCTGGTCGGGCTGGCCGGACCCGGTCAGTTTGGTGCTGATTGCTCACACCTGAATCTGCACAAGACCTTCTGTATCCCCCATGGTGGCGGCGGACCGGGCGTTGGGCCCTTGTGCTGTGGAACGCACCTGGCACCCTTTTTACCCGGACATCGCCTGGTTGACCTGGACGGTCCCCACGCCGGCAACCGTGCCATAGCGGCGGCACCCTATGGCAGCGCCAGCATTCTGCCCATTTCCTGGATGTATATTGCCATGATGGGCCCCGCGGGAATGAAACGGGCCACCCAGGTGTCCATCCTGAGCGCCAACTACATTGCCAGACGCCTGGAAGGTGCCTTCAACGTGCTTTATACAGGCCGTAACGGGCGCGTCGCCCATGAATGCATTATCGATCTGCGTCCCTTCAAAGCACTGTGTGGCATTACCGAAGAGGACGTCGCGAAGCGCCTTATCGACTACGGCTTCCATGCACCGACCATGAGCTTCCCCGTACCCGGCACGCTCATGATCGAACCGACAGAGAGCGAACCCCTTACTGAGCTGGACCGCTTCTGCGACGCCATGCTCGCCATCCGGTCAGAAATCGGCTCTGTGGAGAGTGGTGAATACCCCATGGAAGACAATCCGCTGGTCAACGCACCGCACAATGCAACTGACCTGACCAGGGATTGGACTCATCCCTATAGCCGCAGCAACGCGCTGTTCCCAACCGAGGCCACCCGCGATGGCAAATTCTGGCCCTTCGTCACACGCGTGGACAACGTCGCCGGAGACCGAAACCTGATCTGCTCATGCCCGCCCTTGTCTGTCTGGGTGGACGAGGACGAGGCAGCTTAGTGTGAGGCTCTGGTCTGGTTGACTCGGGGGTTGTTGGCGGTTGTGGTGCGGTGTTGGCTGGTGGACGGCCGGCACACCCGCGCCTAACCCGGTCACCAATGCTTTTGAACCTCAGAAAACCTTAAAATGCTGGTAAGGCCTGACAGAAGAACAAAAAAAAGCCTCCTGAACGGAGGCTTTTTCGTACTCGTCTTGCTGAGAGCTTCAGGCAGCGAGGCTGGCGCGCAGTTTCTTCATGGCATTGGCTTCGAGCTGACGAATACGTTCGGCAGACACACCGTAGACGTCGGCGAGTTCCTGCAGGGTGGATTTGTCTTCGCTCAGCCAGCGGCGGCGAATAATGTCCTGGCTGCGCTTGTCGAGCTCGCCCAGACCCTGGTACAGGAGACCGTTGTTGTGCTCTGACTCGTCTGCATCGGTCACATGGATTTCGGGGTCGGCAACATGCGTCTCCAGATATGCAGCCGGTGCAACCTGCGGTTTATCCTCATCGTCAGCGGCGGTAAGGTCGAACCCAATGTCCTGACCGGACAGCCGGGATTCCATTTCGAGAACGGTTTCAGGCTTGACGCCCAGATCTTCAGCCACCCGGTTTACTTCGGCCATACTCAGCCAGCCCAGGCGCTTTTTGTTTTTGCGCAAATTGAAGAACAGCTTGCGCTGGGCCTTGGTCGTGGCGACCTTGACGATGCGCCAGTTGCGCAGAATGAATTCGTGCATCTCCGCGCGAATCCAGTGCACGGCAAATGATACCAACCGGACTTCACGGTCCGGGTCGAATCGCTTGACGGCCTTCATCAGTCCGATGTTGCCTTCCTGAATGAGATCACCCAGGTTGAGCCCGTATCCGGAGTAGCCTTTCGCCACATGCACCACAAAACGCAAGTGCGCCAGCACCAGGCGGCGGGCAGCGTCGATGTCTTCTTCATCGCGATAACGGAGTGCCAGATCCTGCTCTTCTTCAAGCGTCAGGACGGGGATTTTATAGACTTCCTGGATGTATGCATCCAGGTTACCGGTGCCGGCCGGGGCCAGCAGATGGCTTGGGACGAGTGCAGTGCTCATCGAACCTCCTCAAATTAAGCGCTCCATTATAGCAGATTTTGCCACCGAAACGGGGCTTACCTCTGGAGCGGCGCATGGGCAAGTCGGCGTTGTTGACGACTCACCGTGTCTGCTAAGTTGGACTAGCTTACAGCCCGTTAGTTCAACAAGTCGTGAATATTATTTCACCTTCTATTTCAATAATTTACGATCTTCCAAGGCGACCTGTTTCACGAAGCTGACGAAGATGTCGCTGCACGGCAATCCAGGCACCCAACAGGCCGAGCAAACCGCCAAAAAGCAACAAAGCCAGGGTCTGCGATACACCAAGACCAAGCAATTGCAGGTCTGTGCCGTAACTCGCCAGCAAACGACTCAGCGGGCCATCCAGGTATTCCAGGCCCAGGTTCACGAGGATCATGGACACGAGCCCGCCCAGCAGCCCGTACCAGAATCCTGTGTAAAGAAACGGCTGGCGCACGAATGCCGGCCAGGCACCCACCAGGGTCAGCACCTCGATCTCACTGGCCCTGGCCGCCACATCCAGACGTATCGTATTGGCTACCACGACCACCACCGCCAGAGCGAACAGCAGGGCAAGAATGGTCACCGCTGCCTGGCCCAGCTCCAGCAACCGGGCCAGTCGCTCGAGCCATTTGCGATCATATTCAACACGCTCAACAACGTCTCTGCCGCCCACGGCCTCGGACAGGGCCGTAACGCGCCCCTCCAGTCCCTCACCGGGGGTTGGTAACAGGCTGATGACCCAGGGCAAGGGGTTGGTATCGAGTAACTCCAGGGAATCGCCGAAACCCGATGCCTCGGTGAACTCCGCAAGCCCCTGCTCCGGGGAGATCACCTCGATACCAGAAACCGTATCCAGCTGTTCCAGCTCCGCCGCCAATGACGAGACCTGCTCCGGACGCACGTCTGCTTTGAGGAACACCGTGAGTGCGCCCCATTGCTCCTCCTCGAGATCAAGCTGCCCGAGATTGGCCAGCGTCAGATGCAGCCCCAGCGGCAGCAACATGGCAATGCCAAGTACCATTACCGTCATCAGGGTGCCTACCCGGTTCGACAGGAGCGCACCAAGACTGGAAAAAAAGCTGTAGCTGTGCCGGTGTGACCAGCCGCGAATGCGCTGCTGGATTCCCATTGACGGGTTCATGACTTGCCGGCCGGGGTGACATCATCGACCAGCCGCCCACCGGACAGCACCAGCACGCGCCGGCCCATACGACGCACCAGTTCGAGATCATGGCTTGCAATAAGAACGGTCATACCGCGATCGTTGAGTTTCTTGAACAGACTGAAAAGATCCCAGGACAGCTCCGGATCGAGATTGCCCGTGGGCTCATCGGCCAGTAACACCGGCGGCATATTGACGATGGCGCGGGCCACCCCGACCCGCTGCTGCTCCCCGCCGGACAATTCAAGTGGCCATGAACGCTCCCGGTCATCCAGCCCGACCAGCTTCAGTGCACCGCGTACGCGCTTGCCAATATCCGCATAGCGAACGCCGGCAATGACCAGCGGCAAAGCAACATTGTCGAACACGGTTTTGTCAGCGAGTAATTTATGGTCCTGGAAGATCATACCCAGACCCTGGCGCACAGCGGGCGCCTGCCGGTCGGGTGTCTGGGTCAGGTTGCGGCCGCCGAGGACCACCTGGCCACGGGTGGCGCGCTCAAGCATGAGCAGCAGACGCAGCAGTGTGCTTTTACCCGCACCCGAGTGCCCGGTCAGAAATACCATCTCGCCGCGCATGATTTCGAAGCTCAACTCCTGCAGTGCAGTCGTCCCGCTCGAATATCGCTTACTGACCCTGTCAAAGCGGATCATTTCAACGCCGGCTATCTCCTCCGCCCTTGACTGCGACCACTGCCACCGCGCCCACCCTGCCTGCCATGCCGGGGTTTCCGGGGTGGCCGGGGCGGGTAGATAATTTCCGGTAATGCGTCCGGATCAAGCTGTTCCATGGGGATGGAGTAGCCAATATATTCTTCGATCTCCGGCAAGGAAAACGCGAAATCCTCGCAGGCGAAGCTGATCGCCTCGCCTTTCGCGCCGAGCCTGGCCGTACGGCCAATCCGGTGCACATAATCCGGCGCATCCTGGGGCAGATCAAAGTTGACGACATGGGTCACCTTCGGAATGTGCAAACCGCGCGCAGCGACATCGGTGGCCACGAGAATGCGGATTTCACCATCATGGAAGCGACGCAGCAAGGACTGGCGTTTCTTCTGATGAACGCGCCCTGAAATAACCGCAGACTCAAGGCCATTGGCATTCAGCGTACGCCCAATCCGGTCCGCACCTTCGCGGGTATTGGTAAATACGATTACCCGCCCGTCATCCTTCGCACGCAGTATTTGCACGAGCATGGGCAGCTTTTCGCTGTTGGCCGGGTAATACACTCGCTGGACAACGTTATCCGCCGTGACCTGGTCAGCCTCAACCTTGAGCGTTTCCGGCTCGTTCATGTGGACATAGGCCAGTTCCATCACCCGATGGGACAAGGTGGCACTGAACATGAGCGTCTGGCGCTTGGCTACCGGAGGCATGCCATTGAACAGGTATCGAATATCCTTGATGAAGCCCAGGTCGAACATGCGGTCTGCTTCATCCAGCACGGCCACCTGGACGTGTTCCATGGAGAACACGCGCTGCTTGTAGTAATCAATCATGCGGCCCGGGGTGCCGATCAGGATGTCGACGCCGTCTTTGAGTTCCTGGCGCTGCTTTTCGTAATCAATGCCCCCGTAAGCCAGACCCAGGGTCAGACCCGTCCCCTGGCTTAACGTGACCGCATCCTTGTGGATCTGCAGGGCAAGCTCCCGGGTGGGTGCAATGACGATGGCGCCCGGGTGATGGCCGCGCTCGGCCCGCGTATCTTTTTGCAGTAACTGCTGAAGAATGACCAGCACGAAAGCAGCGGTCTTTCCGGTACCGGTCTGTGCCTGGCCGGCAACATCCTTGCCTCCAAGCGCCGGAGGAAGCGTCAGGGCCTGAATCGGCGTACAGTGGGTAAAGCCGGCAGCGGCGATGCCCTCCATGATGGACGGTTCAAGCCCGAGGCTCGCAAACGTAACATCGGAGAGTGGGTTTTTTGTTGTACTTTCGGACATGGAAATCCTTGCGCCCGCTCAGCGGGGCTTTTGAGACTGCAGGACTTGAAAACCCAGGAGGCTGCCTTCATTTCGTTTGGCAGTCCAACTTGGAATGGTGGATCCTGGTGAATGGCCTGACCGTTCGCAATCGGTAAATGAACCAGCCGGACCCCAATCCCTTATTTTAGCTTTGCCAGCGCCGCTGCACCAGCAGGGTGCGCGAAACAGACAGGAGAAGCACTGTGAGCGAACATATTATCCACGTCACCGATGGTGACTTCGAAGAAAAAGTCCTGAAAGCCGACGGTCCTGTGCTCGTGGACTTTTGGGCCGAATGGTGCGGACCTTGCAAAATGATTGCACCTGCGCTGGACCAGCTCGCCGATGAGTTTGAGGGCAAAATAACCATTGCCAAGATGGATGTGGATTCCAGCCCGGTTACGCCGAACCAGTATGGCGTCCGCGGCATTCCAACCCTGATGGTGTTTAAAGACGGCAACATCCAGGCGATGAAAGTCGGCGGCATTCCCAAGGGTGCATTGCAGACCTTTGTTGAAGAGAACATCTAACCCATCCTGAGCCCTGGAACGTAGTGGACACCGCTTGCGCCTGCAGGCGGTGTCCGAGGTGAAAATGCAGGCCTTTGAATCCGTGCTGGACGCTGGCACGTTTCCATGCTAATTTAATTCCATCTCCAGTGGGTGTCCCACCCCGGTCGAGCATCCCGAAATACAAAAAGACGCAAGAAGCGTCCTGTTTTCGCATAAACCCGACCCAAGCCAACAACAAAACCACTACGGACAACCACTGGCCATACCAGTTTCCATACCAACTGATCTGAAAACAGATTAATTCCATTCCCTGGCGGGCGTGTGTCCGCGCTATGTAAACGAAACCTCTATGAACCTAACCGAACTGAAGCAGAAACCCATCGCCAAGCTGTTGGATATCGCCAACGAGATGGGCCTGGAAAATGTCGCCCGTTCCCGCAAGCAGGACATCATTTTCTCAATCCTCAAGGCGCATGCCAAAAGTGGCGAGAGTATTTACGGACAAGGTGTCCTTGAGATACTGCAGGACGGCTTCGGCTTTCTGCGCTCGGCGGACTCGTCCTATCTTGCCGGGCCTGACGACATCTACGTCTCTCCCAGCCAGATCCGGCGTTTTAACCTGCGCACCGGGGATATGCTCGAAGGTAAGATTCGTCCGCCGAAAGACAGTGAACGTTATTTCGCGCTGCTCAAGGTAGAAACGCTCAACTACGAAACCCCGGACAAGGCCAAGAACAAGATTCTGTTCGAAAACCTGACCGCCGAGTTTCCGACCACGCAAGCCAAGCTGGAGCGTGGAAATGGCAGCACAGAAGACATCACTGCAAGAATCATCGACCTGGTCGCGCCCATCGGATTCGGCCAGCGCGGGCTGGTCGTGTCACCGCCCAAGGCCGGCAAGACAATCATGCTGCAGAACATAGCCACCAGCATTCGCGCCAACCACCCGGAAGCCAAAATGATCATCATGTTGATCGATGAGCGCCCGGAGGAAGTGACAGAAAT
>JGI12048J13642_10294746_pt1 | contig 17787 bp, 17 predicted proteins | sample ElkSlonscriptome_16_FD_13642 | JGI IMG/M metagenome (IMG submission 13642)
GGAACCGGGGAGGGCTCCGATCCCTCCCGGGCGTAGACCCGGGCGCCCCGAGCGCCGGCCTTCACCACCACCGCCTCCACCCCCCGGGCCCGCAGCCAGGCCACCGTCCGGGCTTCACCCGCCGCGTCCCTGTCGGTCTCCGGCCTCGCCCAGGCGTCCAACTCCCCCTCGGTGGTGAGGAGCACGTCCACCCGGGGGAGGAGGCCCTCCAGGATCCTCCGCTCCTCCGGGTCGTCGATCCAGTGGCGCATGCTGTCCAGGACCACCACACCCGCCGGGGCCACCGCCTCCCAGACCGCCTGCTGGACCCGGGGCGCGGTGCTCCCCAGGAAGAGGGCATCGGGACCGGCATGGCCCGCATCGAGCTCGGGAGGGGTGTGTATCGAACGGTCCCGGCGGGCCTCCAGACGGCGGAGCACGTCTTCGGGGCCGTCCTCACCCATCACCCCCACCAGTTCGACACGCCCCCAAGGCGCTGCCGCAGCGGCGAAGTAGGGCGCGGAGCCGCCGGCGACGTCCTGGACCGCACCGACCGGCGTCTGCACCGAATCCAGCGCCACCGTGCCCAGCGCCACCATCCTCGGTCTCACCACGGGCTCCTCCGCGCCCTCGCTCACGAGCCCACCAGGATGCCCGCCAGAGCAGCGGTGAGGAAGGAGGCGAGAAGGCCCGCCACCATGGCCCGCACCCCCAGCGCCGCCAGCTCGTGCCGCCGGGAGGGCGCCAGCGCACCGATCCCCGCCAGCGTCATGGCCACGGATCCGAAGTTGGCGAAGGAGGTGAGGGCGTAGGTGGCGATGACCACCGATCGGGCCTGGAGGACCGCGCCACCGGCGGCGCCCTGCGTAAGGATGTCCTCCAGCCGTACGAAGGCGACGAACTCGTTGACCACGAACTCCAGCCCGATGAGCTGCCCCACCACCCCGGCGTCGCTCCAGGGCACGCCCAGGAGCCAGGCCACCGGCGCCAGGATCCGGCCCAGGATGCCTTCCAGGGTCAGTCCGGGAACCCCCACCAGCCCTCCGAGCCAGCCCACCATCCCGTTGGCCAGCGAGACCAGGGCGATGAAGGCGATGAGCATGGCGCCCACCACCAGGGCCAGCCGGAGCCCCTCGGCGGCGCCCCGAGCGGCGGCGTCGATGACGTTCACGTCCGGACGCTCCACCTCCATGGCGTCCAGGGTGCCGGAGGTGACGGGGGTCTGCGTCTCCGGGACCAGGAGCTTCGCCACCAGGAAGGCCGCCGGCGCCGACATGATGGACGCCGCCACCAGGTGGCCCGCCGCCGAGGGCTCGAAGGGAAGGAGCATCCCGGCGTAGGCCGCCAGTACCCCGCCGCTGATGGTGGCCATCCCCGCCGTCATCACCGCCATGAGCTCGGACCGGGTCATGCCCTCGATGAAGGGCTTCACCACCAGCGGCGATTCCATGAGCCCGACGAAGATGTTGGACGCCGTGGCCAGCGTCTCGGCCCCGGAGGTGCGCATGGTCCGCTGCATGATCCAGGCGACGCCCCGCACCACCCGCTGCATCACGCCCAGATGGTAGAGCACGGTCATGAGGCAGGAGACGAAGATGATGTTGGGGAAGATCTGGAAGGCGAAGAAGGCGCCGGATCGGGCCACGAGCCCCGGCGTCGCCTGGAAATCGCTCCCGACGCCAGGCTCGCCCGCCCCCACCGGGAGGTTGTCCTGCACCAGGTTCCCGAAGACGAAGCGCCCACCCTCCTCCGCGTAGCTCAGAATCGCCTCGACGCCATGGTTCACCGCCTCGAAGAAGAGGAGTCCCACCGGCGTGCGCAGGACCAGGATCGCGAAGAGGACCTGCAGCGCCAGCCCCCATCCCACCACCCGCCAGTCCACCGAGCGCCGGTCCTCCGAGAAGGCCCACCCCACGGCCAGGACCACCCCCACCCCCACCACCGCCCGCCCCCGATCCGGGAGACCCTCCGCCAGGAGGGCGGCGTCCTGGACCAGGGAGGCGAGGATCACCGGATGCGACGCTGCGAGCCTTCCAGGTGGTGCACCGCGTGGACGGCGTTGAACGAGATCCACTCCCGCAGCGTGAACAACCCCAGGAAGGGGTGGGGGATCTGGATCCGGTCCAGCTCTTCCTCGCTCCGCTCCGGCACCACCGCCTCCAGCTCCCGCGCCGCCGCCTGCCAGTCCCGGAGGCTCACCTCCAGGAGCCTGGCGTCGTCCAGCCCCTCGGGGCGTTGGGGGATCATGGCCTCGGGCGAGGTGGCGCCGCCTTCCAACGCGTCCTGGCCCATGCGGGCGATCTCGCCGGTGGAGCGGGAGGCGTGCTCCGCGGACCCGAAGCGAGCCACCAGCTCCTCCGTCGGGGCCCGGAAGCCCCGTGTGAGGGCGCGGGTTGCGAGGGTCAGGTGGCGCAGGTCGTCCACCGGGGCCCAGTCGCCGGGGCGGGCACGGCGGACCGCGATCTCCGGGGGCAGGCCGCCGTACCAGTCCGACACCTGCCGGTGGACGGTGCGAAGGCGATCCAGGAGCTCGGGGCCGGTACGGGGCATGGGCGAGCCTGAGGGGGAAGGGGGGGGACTCCGAAGGTAGTGGCTCCCCGCCCTCCGGCCAGCCTCGTGCGAGGGAGCCGAAACCCCGCCATCCAGGGTCCGTAGGTGCCCTCGTAGGACCGCTCACATCGCCCACCCCCGGACCTCCGCCATGGTCGCCCTCCTCCGCTCCCTCCGCGTCACCCTCCGACGCCTCCTGCGAGCACCCCTCTTCACCGGCGTGGCGGTCCTGACCCTGGCCGTGGGGATCGGGAGCAACATGGCCATCTTCAGCGTGGTGGACGGCGTCCTTCTGACCCCCCTGGACTTCCAGGATCCCGACGAGCTGGTGGGGCTCTGGCACACCGCCCCGGGGCTGGGCTTCCCCGAGGTGAACCAGGCACCGGCCCTCCACTTCTACTACGAGGAACACAGCCGGACGCTGGAGGCCGTGGGGATGTGGGACGGCCGCAGCGCCACCGTCACCGGAGTGGACGAGCCGGAGGTGGTCAGCGCCATGGCCGTGACCCACGGGACGCTGCCTCTCCTGGGGATTCAGGCGGCGCGAGGCCGTCTCTTCCAGGAAGCCGACGATCGCCCCGGAGCCCCACGCTCCGTCGTCCTCTCCCACGACTACTGGGAGAACCGGCTGGGTGCGGATCCCGAGGTGCTGGATGCCACCTTGGACATCAACGGGGAGTCCCACCAGGTCCTGGGCGTCCTTCCGCCTGGGCTGCGCTTCCTCGACCGGGAGCCGGCCTTCTACCTGCCCTTCCGTTTCGACCGCTCCGACGTGTCGGTGGGGGACTTCAGCTACCAGGGGGTGGCCCGACTGGCCGAAGGGGCGACACTGGAGCAGGCCAACGCCGAGGTGGGGCGGATGATCCCCCAGGCGGTGGAGGCCTATCCTGGAGGTCTCACGGCAGGCGTCCTGGAGCAGGCCCGCTTCGGTCCGCTCCTCCGGCCCCTGGAGGTGGACGTGGTGGGGAATGTGGGCGAGGTGCTCTGGGTGCTCTTCGGCACGGTGGCCATCGTGCTCCTCATCGCTTGCGCCAATGTGGCCAACCTCTTCCTGGTCCGAGCCGAGGGCCGGCAGCGGGAGCTCGCCATTCGGACCGCCCTCGGCGCCGGCAGGCGGCGCATCGCGGGCGACCTACTCTCCGAGAGCCTGGTCCTGGGGGTCCTGGGAGGCGTCCTGGGGTCGGGGCTGGCTTGGGCCGGGCTGGAGTTCCTCGTCTACCTGGGTCCCGAGTCCCTTCCCCGCCTGGGGGAGATCGGGCTGGACGGACGAGTGCTCCTCTTCGGCCTGGGGGTGTCCCTCGTGTCGGGCCTCCTCTTCGGCACCTTCCCGGCCCTCCGCTTCGCCGCCTCCAACCTGGTCGGCTCGCTCAAGGAGGGGGGACGAGGGGGGAGTGCCGGACCTGGGCGGCATCGGGTCCGCAACCTCCTGGTGGTGGGCCAGGTGGCGCTGGCACTGGTCCTTCTCGCAGGGTCGGGCCTCATGGTCCGCTCCTTCCAGGCGCTGCGCAGCGTGGACCCGGGCTTCCACGCGCCCGCCCAGGTTCTGACCTTCCGTATCTCCCTCCCCTCCGCCGAAGTGGAGGAGCTGGACGAGGTCGTCCGGACCCACCGGGAGATCCTCCGCCGGATCCAGGCGCTGCCGGGGGTGGCCACCGCAGCACTCACCTCCTCCGCCACCATGGACGGGTGGGACAGCAACGACGCCCTGGAATCCGAAGCCAATCCCGTCACCGGGGACCAGATCCCCCCCATCCGTCGCTACAAGTTCGTCGGCCAGGGCTATTTCGAGAGCATGGGCAACCCGGTCCTGGCCGGGCGGGACCTCACCTGGGCGGAGGTGGACCGGCAGGCGCGGGTGGTGGTGGTGAGCGAGGCGCTGGCCCGGGCCGAATGGGGTGAGGATCCGAGCGCAGCCGTGGGCCAGCGGGTGCGGCAGTCCGCAGGGAGTCAGGGCGCTGGGCCCTGGTACGCCGTGGTGGGCGTGGTCGGCGACGTCCGGGACGACGGGGTGGCCCAGGATCCCGTGGCGGTGGTCTACTGGCCGCAGGCCACCCGGGACTTCTGGGGCGGCGAGGGCGTCTTCGCCCAGCGGTCCATGGCCTTCGTGGTCCGCGCCGCCCGGGGTTCGCCCACCGACCTCCTCCCGGCGGTCCGCGAGGCCGTCTGGGGCGTGAACCCCCGCCTTCCCCTTGCCCAGGTGCGCACCCTGGAGGAGCTGGCCGCCGAGTCCATGGCCCAGACCTCCTTCACGCTCATCATGCTGGCCATCGCCGCCGGAGTGGCCCTCTTTCTGGGGGTGGTGGGGCTCTACGGCGTCGTGACCTACCTGGTAGCCCAACGCACCCGGGAGATCGGGGTGCGGATGGCCATGGGGGCGGAGCAGGGGACCGTGCGGGCCATGGTCCTCCGGCAGGCGGCGGGACTCGCCGGTGCCGGGGTGCTGCTGGGCGTCCTCGCCTCCCTTCTCCTGACCCGCCTCATGACCTCCCTTCTCTACGGCGTCGATCCCGTGGATCCACCCACCCTGGCGGCCGTCTCGGTCACCCTGGCCGTGGTGGCGCTGGCGGCGAGCTGGGTGCCGGCGGTGCGGGCCAGCCGCGTGGATCCGGTGCAGGCGCTCCGGGCGGAGGCCTGAGGGAACCGCCGTCGGTGGACGGGGGTTGGCTCACCAACTCCCCCCCGACCCTCCCCACCGATGGAATTCCTGCGACAACCGTGGCCCTGGTGGGTCGCCGGCCCCCTGATCGGCCTGGTCGTTCCTGCGGTCTACTGGTATGGCGGCCGCGTGTGGGGCATCTCGTCCTCCCTCCGGCACCTCTGCGCCGCGACGCTCCCGGCGGGCCTCGACTACTTTCGCTACGACTGGAAAGCGACCGGCTCCTGGCACCTGAGCATGGTCCTTGGCGTGGTGGCCGGTGGCTTCCTGGGCGGGCGGGTCCTGGGGCGTCCCGACGACGTGGTGGCCATCCACGCCGACACTCGTTCGGCCCTCCAGGCCATGGGGGTCCAGGACTTCGCCGGGATGCTCCCCGCCGACCTCTTCTCCCTGGCGAGCCTCTCCACCCCGGCGGGGCTCGTGCTGGTGGTGGGCGGCGGTTTCCTGGTGGGCTTCGGGGCCCGGTGGGCCGGGGGGTGCACCTCGGGCCACGCCATCTCGGGCCTCGCCTCGCTCCAGCGATCGAGCCTGGCGGCGGTCGTAGGCTTCTTCGTCGGGGGGCTCCTCTCCGCCCACCTCCTCCTGCCCCTCCTCCTGGGCGCCACGGGGGGCGGCCCGTGAGCCTCGCCAGCGAGTCCTGCGGCACGATCGGGACCGCACCCCGACGGGACGAGCCCCTCTGGCCCTACTTCGGGCTGGGGGTCTTCCTGGGGGCCCTCTTCATCAAGTCGGAGGTGGCTTCCTGGTTCCGCATCCAGGAGATGTTTCGCTTCGACGCCGTCCACATGTACGGTGTCATCGGCTCGGCCGTGGTGGTGGCCGCCGGCGGCGTGGCCCTCCTCAAGGCCCTCGGTCTGCGCGACGCCGGTGGGCGGCCCATCGAATTCCCGTCCTTCGACACCACCCGCGTTCGGCCGAACCACCTCCTGGGCGGGACCGCCTTCGGATTGGGGTGGGGGCTCATCGGGGCCTGCCCGGGCCCCCTCTACGCCCTTCTGGGGAGCGGGCTCCCCGTGATGGGGGTGGGGCTTCTCGCCGCCCTGGCCGGGGCGTGGACGTACGGGTGGCTCAAGCCGAGGCTCCCCCACTGACCCTCGGTCCGGGCGCGAGGTCGCGCCTCCTCTACCGGGGAGCGGCGGAGGGTCGCCGTGCCGCGAAGAACCCCACCCAAGGGCCCAGGAGAAGCGGCCAGACCATCCATCCAGGCACATCCTGGGTGAGGAGAAGGATGCCCACGCCGGTGAGGACGCCAGCCTTGATGGCGTCCTCCCATACGCCGTCCTCCACCAGCACCATGGCCACCGCCAGGAACCCGGCCCCCATCCCTCCGACCCAGGCCGTCCAGGCCGGGGTCCCCGGCAGGGCCGAGAGCATAAGCACCGGGGTGGTGGCGGCCCAGCCGAAGAGAAGGGTGAGGAACGGACGAACCATGACGGACGAGGGCGGGAGGGATGAACGGCGGTGGCGGGACCACCACCACGAGAAGAGCCAAGAACGTCGCGGTGGTGGGGGTACCCGTGTGGGCGGCGGCGGTTCGGGCCTCCGCTCCGGCGGAGACGGTCGCGGAGGGTCTCGCGGCTGCCTACCTTTCCTGGACCCTCCTTCCCCGGACCCCATGCCCATGCCGTCGCTCCCCTCGTCTCGTCGTCGGACCTCCGGATCCGCCCCCCGGGCGCTTCCAGCCTTCCTCCCGATTCTCCTCCTGCTCTCGGCCTGCGGTTCGGACGAGGCGTCTCCGCCGCAGACCGCCGAGACGCCCCCGGCGGAGGTCGAGGCGACCCACGCCTTCGACAACCCCCGGCTGGACTCGCTCTACGACGAGATGATGGCGGAGATGGCGCCGGACGGAGGTCGGGAGCGTCTCCGCTACCTCCAGTTCGCCTTCGTGGTGGACCGTGGCGAGGGGAACGTCACCCGCCGCCACCACCGCTGGGACGTGTGGGGCGGACGGTACCGGGTGGACGCCCCGGTGGAGGCTGGACGGATGGTGGCGCTCTTCGACGTGGACGATCCCACAGGGACCGACGAGATCTGGCTCGACGGAGAGCCCGTCGCCGACGCCGCCCGCTCCGACTCGCTGGCCCAACGGGCCCACGCCATGTTCATCAACGACTCCTACTGGCTCCTCATGCCCTACAAGTGGGACGACCCCGGCGTCACCGCGACCTATCTGGGCGAGCAGGAGCTGGAGGGGGAGAGCTACGAGGTGGTGGAGCTGACCTTCGACGCCGTGGGCCTCACCCCGCAGAACAAGTACCGTGGCTTCGTGGATCCGGAGACGGACCGCATGGCCTACTGGCAGCACTTCACCGACGCCGACGACCCCGAACCCCGATTCACCATGGCCTGGACCGACTGGCAGCGCATGGGCCCCATCCTTCTCTCCCCCACCCGGGTGGACCTGGACGGCAACCTGGCCCTCTCCTTCGAGGAGCTGGAAGCCTCCACCACCGTCCCCGACGACGTCTTCACCGCCCCCGCCGACCGAGCGACGACGGGCAGCGGGGGGGACTCGTGAGGCCCTCGGCCCGGGTGGCTGCAGTCCTGTCGGCGGCGACGCTGATCGTGGCAGGCGCCACGCCGGCGGCGGCCCAGAGCGTTCCCGACTACCCGCCCACCTTCTCCGAGCCCATGCCCATCACCTCCGAGGCGCTGGGCCCCCTGAGCCGACCGGTGAGCGACGTGCCCCAGGCCCAGGCCTACTTCGACCAGGGCCTGCAGCTCCTCTACGCATTCGCCACCAGCTCGGCGGCGCGGTCCTTCCACGAAGCCACGAAGGCCGATCCCACCTGCGCCATGTGCTGGCTCGGGGAGGCCTGGGCGTGGGGGCCGTACCTCAACGGCCCCATGGGTCCCGACGACGCCCCCCGGGCCCACCATGCCGTCCAGCAGGCGCTGCGGATCGCCGACGAGCACGGGGCCACGGCGGCGGAGCGGGCCTTCATGGAGGCCATGGCCATCCGCTACGAGCCCGAGCACGACGACGAACGGCGGGAGGAGCTGGACCAGGCCTACGCCGACGCCCTGGCGGAGGTCTACGCCGACTTCCCCGACGACCTTGAGATCGGCACGGCCTACGGCGAGGCACTGATGCTCCTGGAGCCCCGCCGGGGCCGTTGGGACGTCGACGACCCGGACGTGCAGCGCATTCATCGGGTCCTGGAGGAGACGCTGGCCCGGGACATCACCCACCCCGGGGCGTGCCACCTCTACGTCCACGCCACCGAGCCCACCCAGGAGCCGGAGCGGGCCGTGGACTGCGCCGCCTACCTGGGCCAGGCCATCCCCGGCGCCAGCCACATCCAGCACATGCCGTCCCACACCTACAACCGCATCGGGCGGTGGGGCCCGGCGGTGCGGGCCAACATCGACGCCTGGCACTCGGACCTGAAGGCGCAGGAGGGCAAAGGCTTCGCCATCTACCCGTCCCACAACCTCCACATGCTCCTTTTCGCCGCCTCCTACGACGGCCAGGGCGGCGTGGCCATCCAGGCCGGCAAGGACTACGGCAAGCTCATGGAGGGCGGCGTCTTCTACCACGTCCTCACCCTCCTGCGCTTCGGTCGCTTCGACGAGATCCTGGCGCTGGAGGATCCACCGGAGGACGGGATCCGGCGCGGGTTCTGGGACTTCGGCAAGGGCTACGCCCATCTGCGGGACGGGGACCTGATCCTCGCCCAGGCGTATCTGGCTAAGGTCCGGCAGGCCCAACAGGGTGACGACCAGTTCCGGGGGCACACCGCCGAGCAGCTCATGGGTGCGGTGGGCGCCATCCTCGAGGGAGAGATCCTCCGGCACGAGGGCGACCTGGACGGCGCCATCGAGGCCCTGGAGGCCGGCGTCGTCTTTGAGGACGACCTGCGCTACGACGAGCCCGAACCCCTCCCCTTCACCGTCCGTCATTGGCTGGGGGCGGCGCTCCTGGAGGCCGATCGGCCCGCCGAGGCCGAAACGGTCTACCGGGCTTCGCTGGAAGACCATCCCCACAACGGGTGGTCCCTGCACGGACTGGCCGAGGCGCTGGAGGCTCAGGGGAAGGACGCCGAGGCGACAGAGGTCCAGGCGGCCTTCCAAGAGAGCTGGGTGCGGGCCGACCACTGGATCCAGTCCTCCCGGTACTGAGTCCCGTGAACACGCTGGACCACGAGGCCGAACCCGGGACCGACACTGCCGCCATCCTCCGCCAGGCCGCCACCTGGCACGCCGACGGACGGCGGGTCGCGCTTGCCACCGTCCTGGGCACCTGGGGGTCGGCGCCTCGAAGGCCCGGAAGCCACATGGCCATCTGCGACACCGGCGACTTCGCCGGCTCGGTCTCCGGCGGGTGCGTGGAGGGCGCCGTCATCGAGGCGTCCCGGGGTGTGCTGGAGGAGGGCGAGGCCCGGGAGCTGGAGTTCGGCGTCTCCGACGACGACGCCTGGGCGGTGGGGCTGGCCTGCGGGGGCACGGTCCGCATCCGCCTGGAACCGCTGAGCTGAGGCGCCGGTGCAGCGCGCCCTCCTGGACGAGCTGACGGCAGCGCTGGAGGCCGGTCGGCCGGTGGTGTGGGCGTCCCGTCCCTCCACGGGGGAGGAGGCGGTCCTTCGGCCGCTGGACCTGCGGGAGGGTGAAGTGGAATCGACCAGGGGCCCGGACGCCTGGCCCCTGGACGAAGCCCGGCGGGCCCTCCTGGAGGACCGCTCCTTCGCGGTGGAAGGCCCGGCCGGCGAGGTCTTCCTCCGGGCCTACAATCCGCCGGTGCGGGTGGTGGTGGTGGGCGCCGTCCACGCCGCACAGCCCCTGGTCCGCATGGTCCGCACCATCGGCTACCGACCCGTGGTCGTGGACCCCCGTACGGCCTTCGCCACCGCCGAGCGCTTCCCCGCCACCCGGGTCGTCACGACCTGGCCTGCCGAGGCGCTGGAGATGCTGGCGCCGGACCACCGCACCGCCGTGGTGACACTGACCCACGACCCCAAGCTCGACGATCCGGCCCTGATAGCGGCGCTGACCACCCCAGCCTTCTACGTCGGCGCCCTGGGGAGCAGCCGCACCCACCGACGCCGGGTGGAGCGCCTGGGGAACGAAGGGCTCTCCCAGGAGGCGCTGGCCCGCATCCACGCGCCCGTAGGCCTGGACATCGGTGCCCGCACCCCCGAGGAGATCGCGGTGGCCATCCTGGCCCAGATCGTGGAGCGCCTCCGGAGGTCCTCGTCGTGAAGTTCGGCTCCACCCCCCTGGAGGACGCCGCCGGGCGCATCCTGGCCCACACCCTCCGCCTGCCCGACGGGGGAATCCTCCGGAAGGGCCGGGTCCTGGACGAGGAGGACGTGGCGCGACTCCAGGAGGCGGGACTCACCCGCCCGGTGACGGCGCTCCTGGACGCCGACGAGCTCGGAGAGGACGAGGCCGCCCGGCGGCTGGCCCAGGCGGTGGCCGGGCCCGGCATCCGGGTGGAGCCTCCGCGGCTGGGTCGGGCGAACCTGGTGGCGGAGGGCCAGGGGCTGGCCCGGGTGGACCCCGACCGGGTGGCGGCGGTGAACCGCCAGCACGAGGGCGTCCAGGTGGCCACCCTCCCTCCCTGGGCGCAGGTGCATCCCGGCACGGTGGTGGCCAGCGTGAAGGTGGTCCCCTTTGGCGTGCCGGAGGCCGCCATCCGGCGGGCCGAGGCGCTGGAAGGAAGCGAGATCGACCCATCGGCCGGGCCGGGCCGGCTGCCCCATCGCGGCGCCGTGGCCGTCGCCCCCTTCCGCGTGGAGCGTGTGGGGCTGGTCCTCACCCGGTTCCCGCAGACGAAGGAGCGTGCCCTGGAGCTGGCGGGGGAGCGGGTGGCCACCCGGGTCCGGGAGCGAGGAGGGCGCGTTCTGGGACCCCGCGTCTGCGGCCACGAAGCCGCGCCCCTCGCCGAAGAGCTCCGCGCCCTGGCGGAGGACGGCGCGGAGGTCCTCCTGGTCTTCGGCGCCTCGGCCACCCTGGACCGGGAGGACGTCCTTCCCGCCGCCATCGACCGTGCAGGCGGAGCGGTGATCCAGCTCGGCATGCCGGTGGACCCGGGAAATCTCCTCCTCCTGGCCGAGCTCCACGGACGCCCCACCGTCGGCGTCCCGGGCTGCGCCCGCTCTCCTCGGCCCAGCGGCTTCGATCCGGTGCTGGATCGCCTCATGGCCGGTCTGGAGCTCGCTGCCGACGACCTCGCCGCCATGGGCGTGGGCGGCCTCCTCCGGGACACCGGAGACCGCCCCGAGCCCCGGACCACCGCCACCCCCGGACCCCGGGTGGCGGGGCTCGTCCTCGCCGCCGGCTCCTCCACCCGGATGGGCGAGGCCAACAAGCTGCTCCTGGAGGTGGAGGGCGAGGCCATGGTCCGCAGGGTGGCGCGGACGGCCCGGGAGGCGGGGCTGGATCCGGTGGTGGTGGTCACGGGCCACGAGGGCCGGGAGGTGGCCCAGGCCGTGGCGGACCTCGGGGTGGAGACGGTGGAGAACCCCAACCACCGGGAGGGACTCAGCACCTCACTGGCGGCGGGGCTGGCGGCCCTCCCGGAGGATCACGACGCCGCCGCGGTCCTCCTGGGCGACATGCCCTTCGTGCGCCCCGAGACCATCCAGACGCTGGTGGCGGCTCACCGTCCGGAGACCGGGGCCTCCATCTGCGTCCCCGTCCACCGGGGGAAGCGAGGCAACCCGGTCCTGTGGGCGCGGCGGCACTGGACGCGCATGCAGGCGGTGGAAGGGGACCGTGGCGCCCGCACCCTCCTGCTGGAGCGGGCCGAGGAGGTGGAGGAGGTGGAGGTGGACGACCCGGGGGTCCTCCGGGACGTGGACCATCCGGGTGCCCTCCCCACCCCTTCCTCCCGGGACTGAGCGCCCGGCGGCACGTCTCCGGCCCTCCTCAGCGCTCCAGGAAGGGGAGCTGGGCCGCGGTGTAGCGTCGGGCGTCGTTCACCGAGGCGACGAACTCCGCACCCTCGTCCACGGCCCGGGCGGGATTCCAGAACTCCCACACGACCCGCCCGCCACGGGTGACCTCGAAGATCCGCCCGGCGTTGGACTCGGTGACGAGGACGTTTCCGTTGGGGAGGGGCCGGGCGTGGGAGGAGTACTCGCTGTAGAAGTAGTCCTCCTCCGACCCCTCGTAGGACCACTCCACCGCTCCGGTGGCCGCGTCCAGCTCCAGCAGGCGGGACGGACCGCCCTCCCCGGCGTAGCCCTGGTTGTCGAAGAGGAGGAGACCCCCGTCGTCCAGGGGATGGGGGTCGTGCTGGAATCGCCAGAAGCCGCGGGCGAACCAGCGCACCTCCTCCGATTCCGGATCCACCAGCGCCAGGAGGGACGGGGACCGGAGCGACACCAACCACCACCCCGCCTCCGCGAAGTCGTGGTGGCGCGCCCAGCCTTCGGGGACCGGTCGGACGGCGTTGGCGTGGAGGACGTCCCAGGCGGGGAGGTCGTTGTCGGTGAGGAAGGTGGACTCCAGCACCCAGCGAAACTCCGACGAGGCGAAGGCCTCCACCAGGTCGACACGCTGCAGCTCTTCGCCCTCGGGAGAAAGCCGGACGATCTCGTCCACCAGGATGCGATCTGGGAAGGGAAGCTCGGCCAGGAGGGGGTCCTGGGCCGGACGGCGGAAGCGGTGGGTGAGGGTCACGAGCGTCCCCTCCGCCTCCATCTGGACGTCGTGGTGGGAGGTCCCGGAGAAGGTCCAGAGGGGGTTGGAGTCGCGGTCCACCTTGACCAGGCCGTAGCCGTAGGGCGTATCCCCGCGCGCACCGTAGCGGGTCACCAGGTCGCCGTTGGGATAGACCAGGGCGCTGGAGAGGAAGATCTGCTCCTCGTCCACCGGCGACTCCACGTGCTCGGCGTCGGGGAAGGCCTCATGGAAAGGAAGACGCCACTCGTGGACGACCTCGCCGGCCCGATCCACCAAGAAGGCCGCCGAGGCGTGGGTGGAGGTGTAGAGGGTGAAGTCGCCCCAGAGGGAGTCGGGAACGGACCGGGTCACCCCGGTGGCCTCCGTCCGGGCCATGCGCCAGTGGAGCTCCCCCTCCATCTGCGACGGCCGACCGGACCGGAGCCGTGCTCCAGAGAGCTGGGCCCGGAGGGACTCGTAGGCCGGCTCCAGGAGGGCGCGGTAGGGAGCCAGCCGGAACTCCGTCACCGCCGATCCGGCGAGGAAGACCAGGAAGAGCGCTCCGAGAACGGGGATGAGGATCGGGGGGCGCCGGCCGTCCCTCATGCCGCTCCCTCCAGAGCCGCCAGCGCCTGTCGGGTGGACGCCGTCTCGGACTCGATCATGGCGCGCTCCTCCTCGGTGAAGTCGGGTTCATAGTAGCTCGGCAGGCGGATCCGCGCGGCGAACCGGTCCACCACCTCCGCCACCTCCCGGTCGAAGCCCGTGTGCGCCAGGATCCGCCGCAGCACCCGGGCCGGCGCCCGACACAGCTCCTCGTAGGAGACCAGGAGCACCGCCTGCGCCAGCCTCTCGTCGGCGGCGAGACGATCGGCCACCCACCCATAGAGGTGCGCCCAGTACCGGGCCCACCCGCGAAGCTCCTCGCGCTCCCGCCAGTCCGCCTGGATCCGAGCCACCGCCTCCGGGTCGCCGGCGTGCACCGGCCGCCGGTGCGCCCCGAACTCGAAGTGGCCCACCCGATCCAGGTGCGCCAGCGAGCGGGGGTGCTCCTCGGCGGCCTCCAGGAAGAGCCGGTGCTGCTTCCGGAGCGAGGCCACGTGGGCCTCGGGCGAACGGATCGGCACCACGAATCGGGCATCGGGAAAGGCCTCCTGCACGAAGGGGAGGCGGGTGAGGTTGTAGTTCGCCTTGGCCACGTACCGCTCCGCCCCCTCCACGAGGAGGAGCTTTCGGATGTGGTCGCGGAAGAACTCCAGGAACTCGGGACGCCGCTCCACCTCGGCGCGCTCCAGGACCTGGCTTCGCCCAGGGTCGTGGAGCCTGTCGAAGAAGCTCATCCAGAGAACCTCCTCCATGGCCTCGGGACTCCGGGGGGTGACCCGGATACCGTCGGCGTGGGCTCGCTCGCGCGGTTGCTCGTTCCCTCGCCCGGTCGGGGGGCTGGCCCGATCCAGGAAGGTGCGCCACCACCACGGGGTGTGGAGGAAGGGGAAGTCGCGGTACTGATGGGTCGCCACCCCGGGGAGCGCCGCCAGGAACTCCAGGAGGATCGTGGTGCCGGAGCGGGCGAGTCCCGAGATCCAGACCGGTCGGTGGATGTCCACCGACCCGATCCGGCTTCGCAACCAGGCCGACTCCAGCCCTCCCAACCCTCGGGCGAGCCCCGGCGTCCCCAGGACAGTTTCGGTGAGGAGGTGGCGACCCAGGCCCACCTGGAAGGACGCCGTCGTCACCGGATGCCGTAGCCGTACTTCACGCCGACGGCCGCCAGCGAGAGCGTCAGGAGGAAGAGGGCATGCCACCCCCGGAGCCACCCGGGCCCCCAGGGAAGGAAGGTCCGTTCCGGAAGCTCGACCACCACCGCCTCCACCTCGGCGTCTGCCGGCAGATAGCCCACCGGGCTGGCGAAGAGCCGATGCCTGCCCCGCTCCCGGGTCACCCGGGTCCGTGGATGCTCCAGCGGGAGGGTGAGGAGCGTCGCGCCGGAGGGCCCCTCCACCGATTCCTGGCTGCCTGGAGCCGGCCAGGCCACCGGGGACCCAGGCGCCGGAGTCGTGGTGGACCCGGACACCAGGCTCACCGGCACCGGGGTGCCGGGCTCCGGGAGCCGATGGCCGTACACCCCCTCCAGCCAGCCCAGCATCAGGAGGACCGGGAGGGCCGCCAGAACCGTGGGCAAGAAAACCACGGCGAGCTGCTTCAGGGAGAGCCCCAACGACGCCCTGGCCAGCCGCAGGATCTGCCGGGGCTCGTCGCCGTCGTAGTCGTGCATGCGGCTCCGGGCCTTCGCCAGCTCCGCCTGGAGCTCCGCCAGTCGCTCCTGGGGCGAGAGCCACCCGTAGAGGAGCATGGCACCGGCGCCCGCCACACCGCCGTAGAGGGCTACCCGGAGGAGGGCGGGCAGGAACGAGAGCCCTCCGTCCAGCGCGCCGAGCGCCGTCCCGATCATCCCCGACGGGGTCCCGAGACGACGGGAGTCAGGCTTCGCGCTCGAGGGCTCCGGACCCGTCGCCCGTCTCGTCCGAGCCGTCCCGCAACCTCCGGAGCATCACCTTCACCGGCCAGAAGAGGACGGCGACCAGAGCGCTCAGGACCGTGCCCACCAGCGCCAGAAGCGCCCAGGTCATGCTCAGGCCCGGACCGGGTCCGATGTAGGCGAAGGCGAGGGAGAAGGTACCGAGGGTCATGGATCGCTCCTTGGGGCCGGGTCGTTTCGACGGCGGCGGTGCGCGTTGATGCCGCGCACCTTGATAGGGTAGCCGCCTTCTCCCCGGGGGGGCAACGCGGGGCCGAAGCCGCCGGCACCCTGGCCAGGAGCCTACGGAGTCGGGTCGTTCCGGGCCGGCGGGTCACCCTCATCGCCTTCCTGGCGGTCGGTGAAGACGGGGTAGGTCACCCCCTTCTGCAGGAGGTGGCGCTCCACCGCCTCCACCAGCGGAAGGCGCGCTCCCAGGCGCTTCCTGGCGTCGGCGGGCTCGTAGCTCTGCACGGTGGACGGCCCGTAGCTGGCGTAGGCGTTCATGACGACCAGGGTGGCGGCGCGCAGCGCCTCCTCGCGGGTCCCAGCGTCTTCGTCCCACTCTTCCAGCGTCCGCAGGCCCGCCTCCGCCGCCGCCGAGACGTGCCCACGGACGAAGCCCCCGGCGGTGAACCAGAGGGTGAGGCCCAGGACCAGGAGGACGATGCCGCCCAGGATGAGCGGCTGGGCCACCGACGAGGGAAGGCCGTAGCTCCGGGCCAGGATCGGCACCATCAGCAGCAGCAGGAAGGCCGGCACCGAGAGGACGCACCCCAGCGGACCGCGGTCCACGGGTCCTTCCTGGGCCTGGAGATCGGCCAGCGCCTCGTCCACCACCGCCTCCTCGTCCGGGCCCAGCGAGCTCCCCCCGGAGGACGGTTCCCCGCCGGCCTCGCTCACCGGTCCCCACCGAGGCGCACGTCGCCCTTCCACCAGTCGGCCTCCGCCTCCGAGGCAGGCCCCATCCGGCCGCGGACCGAGTCCATGAGCGCCGCGGGCTCGTGCACCGTCCCCGCCCGCACCACCCAGAGGCCTTCGCGGGTGTCGGTGATGGCCCGCAGCGGATTCCCCCGCACCACATAGAGATCCGCCCAGCGTCCCGGCTCCACCGTGCCCAACCGATCGCCGGCGTTGAGCGCCCGGGCGGCGTTGGCCGTGGCGGCCCGCAGCGCCGTCTCCTGCGAGAGGCCGGCCAGGACCATGGCGTGGAGCTCCCGGTGGATCCCGAAGCCGGACCAGAACTCGCCCCAGCTCGGGTGGTCGGTGCCGGTGGTGAGCAGGTCCGCACCGCCGGCGTCCACGAAGGCTTTCACCGTGTGACGCTTCAGGTAATAGATGCGGCGGAATTGCTCCACCGGCTCCCGGGGGAGCCGCGCTTCCACCACGCTCCGGGCATAGGAGGTGAGGAAGCTCGCCGGGTCCTCCCAGTGCTCGAAGACCGCCGGCTCGCGGTCGGCGTAGTAGCCGTACGCCGTCAGCGTGGCGTCGAAGTAGGTGCCCTGCTCCACGAAGAGGCGGGCCTGACGCCGGATGGCCTCGGCAGTCGCGGGATCGTCCAGGTCCAGTGCCTCTAGCGAGGTGTAGGCCGGACGGTCCAGAGGCAGCGCGTCACCGCCCAGGAAGTGCTCCACACGGTCGATGCCCAGGAGGATGGCCTCCCGGGGATTCACCGAGCGCCGGAAGCCGGACCCCAGATGGCCCGTCACCGTGAGGCCGTGTTCGTGGGCCACCTGCACCAGCGCCTTGAGCTGGTCCGGCCCCAGTCCCTTCGCCTTGAAGCCCCGCACCCCCCGCTCCGCCCAGGCCCGGGCCTCGGCCCGCACCGAATCCGGGGTCATGGCGGCGTCGTCCCACCCCGGACGGGCCGTGCCCCAGTAGGGCCCGGAGGCGTAGATGCGCGGGCCCGGGATCTCGCCGGCGGCGATCCGGCGCCGACCCTCCCGCGCCGTCTCCGGGTCCACCTCGCCGGCGGGGAAGGTCGTGGTGATGCCGTTGGCCAGGAAGAGGACCGGATTCACCGTGTACTCGTCCACGCGGCCCTCTCCGAAAAAGTCCACCGCGTAGTGGGCGTGGAGGTCGATGAGGCCCGGGAGGACGAAGGCGTCGTCCGGAAGGACGAGCCGGCGCACACCGCCGGCGCCGGTGGAGCGCCCCGGAGGCCCGTCGGGGACGGCCCACTCGGTGCGCCCGCCCACGGAAAGGATGGTCCCGTTCCGGATGTGGATCCCGGGGTTGGGGCGGGCGCCCTCCCCCGTTCCGTCCCAAAGCACGCCCCCGGTGACCAGCAGGTCCTCGGCCCGGAACTCCCCCGGGGCCAGCGGCGCATCTGCTTGGGCAGCGAGACCGGCCGTGGCCAGGAGCCCTGCCGCACCGCCCATCAGCAGAGCGACCCCCAGGCGGAGCGATGGGGCGACAGAGGACCGTGATCCGGGGGAAGAAGGCATGGACGGAAGGGTCGGTGGAGGGATGCAGG
>JGI12048J13642_10023657_pt1 | contig 17767 bp, 8 predicted proteins | sample ElkSlonscriptome_16_FD_13642 | JGI IMG/M metagenome (IMG submission 13642)
GTCGGTCATGCGACCGGTCGGCACGGGCACCGAAGGCACGCCCCAGTCAGGGAAGGTCGCCAGCCAGTCGGCGGCCTGAGGGCCGAACTGCTCGGCGCTGACCCGCCAGGCCTCGGCCATGCGCTGCACCAGGGTGGCCGGGTACCAGGTCTGGTAGTAGGCCAGCATCAAGACATCGGCGCGAGTCCAGGGCTCGGGCTCGATCTGCATGATCAGGAACTCCGGCGGCAGGTCCCGGTCGCCATCGATGCGCGCATTGATGCCGCGAAGATAGGCATCGATGAGTTGCTCGGACTCGATCGAGAGCCGGGGTGGGTCCTGCTCGATCCGGCGGGCAAAGCCGTAGCGACGGTGGATCCGATCGCTCTCGAGCCCGCCCTCACCGATCAATTCGGCCAATTCACCGCGGGCAACGCGGCGCAGCACCTCCATCTGGAACAATCGCTCCGAGGCATGCAGCCAGCCCAGCGCTTGCAGGGCATCGGCATCGGTGCGGGCATAGATGCGCGGTATGCCTCGGCCATCGAACAGCACCTCGACCGGTGCCTCCAGACCGGCGACCTCGACCGTGCCCGAGCCTGGTATCACGCTGCCCGCCAACCAGCTGCGTCCGCCAAACCAGATGGCTGCGATCAGACAGACGAAGGTGATGAAGGAAAACAGGAAGATGCGCTTGAGGCTGATCATTGCTCGGCATTTTTTCAGCGGTTGGTGTCGGGGGATTCTAATGGGGATGGGCTTTGGGGGGTGCGCTTGACATCGAGAGTCGCAGCCACTGGACACCCCAATGGCTGCACCCAAAAATACCTACTGCCCATTCCCTTCGAATCGATCCCAAAACAAAGCATCCACCGGCTCACAGACATCGCCCCAGATGCAGTCCACCCAGTCGGGGTTGTCGACGAAGGGGTTACGGTTGCCCTGAAAGCCGAAGACGATGTCGTTGCGGTCGAGCTCCTTGTTATCGACAGGGTCCTGGGCATGCCAGACCTGCAGGACGTCGAGCAGGCCCATGTAAGCGGTGCCGCCGGTGGCCGACTGAATCAGGTTGCGGTCGTTGGTCAGGACCAGATCCGGCTCCGGGAAACCGGTGCTGCCGTGGCTGCCGCCTTCGTAGCGGATGGCCATGTAGAACAGGGTCCGGGCGATATCGCCGCGGCGGTCTTCCCAGACCTCCCAGCTGCCCTGGTTGCCGTCGTTGGAGGTGGTCCAGTTCGAGTCTCCCGGATAGCCGCCGCCCATGCCGCCGACGCCGTCATTGAACACCGTGACCCGTTCGCTGCAGTCCGGCTGCAGGTCTGGACTGCAGGAGGCAAAGGGCTTGCTGCCGCGGTCGCTGTTGTAGTCGATCTTCGAAAGGCGCAGGTTGTGGGCGTCGGTGGCTGCCGTGTTCAGGTCGGTCTGGGTATCGCCCAGGCCGATCGAGCGCGGCCAGGTGTGCTCGCGGTTGTAGAAGCTGTTGCCACCACCCTGTTTGGGATAGGTCTCGTTCTCGTACACGGCCAGAATCCGGGTGCTGTCGTTCGGATCTTCATCGGCCAGTTCCAGAATGTCCCAGGTGTCGGTGGTGCCGGCGGTGTAGGGGTACCAGAGATGGTCGTCGATGATCTCGTGCAGCGATGCGCGCAGCGCGGCGGCAGAACTCTTGTCGACGCCGGCGTAGTAGTCCCCGATCGGGCAGTTGTTGTTGGCCGTGCCGGCGGACGGCGAGGTGGCCGCGTAGGTGCTGGTCCGGCGCGGACCGCCCGAGCCGTTCGGGCAGCGCTGTAGCGAGTCGCTTGTTGCCGTCGAGTTGGCGTCCTCGTCGATCTGCGGTTCGCCGGCTTCGAGGAGGGCCAGGAGGCCGGCCACGTCGGCCTGACCGGAGTCGTAGACCACCGCATCGATCACCCCATCGGTGGCCAGCGGGGAACCGTTCGGATAGTCGCTGCCGTCGCCGATGACCAGAGCCACGGCGGCGGCGCCATCATCGAGTGCGCTTGGTAGAACCACGTCGGGGAAGGTGTTGAGGCCGCCGGCAACGAAATAGCCGTTGGCCGAGGTCGCCAGACCGTCCAGGTCGATGGCAGCATAGCTTTGGAGACTGGCGTCGTAGAACACCAGCGCAAGACCGCTCAAAGGGGTCTGGCCAACACCGCCGTCGAAGAGCTCGAGAAACTCCCAACCGGCCAGTTCAACGGCGTTGATTTCGTTGATCAGCACGCTGGGGCCCGGCGGGCTGACATCGCCGCCCGGGGCCGTGCCCGGCGTCGCAGCGCCCGTGCCCCAGGTCAGGCGGAACGGCTCGGAGGTCTCGTCGTTGCCCGCGATACCGTTGCCGCCGGCCGCGGTCTCGCTGCCTTCGTCGAGGGCCACGCGCTGCCAGCTGCTGCCGTCCGGGTGCTCGCTCAGATCGATGACCGCCTGCTGGGCAATCGCCGTATCCGGCAGATAGGTCGAGGCGGTGGCGTCGGCATCCGGGCCGTCGATGCTCACGCCGGTCTTGTCGACGGCCTCGACCCTGTCGCCCCAGACGGCGTAGTCAAGATCGGAGACGAGATCGATCTGGCCGTCCCAGGTATAGAGCACCAGTACTTCGCCGTTATTGATGCCGCCGGACAGGCCACCCTGGCCGTTGATGGATCCGGCAAAGGCTTCGCGCATGTCCGGGATACCGTCGGCTGCACCGTCCTCGAACAGTTCGTAGTCGGGAGCGATACCGTAGGCGGCTTCGAAGCCGATCGAGCCGGCGATCGCGAGGGTCTGGCGCGCACCTGCCGCGATCGTTGCGCCGACCGGGAAGCGGGCGTGGAAGTCGCTGAAGCCACCCCCGCCGCCGGCGCCCTGAACGATCTGGTAGTAGTAGACGTCGCCGCCGGCAAAGGTCGCGTCGGTCAGGTAGACATCACTCAGATCGATGGCCTCGGTGCTGGTGTTGATGATCTCGACAAACTCTGCCGAAGTCGGTCCAACGACGATTTCCGAGAGCAGCAGGCCGATCGGTTGGCCGGCGCCAGCGTCCGGGTCGATGAGAACGTTGGCACTGGTCAGGGTGTCGACGTTCGGGCTGCCGGCACCGTCGATCACGCTGCCGGCGTTGACGGTCAGCGAGAGCGTGCCCGTGCCGCTGATACCGTCGACTGTGACCGTGTGGCTGCTGGCGCTATTAGCGGTGAAGCTGACTCCAGCAAAGCTGGTGCCGCTGGTGTTGACGGTGACATCCGCCGGGTCATCGAAGCCGGTGATGGCCTCGGAGAAGATCACGCTGAAGTCGATCGAAGGCGCCGCCGTCGGGCCGGTGGTCGAGGGCGTGACCGAATTGATCGCCGGCGGCGTGATGTCGTCGCCGCAGTTGGCCGTGTGGCTGCCCAGACCGTCGAAGGTATCGTTCGGAAAGCCGTACCACTCGATGGCTGGATCGAAGGCATCGGTGCCATCGGGATCCGGCGTGCAGACATCGATCCTGCGGCGGATCGTGTTGTTCTGGGTCGAAACGTCTCCCGTGCCCCACTCGCTGCCGGGGTCGAAGCCGATCTGACCGATGATGTCCACGGGCGCGCCGTCGCAGAAGAACTCGACCGCGTCATCGCCGTTGAAGTCGACGCTTCCGGTGACGTCGGCGGAAGCGGCGAAGGACGCATCGCTGTTGGCGACCAGATAGGTGCCGCCGGCCGAAACACTGCCGGTCAGGATCACTGTCCAGCCGACGCTGGCGCTGCCGTTCTGGTAGCCCCGCAGCTCGCAACCGGCTGCCACCAGGTCGAAGGGCGCATCGTCACTGTTGTACAGCTCGACGCCCTTGTTGAACGCCGAGCCCTCGACATATTCGGAGATGAAGACGAGCGCCTGGGCGGGCAGGGCGGAAAAAAGCAGAAGAGCAGCAATGAGAAGACGCACGGCAGATTCCAGATCAGCCTTGAGGGGGCCGCGGAGTATAGCAACATCTCTCTTTTGATGAGGCACCCTTGTCCACTTCCCCTAGCCCGCATTATTCATGAATGCACTCGCGCCCTTGCTTGCTCCTTGCCCGCACAGCGGATTTTCCTCCCTCCGAAATACACCATGGAATTCCGCTCGGTCGGAAAATCCCCTGTGCGAATAATTCCCTGCGCAATCATCGCGGCGATTCATGAATAATCGAAGCTAGCGCTCCGTCGCCAGTCTGTTGTCTGAGATCAGTCGGTCGGGCCGATCCTGTCCTGCGTTCGCAGCTCGAAATCGCTGGCATCATGCCGCTCGTGAAGCTGCATGGCTGGATCGCCGAAGGGGCGATTGACCATCCGACCACGCTGAACCGCATCGCGGGCATCGATCTCCTTCGACCAGCGCTGGACGTGCTCGAAGCCATCGACCTGCAAGAATTCCGCGGCATCATACAGCCGGCCCAGCGCCATCTGCCCGTACCAGGACCAGATCGCCATGTCGGCGATGCTGTAATCGCTGCCGGCCATGTACTCGTATTCGGCCAGATGCCGGTCGAGGACGTCGAGCTGACGCTTGGCTTCCATGGAAAAGCGGTCGATGGCGTACTTGATCTTGATCGGTGCATAGGCATAGAAATGCCCGAAGCCGCCGCCAAGATAGGGTGCCGAGCCCATCTGCCAGAACAGCCAGTTCAGGCATTCGGTTCGCGCGCGCGGGGCCTTGGGCAGAAAGGCGTCGAACTTCTCTGCCAGATAAAGCAGGATGGAGCCGGACTCGAACACGCGCTGCACGGGTTGAATGGAATGATCCATCAGCGCGGGAATCTTGGAGTTCGGATTGGCGGCCACGAAGCCTGATCCGAACTGCTCACCCTCGCCGATATCGATCAGCCAGGCGTCGTATTCGGCATCACTGAACCCCTGGTCCAGGAGCTCTTCGAACAGGACGGTGACCTTGACCCCGTTGGGCGTGGCCAGGGAGTAGAGCTGGTGCGGATGCCTGCCGACCGGCAGTTCTTTCTCATGCGTCGCGCCCGCTGTCGGACGATTGATGTTGGCGAACTTGCCGCCGTTGCCTTTCTCCCACTGCCAAATCCTGGGTGGGCTGTAGTCGTTGTCGCTCATGTGCTTTCCTTGGAATTTTGGTGGTACAGCCTCGTCGAATCGTGCCAGGCACGGCCGGCGCGGTCATGCGAGGATCGGGGCAGTCGCCGGGTGTTTTCACTCCCCCTATGATGCCAGGCGATCAATCGTCGCTCGCGCTGCCGAGCAAGGCGCTAATGGTCTGTTCGGTAATCGGCGGATCGCTGGCCGCGCGACCTTGACCGTAGACCTTCTGAGCCAGTTCGTGCTTGCGTGCCTGCAGGGCCAGGATTTTTTCCTCGACGGTGCCCTCGGTAATCAATTTATATACAAACACAGGCTTGTCCTGGCCGATGCGATGGGCGCGGTCGGTCGCCTGATGTTCGACGGCCGGGTTCCACCAGGGATCGAAGTGGATCACCGTATCGGCTTCGGTCAGGTTCAGCCCGACACCGCCGGCCTTCAGGCTGATCAGGAACAGGTCCACCGCGCCAGAGCGGAAGCGCTCGATCGCCTCATCGCGCTTGCGCGTCTGGCCGGTGAGTTTGGCGTAGGCGATCTGGCGCGCGCCCAGTTCGGTCTCGATCAGGCCGAGCAGGGTGGTGAACTGCGAAAACAACAGCACGCGGCGGCCCTCCTCGAGCAGTTCAGGCAGCAGATCAAAGAGCAGATTCAGTTTGACGGACGGGACGCCTTTTGCGCTGCTCATTTTTTTCGGCAGCAGGCGCGGATCGCAGCAGACCTGCCTGAGCTTGAGCAGCGCATCAAGCACGATGATGTGCGAGTTGGCCAGGCCCCTGGCGGCGATGGCTTGGGCCACCTTGTCCTCCATCACCAGCCGGATGCTTTCATAAAGGCGGGCCTGGGCGGGATCGAAGGTGGCCGTTCGGATGATCTCGGTTTTGGCGGGCAGCTCTGCTGCCACCCGGTCCTTAGTGCGGCGCAGCAGGAAAGGCGCGATGCGACGGTTCAGACGGCCCAGCGGTTCGTTGTCCTGATGTTTTTCGATCGGCGTTCGGTAATTGCGTGTGAACGCGGTCTGGTCGCCGAGAAAGCCCGGCATCAGAAAATCGAATTGCGCCCACAACTCACCCAGATGGTTTTCCATCGGCGTGCCGGTCAGACACAGGCGGTGATCGGTCTTGAGAGCTCGTGCTACCCGCGCCGCCTGGGCTTTCGGATTCTTGATCGACTGGGCTTCATCGAGGATCACGTAGTGCCAGCGCTGATCGAGTAGCACTTTGCGATCACGCGGCAGCAGCGGGTAGGTGGTCAGCACCAGATCATGATCCGGAATCACCCCGAACTTGTCAGACCGGTCCGGGCCCTGCAGGATCAGGACCTTGAGTCGCGGCGTGAACTGCCGGGCTTCCCGTCTCCAGTTGCCCATCAGGCTGGTCGGGGCGACGATCAGACAGGGGTCCTGCAACCGTCCGGCGCGCTTTTCCACGGCCAGATGGGCGAGGGTCTGGATCGTCTTGCCCAGGCCCATATCATCAGCCAGGATGCCGTTGAATTCATGAGTTCTCAGGAACTGCAGCCAGTTCAGGCCCTGCTGCTGGTAGTGACGCAGCTCGCCCTTGAACGTGCTTGGCAGCTTGACCTCATCCAGACCGGAGAAATCGCGCAGCGCCTGAGCCAGGCGCTGGAGTCGGCTGGCCCCGTGGAGCTCGATCGGCCCCAGATCGTCAAGCAGGCCGGCGTCGGCTCGACTGAGCGCAATCCGATCGTCGTTGAACTGATCGTGAAGATCGATCAGGGTCTGGACGATGGGCTTGATCTGCTCACTGGGGATAACCGCAAAATAAGGGGCTTCATCGTTATCGCTGATGTCGAGGTGGATGCTCTCCGGCAGCGCGTTCAAATCGTAGTCCTCGATGATCTGGCTGATCAGGGGCACCAGCGGAACGCGCCAACCGTCAACCTCGAGATCGAAATGCAGGCTGAACCAGCCGTTATCGTCCTCCTGTACTTCGCCGTCGATCTGATCGATGCTGCTGCGGGTCCAGCCTGAGGAGACGTCGATGGTCCAGCCGGCATCCCCGAGTGCCTGAGCCCCATGATCCAGCCAGGCAAACCAGGCATCCCGCAGGGCTGCACCTTCGGCTTGATTGGCGAGCCTGAAGTCCCCGCCGCCGTCATGAGTGCGCTGAAGCCCTTGTTCCTCGAGCGCGAGGATCAGCGCCGCCTCCTGCTTCGGGTCGCGTTCGATCCGTGCCAGCCCGGTCTCGGTCTCCATCACCAGACGGCGCTGCGAGCTCTCGACAGCAAATCGCTGGCCGCTGTAGTCAAAGCGCAATCGGGCCCGGCCCCGTGCGGGCTGACGCGGGTCGAAGTCGACAACCAGAACGCCTCGGGCCGGGTCCTGCTCGTCCCGGATTTCGACCGGCACCGGCGTGGGCCAGCCGGGTCGGTGCAATGCCAGCTTGCGGCTGATCTCGAGCGCCCGTCGCTCGGGTACCGGAGGCATCTCGCGCATATTCTCGAGGTCGCTGGCGCTGATGCCTTTGGGCAATTCCAGTGATCCGCAGCGCAGGGTTTTCAGGTCCAGCCATCTCGGTGGGTCGGTCTCGATCGCGAGCGCGTCTTCCGGGGGCGTCAACTCCAGCAGATAGTGACCCTGTTCCTGTCGCCAGCCGAGCAGGAGCTGGCGCGCCGGCCCCTCGGTGATCGGGCCCTGGCGATCCTTGCCCCAGAAAGCCCGCCCGCTCTCGATCATCTTGCCCAAGGCGATTGCACCACTGGCACCCTGGATAGGAAGGCCGCCACCCTGATAATGCAACGCACCCATTCGAAGCAACGGCAGAATCTCCTGATCGATCGGTTGCATATAGGCCGGGGAGCTCCATGAGTCGTTCAGCACAGCGGGCCAGGTGCGTCGACCCTTCATCCACTCACCGCTGGCTTTGCGCTGGGCAACAACGAAGGTGACTGTGACGGGCTGGTTGGCGTGTTTCGGCGGATCGAGCAGATACAGCAGTCCCTGCGCACCCTTGTCGGGTTTCGGGGCGCGCTCGATTCTGCCGATCCAGTGGTCCAGCGGATCGAATTGTGGCTGGCTGCTCTGAGTTTTCCAGGTCAGCACCAGGGCAATCACGTGTTTGCAGTTGAAGCGCATGGGACAGCTGCAGTAGCCGTCCAGCTCCAGCGCGCCCTCGACTTCGCTCAATGTGACTTCCTGCTGATAGGGGCGGGACTGACTTCCGCTGCACTCACCGTTGATGATCAGTTCGTTGCCATTGCGGATCTCGTGTTCCGTGCATTCGAGGATCCGCGCCCGGCTTTGTCCGTGGTACTCCAGGCCGCGGCGTAACGAGCCGGGTTGGGTTTCCTCTGCCAACCAGGAATTAGTGATCTGCTCAGGATTGATCATGAATTCAGTCCGCCTCGATAGCGTCCAGGCCTTGTGCGATCAGAATGATGATATGAACCGGATTGCAAGTGTCACAGAATACAAGGCAGACTGCAGCCGTCTCGCAACGATTGAACAACTCTCCGATGAATCGAAGAACGAAAATAGTGGCCACCCTCGGGCCGGCCACCGATGATGCCGATGCCCTGGAGCAGTTGATACGCGCCGGTTGTGACGTGGTGCGGATCAACTTCTCCCACGGTGATGCCACAACGCATGCGCGTCGAATCAAGATGGTGCGGGCGGTGGCGCGCGAGCTCGATACGGACGTGGCGGTACTGGCCGATCTTTCCGGGCCGAAGATCCGCATCGACCGGTTTCGCGAGGGGCGGGTCGAGCTGACCCGCGGCCAGACCTTCAGCCTGTATGCACGTGAGAATCCGCCGGCCGGTGACGAGCACGGTGTGGGCGTGGCCTATCTGGGTCTGGCCAGGGACGTCCAGCCCGGCAGCGAGCTGTTGCTCGACGACGGCCTGATGGCAATGACCGTGTCCGAGGTCGTTGGCGACGAGATTCGCTGCATCGTCGACACGGCCGGCCCCCTGTCGGACCGCAAGGGCCTGAATCTTCGCGGCGGCGGTCTGTCGATCCCCGGCGTGTCGGATGCCGATCGCGACGATATCAAGCTCGCCGCCGAATGGCAGGTCGACTACCTGGCCGTCTCCTTTCCGCGCAGCGCCGAGGACATGCAGCAGGCGCGCGATCTTCTGCAGGCCGCCGGCGGATCGGCCGGCCTGGTGTCGAAGATCGAGCGTACCGAAGCGATCGAGAATCTCGAGTCGATCATCGAGGCCTCCGATGCGGTGCTGGTCGCCCGCGGTGATCTCGGGGTCGAGATCGGCGAGGCGGAACTGCCGGGCCTGCAGAAGCGGATCATCGCCGCCTGTCTCAAGCTCAACAGGCCGGTGATCACCGCCACCCAGATGATGCAGTCGATGATCGAGAATCCGATCCCGACCCGGGCCGAAGTGCTCGACGTGGCCAACGCCGTCATCGACGGCACCGATGCTGTGATGCTGTCGGCCGAGACGGCGGTCGGCCGGCATCCGTCCAAGGTGATCGAGGCCATGGCCCGGATCTGCGAGGGGGCCGAACGCCACGTCCAGGCGTATCAAACCTCGCGCCTGTTCAGCGCGCGCGCCGAGCGCGCGGATCAGGCGATTGCGATGGCAGCCATGGTCGTTGCCAACAATTTCGGCGCCCAGGCCATCATCGCCCTGACCGAATCCGGTTCCACGGCGCGCTGGCTCAGTCGGGTCCGCTCGCCGCTGCCGATCATCGGTATGAGCCCGAACCGGGCGTCCCTGCGCAGGATGCGCCTGTTTCAGCACGTTCAGCCGCTGTTCTTTTCAGCCAAAGAGGCACGCCCCAGCCAGATCCCGCGCCTGGCCATCGAGCGGGCGAAGGATGCCGGTCTGCTTACCGCCGGTGATCGCGTATTGATGACGCTCGGTGACTCGATGGGTGTGATGGGCGGCACCAATACGCTCAAAATTCTGACCGTGGAATGACCCCGCTACGAGGCGGCTCCCGTTGATCGTTCGTGGGCCGCTACAATACGCAGATCACTTTCGAATTCAGCATGTGTGGAGCATAGACGGATATGACAGACAGACTCGAACAACTGGTTGAAACCGCCCAGGCCATGGTGGCACCGGGGAAGGGTATTCTGGCCATCGATGAATCGTCGGGAACAATCAAGAAGCGCTTCGATGGGGTGAACGTCGAGAGCACGGAAGCCAACCGGCTCGACTATCGTTCCATGATGCTGACGACGCCGGGCCTGGGTCAGTTCATTTCGGGCGCGATCCTGTTCGACGAAACCATTCGCCAGAAGCTGCCCGACGGTACGCCCCTGGCACAGGCCATGGCCGATGCCGGCATTCTGCCCGGTATCAAAGTGGATGCGGGTGCCAAGGCCATGGCCGGTTTCGAAGGCGAGAAGATCACCGAAGGCCTGGATGGTCTGCGTGAGCGCCTGGCTGAGTACGTCGTACTGGGTGCGAAATTCTGCAAATGGCGCGCAGTGATCACGATCGGCGACGATATCCCCTCGCGGGCCTGCATCGACGCCAACGCCCACGCTCTGGCGCGCTACGCCGCGCTGTGTCAGGAGGCAGGGCTGGTACCAATCGTCGAGCCTGAAGTGCTGATGGACGGCGATCATGACCTCGACACCTCGTTTGATGTGACCGAGGCGACACTGAAATCCCTGTTCCAGCAACTCTACGAGCAGAACGTGATCCTCGAGGGCTGCGTACTCAAGGCCTCAATGGTGATTTCTGGCAGCGCGGCCACGGATCGGGCTGGTATCGAAGAAGTTGCCGAAGCGACCGTAGACTGCCTGCTCAACGCGGTCCCGGGTGCCTGTGCGGGCGTGGTCTTCCTTTCCGGTGGGCAGGGCGATGTCGAAGCCACCCAGCACCTTGATGCCATGAACAAAATGGGGGACATGCCCTGGCCCCTGAGCTTTAGCTATGGCCGCGCACTGCAGGCCGAATGTCTCAAGACCTGGGCCGCCGATCCTAAGGGCAACCGCGAGAATGCCCAGCAGGTCCTGCTGCACCGTGCCCGCATGAACGGCGCCGCCTCACTCGGCGAGTGGGACGAGGAAGAAGAAAACGGTTAATGGCAGGCACGAGGGTCTGGGTGAAAGGACCAAGGAGAAAAGGAACCTTGGTCTTTCAACCGCTGCCTGCGTAGCTCAAACCCGAACCATCGGATACCCGACATGACCGACAGCAAGGACAAGTTTCGCGAGGAGGCGCTGGAATATCATCGCTATCCGGTGCCCGGTAAGATCAAGGTCTCGCCCACCAAGGCTTTGACTACGGCCAAGGATCTCGCCCTGGCGTATTCGCCGGGCGTGGCGGCTGCTAGTGAAGCGATCGCCGAGAATCCGGACAGTGCCCGCGAATACACCGCTCGAGGCAATTTAGTGGCGGTCATTTCCAACGGGACCGCCGTCCTCGGTCTGGGTGCGATCGGTGCGCTGGCCTCCAAGCCGGTGATGGAAGGCAAGGGCGTGCTGTTCAAACGCTTTGCCGGCATCGATGTGTTTGACATCGAGATCAATGAATCCGACCCGGACAAGCTGATCGATATCATCGCCAGCCTCGAGCCGACATTCGGTGGCATTAATCTGGAAGACATCAAGGCGCCTGAGTGTTTCAGGGTTGAAGAAACCCTGAAAGACAGGATGGGGATACCGGTCTTTCATGATGATCAGCACGGCACGGCGATCATTACGGCCGCAGCCCTGGTCAACGGGCTCAAACTATCAGGCAAGCGTATCGAGGATATCCGCCTGGTCGCTTCTGGCGCCGGGGCGGCCGGCATGGCCTGTCTGGACCTGCTGCTGACGATGGGTCTGAAGCGCGATAAGGTTGTGGTCTGCGATCGCGAAGGCGTGGTCTATGTCGGACGGGAATCCGATATGGACCCGCGCAAGGCAACCTATGCCGTCGAGACCGAGGCGCGAACGCTGGGAGAGGTGATCGAGGGCGCTGACGTGTTTCTCGGCGTCTCGGCGCCCGGCGTGCTCGAGCCCGAGATGGTCAAGGCCATGGCCGATAAGCCGATCATTCTCGCGCTTGCCAATCCGACGCCCGAGATCATGCCGGATATCGCCAGGACCGCGCGACCCGATGCGCTGATCGCCACCGGCCGGTCGGACTATCCAAACCAGGTCAACAATGTTCTTTGCTTTCCCTACATCTTCCGGGGTGCGCTCGATGTCGGCGCCACCGTCATCAATGACGAAATGAAGATGGCCTGCGTTCATGCCATTGCCGAGCTCGCCCGGATGGAAGCCTCGGACGTCTCGGCCAAGGCCTACGGTGGCGAGGCGCCGAAGTTCGGGCCGGACTATCTGATTCCGCAGCCCTTCGACCCGCGCCTGCTGGTCCATCTGGCACCGGCCGTGGCTGAGGCGGCGATGAAATCAGGGATCGCCACCCGGCCGATCGAAGACATGGTGGCTTACCGCGAAAGATTGAACCAATACGTTTTCCGCACCGGCCTAGTGATGAAGCCGGTCTTCGATGCCGCGCGTAAGGATCCCAGGCGCGTCGTGTTTGCCGAAGGCGAAGAGGAGCTGGTCTTGCGTGCAGTCCAGACGCTCGTGGACGATGGGCTGGCCCATCCCATTCTGGTCGGTCGTCCGAATGTGGTTGACATGCGCATCGAGCGCGCCGGCCTGAGAATCCGGCCGGGGGAAGATTTCGAACTTGTGAATCCGGAGTCGGACCCGCGCTTTCGTGAATATTGGCAGACCTTCCATTCGATCACCGAGCGCCGGGGCGTGACGCCGGATTCAGCCAAGGCGATCGTGCGCACTCGCAACACCGTCATCGCCGCGATCATGGTGCACCGCGACGAGGCGGACGCCCTGATCTGCGGTGTGGTGGGTCAGTACGGCAAGAAACTCAAATACGTCACCGAAGTGCTCGGCCTGGCACCGGGCTGCAAGACTCCCGGGGCGCTGTCGGCGATGGCCACGGAAAACGAGACGATCTTTGTCTGCGACACCCACGTCAATCCTGATCCCACGGCCGAGCAGCTGGCCGAGCTCACGATCATGGCCGCCGCGAAGGTCCGGCTGTTCGGGATCACTCCGAAGATCGCACTGGTCTCGCACTCGAATTTCGGCAGCCACGTCGATGCCCAGGCCTCGAAGATGCGCCAGGTCCTCCAACTGCTGCGCGAGCGAGCCCCCGACCTCGAAGTCGAAGGTGAAATGCGGGCCGATGCCGCCCTGCAACCGTTGATCCGTGAGCGTGTCTTTCCGAATTCGCAGCTCGGCGGGCCGGCCAATCTTCTGATCATGCCAAATCAGGACGCCGCGCATATCGCCTTTTCATTGGCACGCGTGATTGGCAAGGCTGTGACCATCGGGCCGATCCTGATGGGCGTTGGTCGGCCGGCTCACGTGCTGACGCCTTCAGCAACCGTGCGGCGCGTGGTCAACATGACCGCCATTGCTGTGGTCGATGCCCAGAATGAAAACCGGCAATCCGCGCGCCGCAGCGGAGAGCTGTTTAAGCGCTAAGTTCGAACGACCCGGTCAATCGTCTCAGAAAAGGCCAATCGATTCAGCCGCACACGGGTTCGCTGGGTGCTTTCGGAAGCCTTGGGAGGGCGATCCGGCCAAGACGGCCGGTTTGACCCTTCATTCGGTGCTGCGGCAGAAGCGATCCATGCGGCTCTAGCGAGTCGTGGTCGCCGGCCAACTGGTCCAAAAAGGTTTGAGCGGGGGCTTCGAGCTGCTCCCCCACCTCAGCAAACGATTGAACTGCCTGCGGGGGAGGCCAGACACCGTCAATCCTGACCGTTGCACAGGTCCAGATTGCGGTGATCAGAATCGGGATAATGACTTTCATAACGGTGCCTCCTGGCCTCTTTTCTTCACCCTTCACTGACTCTGACGTCTGCGAAGTGCAAAAAGTTACAAGCAATTCGATTTTTTTCTGAGTTGACACGAGCCACCTTTTCAGACTTCCTCATCGCCCGCCCATTGTTCTCTGATCGATCCGCGGGCTTTTCTGCGTCAGGTCAATCGCCTCGGGCCTGGTGACCATCAACCGCTACAATATCCCGATTAACCGTATTTCAACCGGTCTTTTGGAGGAACGATCTATGGTGCAGCCGTTGCCCCATCCCGACGACATCGACGCGCAGGAAACGCAGGAATGGCTGGAGTCGCTGACTGCAGTGATCGATCAGGACGGTCCTGAACGCGCTCATTTTCTGCTCGAGCGCCTGGTTGAGCTGACCCGACGTTCCGGCGCCCATCTTCCGTTTGACCTGACAACGGCCTATTTGAATACCATTCCGCCGCACCGCCAGCCTTCCATGCCCGGCGACGGCTCGCTCGAACGGCGCATCCGTTCGATCATTCGCTGGAACGCCATGGCGATGGTCGTGCGCGCAGGTCGGCGCGGCGGCGAATTGGGTGGCCATATCGCCAGCTTTGCATCGGCGGCGACGCTTTACGACGTGGGATTCAATCATTTCTTCAAGGGGCCGGATCATTCCGACGGCTCTGATCTGCTCTTCATTCAGGGACATTCTTCGCCGGGGATCTATGCCCGTGGCTTTCTCGAGGGCCGCATCAGCGAGGAGCAGCTCGACGGATTTCGCCAGGAAGTGGATGGCGGTGGCCTGAGCTCCTATCCACATCCCTGGCTGATGCCCGATTTCTGGCAGATCCCGACCGTGTCCATGGGGCTCGGTCCGATCATGGCCATCTACCAAGCCCGATTCCTGAAGTATCTCGACAACCGCAAGTTGACCGAGGCGAAGCAACGCAAAGTCTGGTGTTTCATGGGCGACGGTGAAACCGACGAGCCGGAATCGCTCGGTGCCATTTCGCTGGCCGGCCGTGAGCGGCTCGACAATCTGGTTTTCGTGGTCAACTGCAATCTGCAGCGCCTTGATGGCCCGGTGCGCGGCAACGGCAAGATCATCCAGGAACTTGAAGGCGTTTTCCGTGGCGCTGGCTGGAACGTCATCAAGGTGGTGTGGGGATCCTATTGGGATCCGCTTCTGGCCCGCGACAGCAAGGGCTTGCTGCGCCGACGCATGGAAGAGGCGCTTGATGGCGATTACCAGAAGTACAAGGCGAACGACGGGGCCTACGTACGCGAGCACTTTTTCGGTGCCTACGACGAGCTCAAGGAAATGGTCGCCGATCTGTCCGACGAGGACATCTGGCGCCTGAATCGCGGTGGTCACGATCCGCACAAGATTCATGCCGCCTATCGCGCAGCCACGCAGCACGAGGGTCAACCCACGGTCATTCTTGCCAAGACCATCAAAGGCTACGGTCTGGGTCAATCCGGCGAGGGGCAGAACATCTCCCACCAGCAAAAGAAACTGGACGCCGAGGGGGTGCAGTATTTCCGCGATCGCTTCAACGTGCCGATCAAAGACGAGCAGCTCGAGGACGTACCGTATTTCCACCCCGGTGAAGATTCCGAGGAAGTTCGCTATCTCAAGGCGCGACGCGAGTCTCTCGGTGGGTATCTGCCGCAGCGACGGGTGGAGTCCAACCCGCTGCGGATCCCTGAACTGGCCGCGTTCGAGTCGGTGACCAAGGGCTCGGGTGAGCGCCAAATCTCGACGACCATGGCCTTCGTGCGCTGCTTGGCCGTCCTGCTGCGTGACAAGGAGCTGAAGAAACACATCGTGCCGATCATCTGCGACGAGGCGCGAACCTTTGGGATGGAAGGGCTGTTCCGCCAGATCGGAATCTATGCTCCATTCGGCCAGCTCTACGAGCCGGTCGATTCCGATCAGCTGATGTATTACAAGGAAAGCCAGGAGGGTCAGGTGCTGCAGGAGGGAATCACCGAAGCCGGTTCAATGAGCTCCTGGATTGCAGCGGCGACCAGTTATGCCTCCAGCGGTCTGCCCATGATTCCCTTCTACACGTTCTATTCCATGTTCGGTTTCCAGAGAATCGGTGATCTTGCCTGGGCCGCAGGCGACATGCGAGCCCGGGGCTTTTTGATCGGCGGCACGTCCGGTCGCACCACGCTCAACGGCGAGGGTCTGCAGCACGAAGACGGACACAGTCACGTTCTGGCTGGCACCATTCCCAACTGTGTCAGCTACGACCCGACATTCGCCTATGAGCTGGCCGTGATTTTGCAGTACGGTTTAAAACGCATGTACGCTGATGAGGAAGATGTCTATTTCTACCTCACCGTGCTGAACGAAAATTACGAGCATCCGGCCATGCCCGAGGGCAGCGCGGAGGGTATCCGACGGGGTCTTTACCTGCTGCGCGAGTCCGAAAGCAAAGCAGATAAGACGGTGCAGCTGATGGGTTCAGGAGCAATCCTTAGAGAAGTGATCGCCGCCGCCGATATGTTGGCTGAGCAGTTCGGTGTGTCCTCGAACGTCTGGTCGGCGACCAGCTTTAACGAGCTGCGCCGCGATGGGCAAGCGGTGACGCGCACCAATCGACTCAATCCGGGCCAGGCGGGGACTCGACCCTGGATCACTGACCAGCTCCAGGGACATGAGGGCCCCGTTGTGGCAGCGACCGACTACATTCGAAGCTACGCCGATCAGGTCCGCGAGTTCGTTCCGCAGGACGAGTATCTGGTCCTCGGAACCGACGGATTCGGTCGATCGGACACACGTGAGAACCTGCGCCGTTTTTTCGAGGTGGATCGCCATTACGTGGCCTACACGGCATTGGTGGGTCTGAATCGCCTGGGTCAGTTTAGTGACGATGACTTGATCAACGCACGCTCGACCCTCGAGATTGATCCCGACAAGCCTCTGCCGCAGTCGCTGTGAACACAATAAGCTCTTCTGAGGACGGCGCTGAAGGACGACAGGCCCGATAACGATATGAACGAGTATCAGGAATCATGAGCAAACGACAAGAAATTCGCGTTCCCGATATTGGGGATTTCGACAAGGTGCCGGTGATCGAACTGCTGGTCTCGGCGGGCGATGTCATTGAGGCCGAAGAGTCGCTGGTCACCCTCGAGTCTGATAAAGCCACGATGGAGGTGCCTTCGCCGTCGGCCGGCACCCTGATCGAGCTGACAGTCAAAGAGGGCGACGAGGTCGGCGAGGGCGATGTGATCGGGGTGATGGAAGTCGACTCCGATGGGGCTGACTCGAGTCAGGAAGCGCCGGCTTCGCGGGACGAGGGCTCAGAGAATGGATCATCGGAGGACAGGCGATCGGAAGATGGAAGATCGGAAGACGGAAAATCGGAAGACGGACCGTCTAAAGACGAGCAATCGGAAGTGGTTGCGGATCGTTCAGACACCCCTGACGAGCGAGGGGAATCTTCGCCTGAAGATTCGAAGGATGACAGCACCACTCAGCCATCGGGATTTCCTGCCATCGATACCGGCGCACGGCAGAGGCGGGCCGCGCAGCAATCAGACGACCTGCCCCCGCCGCCAGTGCCGTTCGACGCGATGGACAAGGATGCATCGTCCCTGCCACATGCCTCGCCATCGGTGCGCAAGCTGGCACGAGAGCTGGGCGTGAACGCCAGCGCTGTCGTCGGTTCCGGTCGCAACGGCCGCATTACAGAGGACGATCTGAAAGCCTTTGTCAAAGCGCAGATGGATTCATCCGCGGACGCTGGCGCAGGGGCCGGCGGGTTAAACGTGGCCGATGCTCCCGCTATCGATTTCTCGAAGTTCGGCGCGATCGAAGAAGAGCCGCTGTCGCGGATCAAACGCATTTCCGGGCCGAATCTGCATCGTAACTGGGTATCCATTCCGCACGTGACCCAGTTCGACGAAGCCGACATCACCGAACTGGAAGCCTTCAGAAAATCCCACCAGAGCGAGGCCGAAGCGGCCGGCACGAAAATGACCCCGGTGGTTTTTCT
>JGI12048J13642_10349743_pt1 | contig 17763 bp, 9 predicted proteins | sample ElkSlonscriptome_16_FD_13642 | JGI IMG/M metagenome (IMG submission 13642)
CGGCTGGCCGCTGCTCGGTCGGCTACGTCCTCGCGGTAGACCAGCGCCACCGGGCGTCGACCGCGGGTATACCGCGCGCCGGTGCCGGCGTTATGCGCAGCAATACGGGCGCCGGCATCGCGGGCGATGCCGGTATACAAGGACCCGTCTGCGCACCGGGCGATGTACACCGCCCACCCGTTTGCGGGGGGTAAATCCATCGCTACTTGTCGCGGTTCAGGTTTTCGGCGCCGCCCCACTGATCGCGATGGGCTTCGAGCGCCTGACTCTGCACCGCGGCGTGCCGACGGTTGAGGTTGAGCGAATCGGGGTCGCAGACCTTCGCGCGAATAATGCCGAGATCTTCGGCGGCGTGAAACAGGCTTGGGTACCAGCTGCGCCAGTTCGGCAGCGCGGCTTCGACCTGATCTTTTAGCAGCTTGCGGCTCATGCTGAGCGACCCGTCCGTGGGAGCAGCCAAGGGTGTATCGAGCATACCAGCCGCGCCGCGCGGGGGCAGGCTTTAATTAGGGCCCCGGCGGGCTTCACGGCTGCAGCAGCGCCACCGCCTTGATCTGCGCGAATACCGGGCGGCCTGGCTGAAGCTCCAGCTCGCTGACCGAGCGCCGGGAAACGCGGGCCAGCAGGCCCTGACCGCCACAATCGAGGCGTACGGTGCACTGCCCGGCCTCGGCAGCCCGCAAGTCGGTCACCGTGGCCGGTACGATATTCAGAATGCTGGTGTGCTGCTGATGGTCCAGCGTGAGGCTAACGTCCCGCGCCAGAATCCGCAGTTTGACGGGTCCGTTCGGCAGAGCCGTCGAGCTGGTGGCGAGCAGCTCGCCACCGTCGAACCGTATGCGGCTGAGCTGGTCGGCACTGTCGTAGCCCACGGTTTCGCCGGTGATCACGGCGGCAGCATCGGCGTCCTGCGCAGGCGGCAGGTCGAGCTGCGTCAGCAGGTCGTTTACTGGCCCCGCGGCTATCGTGCGACCCTCGTTCAGTAACACCAGGTGATCCGCGAGCCCGACCACTTCATCAAGCGCGTGACTGACATACAGCAGCGGCAAATCCAGCGCCTGCGGCAAGGCGCCCAGGTAGCCCAGCAGCTCACGTTTGCGGGCCCGGTCGAGCGCGGTCAGCGGTTCGTCCAGCAGCAAAATGCGCGGACTGCGCAGCAGCGCCCGGCCCAGAGCTACCCGCTGGCTTTCGCCGCCGGACAGCCGATCGACGCGGCGCTCGAGTAATCCCTCGAGCCCCAGTAGCGTGACAATCTCTCGGTAGTCAGCCGGCTGTTTTCCCGGTGGCAGATAGCGCTGGCCAAAGCGCAGGTTGTCTTCAACGCTCAGGTGCGTGAACAGACTCGGCTCCTGAAATACCATGCCCAGTTCCCGGCGGTGCGCCGGCACAACGACCGAGTCGCTTTGCCAGATCACTTCGCCGACGCGCAGCTCGCCCTGGGCAGGCTGCAGCCCCGCCATGGCACGCAGCAGCGTGGTCTTGCCCGCACCGGATGGCCCGTACACCGCGGTGACGCCGCGCGGTGGCGCGGTAAAGCGGGCCTGCAGCGCGAACGTGCCGCGCGGCACGGTGAGGTCAATGGCAATCGTCATCGCATGCAGCGGGCGTGCCTAGCTGCCAGCGACGGCAAGTCGCCATCGGCGGTTGCGCCAGTACACGCCAAGCAGCAGCGCAAAAGACACGCCGAGCAGCAGCGCAGCCAGCATATGCGCCGAGGCATAATCCAGCGCCTCAACATGGTCGTAGATCGCTACCGAGACGACCTGTGTACGGCCGGGAATGTTGCCGCCGATCATCAGTACAACGCCGAACTCGCCCAGCGTGTGCGCGAACCCCAGCACCGCGGCCGTCAGGTAACCGGGCCTCGCCAGCGGGAGTATGACGTGCCGCCAGCGGTCTGCCGGGCCCGCGCCCAGCGTCGCGGCAACCTCCAGCGGGCGAGTGCCGATGCGCGCAAATGTGTCCTGCAGCGGCTGCACCACGAACGGCAGCGAATACACGACCGAGCCGATGACCAGCCCGGCAAACGTAAACGCCAGCGGGGCGCCGCCCAGACCCTCCAGCGCGGCGCCGACCGGCCCTTCGGGCCCGAGTGCAAGCAGCAGGTAAAAACCAAGCACAGTCGGTGGCAGTACCAGCGGCAGCGCAATCAGTGCATCGACCACCGGTTTGCAGCGGGCACGGGTATGCGCCAGCCACCAGGCCAGCGGCGTGCCCAGCACCAGCAGCATCAGTGTGCTGATCAGCGCCAGGCGCAGCGTGAGGCCGAGTGCTGTGATGTCGTCGGAGCTGAGCACAGTGCTTTGTCTACTGGCCGGGCAGGTCGTAACCGTAAGACCTCAGCAGCTCCCGCGCCACCTCGCTGCGCATGAACGCTAGCAGCGCCTGCGCGGCCGGGCTGTCCCGCAGCAAGGCCACTCGCTGGTGCAGCGGCGGGTAAAGCTCCTGCGGCACGGTCCAGACTTCGCCGGGGAGTTCGGGCAGGGCAGCGAGCTGTGCGCTGGCGACAAACCCCAGTTCCGCGTTGCCGGACTGCACGAACTGCAGGGTCTGCCCTACGTTTTCGCCGCGCACCAGGCGCGGCTGCACCGCCTGCCACAGCGCCAGAGCTTCGAGCGCGCGCTGCGCGGCGGCACCATAAGGCGCATGTCGCGGGTTCGCAATGGCCAGATAACGGTAGTCGCCCTCGCGCAGCGCATGGATTGCGCCCGGTCCTTGCGGGCCCGAGCGGTTCCACAGTACCAGCCGACCGGTGGCATACACGAATCCGCTGCCGGCCAACGTCTTGCCGGCGGTTTCCAGCAGCATGGGCCGCCGGGCATCGGCTGCGAAAAACAGATCGTAAGGGGCGCCGTTGACGATCTGGGCATACAGCTTGCCGGTGGAAGCGCGCGCCAGCCGCAGTGTGTGGCCCGTTTTGCGCGTGTAGGCTTCGCCCACCGCTTCAAGTGCCGGCGCAAAACTACTGGCCACGGCCACCTGCAGTTCGGCTGCAGTCGCGCTGTTGAAGCCGCCGAGCAGTAGCAGGGCGAGCCCCCGCAGCGCCCGGCGCTTAAGAAATAATGTGTTCATAGCGGCAGGGTTAAGCCAGGTATTCGGTGTCGGCCCCAGTCCAACGCCAGAGGATTGTGCAGTATCGCAGCTCGCCTGTCATAGGCGGGCACCGCGGTGTTTTACATAGTCTGTCGACGCGACTCACAGTTACCGGGTGCCAAACTTGTATTGCAACCTTTCGTACTTAGAATTGTCTTACCGTCACCAAAGCCCGGAGACGTTAATGATTGCTCACCGGACTTTAGCTGTCCGCTGATACGGTCCAGCTTGGCGTAAGTCGAATAACAAGGAACCGCCGAGATGCGGTCAGGGAGGCGACTTCGTCACCCTCAGTTAATCCGCACAAACAATAACCAGTACCAGGATATATTACATTGAGTTTACATTCGCGAAGCCGCCTGCTCGGCCGATGTTCAGTTTTGGTTGCCCTGCTGGCGGGTGTGCCGGCCGGCGCCCAGATCCAGTTTGAAGACGTTTCCGCCGACGCCGGATTGACCGGTGGCACAGAAAGTTGGGGCATTTCCTGGGGCGACCTGAATGCGGACGGCTGGCCCGACGCGTTCCATCAGGGGCACCGTGATTATCCGCGCGTGTATCGCAATACGGGCACCGGCGTGTTTCAGGACATTGCCTACGAGGTGGATCCCGGCCAGTGGATTGCAGAGCCGTTTACCGACCAGCACGGTGTGGCGTTTGCCGATTTCGATAACGACGGTGATGACGACCTGCTGATCTCAGTCAGTGGCGGCGACCCTGCCGAATTTCTGGTCAACGAGAATGGTGATTTTATCAACCGTTCTGTGGAGTCGGGACTGGCCAACAACGAGCGGGCGCGTCACTCGGTTTGGTTCGATTACACTGGCGACGGGTTGCTGGACGTGGCTCAGTTCCACACGATGAACGCAATCCTGCGGTTTCGCGACCCGGCCGACCCGATGAACCCTCAGTTCGCCTTCTCCGACGAACTCGCGGCCGGCTTTGATTGCACCGGCCGGATGAATTACGGCCAGCTGATCGATTTCGACGCCGACGGGTCTATGGAGCTGATTTGCATCAAGGAAGGACCGTTTCCCGCGCGTATCTGGGACACATCCGTGCTGCCGTTCACCGATCGCACCAGCGAGCTGCCGGTGATCGGCAACGTAAATGACACCGCTATGGCCGACCTGAACAATGATTTGCTGGCCGACATTATTTTGTCGCGCGGCGCACTGCGCCGCTCGGGAGCGGTCCTGGTCGACCCGAACCGCGTCGAAGGCTGGCTGCGCAAGTCGAGCACGACGCCCGCGGGGAAGGGGTTTTTGTTCGAAAGTAACGGTGAAATTTCGGTCACCATCGACCGCAAAAATCAGGGCATTTTTGACGACCCCGCGCAGTTCACGCTGAGTCCTGCAGCGACCACCAGTGTCGATGCCGGTGCGGTGCGCGTGGAATGGCTGGCGGCGGAAACCCGCTGGAGAGTCTGGCTTACGGCGGACACTGCCCAGCAGGCCTACATTCAGATAGACACGGTCGAGCCGGTCACCAATCTGGTGGAAGAACAGTTTGATAACCCGGAGTTTGCGCAGGAAATTAACTATCTCGAGAACAGCCCGACCGGCTGGTCGCGCAGGCTGGACAGTGGCCTCGAGCTGGAAGGCGTGTTTTGCTCTAGCGTGGTGGCCGCTGATTTCGACAACGATATGGATCAGGACCTGTACCTGGTGTGCGGCCGCGGTCCCGAGAACCTGCGCAACCGAGTCTACGAGAATCAGGGCGATGGCACTTTTGTCGAAGTACTGAGCCACGGCGGCGAAGGCCCGCAGGGTGTCGGCTTCGAGTTCGGCGTGGGCGACAGTGTCAGCACCGCTGACTACGACGTCGATGGGTACATGGATCTGTTTGTGACCAACGGGGTCCTCATCTATCCTGCCGGCGTCGGCGGGCCCGATACGTTGTTGCGCAATCTGGGCAGCGGCAATAACTGGCTCGAACTCGATCTTGTCGGCACCACCTCGAACCGTGACGGCGTCGGGGCCCGGGTCGTCGTAACGGCCGGTGGCGTAACCCAGCTGCGTGAACAGAACGGGGGTTATCACCGCTGGTCTCAAAATGACCAGCGGCTCCATGTCGGGCTGGCGGGCAACGCCACGGCTGACATCACGATTGAGTGGCCGTCCGGTACCGTCGACACGTTTACCAACGTGGCCGCGAACGCGCTGTACTCGGCGACCGAGGGTGGCAGCCTTGCCCCGGTGACGCTCGGGCCGCCGGTCTTTACCACGCTCGAGGCCGGGGACGAATGCGCTGAGCCCGGCTACGATCAGGACTACGGACCGGCCGTGCTGCTGTGGAAAGACTGCAGCACGGGCCTCTGGTCGCTGCGCGCCAAGGGCGGCCGTAGCACGGAGACGCGTAATTTTGTCTCCGGCAGCATTCGCGGCGATGCCCCGTTCGCTGATGTCGCGCCTTTCGATCTGGGTGCTGATGACAGCCTCGACAACACCACGCCCGAAGACCTGCTGTTTTCGGTTGGCGTCTGGTTCTCCAATGATCAGGGCTTCGACTTCAACACCGCCGGCCAGACGGAGTCCTGTTTTGATCCGACAACGCTGGATATGCCGCTGATAGTCGGCGCGAGCGGCAAGCGGGTTGAGCCGCCGTTCGATCTGCTCACGCTGGGCGAGTGCAATGCGCCGCCACCCGATGATCCGGCCTGCGGCAACCCCGAGCTGGACCCCGGCGTGGACAACGAGCTGCTGATCTGGCGCGATTGCGATGCGCCTGGCCCGGACGGCCAGTGGATTGTGCGTGCGTCCAGCGGCGGTACCGGTGCCGGTCGCTACGCGGGCTTGATCGTCAGTGAGACCGCTAACCTTAGCGCCACCCCTGTGTTTCTGGAGCCAAACGATGATCTCGACACGACGCCAGGCGACGGCTTGCTCGATTTCGACCTGCGGCTCGGTAGCTCCGGTGTCGACGGCTTCGACTTCGTGCTGCCGGCCGGTGCCGACGCCTGCTTCAGTGCGGAGGACCTGCCCGGCGTGGCGGAGGTGCGGCTGGGCGGCGATCGTCTGATCAAGACGGGCCCGTTCAACCTGACCACCGGCGCGACCTGCAATCCGTCACCACCTTCCAGCGGTCCTGAATGCGGCTCCCCGGTCATCGACCTGATGGCGGACAATGAGTTGTTTATCTGGCGCGACTGCGCTGCCCCGGGGCCGGATGCCGACTGGCGAGTGCTGGTCAGCAGCGGCGGCACGGGCGCCGGCAGCTACACCGGCGTTCTCAACAGCGAGTCGTCGACGCTTGAGGCAACACGCGTGTTTCTCGAGCCCAACGACGAACTGGACACGCAGCCGGGCGATGGCCTGGTCGACTTTGAGCTGAAGCTCGGTTCTTCGGGCGTTGATGGTTTTGACTTTACGATTCCGGCCAGCACTGATGCCTGTTTCGATGCCTCTCAGCTTGCCGGTACCGCCCGTGTGCTGCTGGGTGAGGGCCGGCAGCAGATAACCGGTGCGCTCGATCTCAACACGCTGGAAAGCTGCGTAGTCGATCCGCCGGAAGCTGATCCGGCCTGCGGTTTTCCGGGCGTTGACCCCAACACGGACAACGATTTGTTCATCTGGCGCGACTGCGATGCCGCCGGCCCCGGCGCACAGTGGAACGTGCGGGTCTCGAGTGGCGGAGTGGGCGCAGGTGGCTACCCGGGAACGCTGACGGGTTCCGGGCCGGTATTGTCGGCCAACCCCGTTGCGCTCGAGCCCAACGACACGCTGGATACAGTGCCGGGAGACAGCGACGTCGACTTCGAACTGAAGCTTGGCAACAGCGGCATCGATGGCTTTACGATCGCAATTCCCGACGGCAGCAGCGCTTGTTTCGATGCCGGCACGCTGCCAGGTACCGCGCAGGTGAAGCTGGGAGCTGATCGCATGGTGATGGGCGACGCCTTTGACCTGGCTACGCTCGAGCCCTGCAACTAGCCGACCGCAATAACGGCGCCCGGCCCGCGGCACGCGGGCCGGGGCAGGCGACTTTCTGGTTGACATAATCGGGCACGACATAACCCTGTGATCAAGCTCCGGTTTTTGCGCATCGGAATTGGTCGCGAGGGCTTTAAGGGCTAAACTGGTCGAGCTCGAAAATTGCACGACAGCTATTACAAATAAAAAGAGAGTGAATTACGCTCCCGCTCTGTACGATCCTCAGCCCTGCTGCGGCCCTTGTAACGCGTCGCAGCGTTGCAACGAATCGTTCATCTGGCAGTCTTACACTCTCGGCAGTAGACAGGGATCTGCCGTGCCTGCCCTGCAGGCTGAGACAGCTCGCCCCCTTACGCTTGGCTCGCATGACCCGGGGCTCACAACAACTTGGATTAATACCATGAAGAACGTTATCAATTTACGCGGTTCACTCGTCGCGCTACTCAGTGGTTTGCTGCTTACAGCAGCCGGCGGCGCCAGCGCCCAGATACAGTTCGACGACGTGTCGATGGAGGCCGGCATGACCGGCTTCACCGAGAGCTGGGGCGCATCGTGGGGCGATGTGAATGCCGACAACTGGCCCGACCTGTTTAACCAGGGGCATCGTGACTACCCGCGCTTTTACCGGAACACCGGTGACGGCTCGTTTCAGGATATCGCTTACGAGGCCGATCCCGATGGCTACTGGATCGCTGATCCGTTCGACGACAAGCACGGCGCCTCGTTTGCCGACTACGACAACGATGGCGACGATGATCTGCTGATCGGGGTCAGCGCCACCGGGCCGGCGATCTTCATGGTGAACGACAACCCGGGTTTCACTAACCGAGCCAACGAGTCGGACCTGAGCAACGACGCTTCGGCGCGTCTGCCGGTGTGGTTCGACTACGACGATGATGGCCACCTTGACGTTGCCCAGATGCATTTCAGCGGCACTTACATGCGCCGCCGCGATCCTGACGACAACGGCAATCCGCTGTACGATTTCGACGGCGTGGCCGGAACCACCGGGTTCAGTTGCCCGAATAAGCAGCTGAACTACGGCCAGCAAATTGATCTCGATGGCGACGGTTCACTGGAAGTGATGTGCCTGACCGAGGGCCCGTTCCCGTATCGCGCCTACGATATCTCGACGCTGCCGTTCACTAACGTCACCTCATCTGTGCCGAGTGTGAATCTCGCCAACAATTCTATTGTTGCCGATTTCAACAATGATCTGTTGACCGACATTGTGGTCACACGCGGCACGTTGCGGCCGTCCGGCGCCGCTCTGGCGAGCCCGTTCCGGATCGAGTCCTGGCTGCGCAAGGATGATTCTCAGCCTTCAGGCAAAGGTTTCTATTTCGAAAGCGACGGTGAAATTACCGTGGCCATTGATCACCGCGGCATGGGTTTGTACGACAATTCCAAGATTTACGTACTCAGCCCCACGGGCCAGACGGTGGGCGATGCCGGGCCGGTTTCGGTGCGCTGGCTGGAAGATGAGGGCCGCTGGTATGCCCGGCTGGATACCGGTGGCACGACACAGGCTTACCTGCAGATCGACACCGTCGAACCGATCACTAATCTGGTTGAGACTCAGCTCGACAATCCCGAGTTTGCGATTGAGCCGTATCATCTGGTGAACAGCCCGACAGGCTTGTCTGCCAACTATTCCACTGGCCTGTATGTGCCGATGTACTGCAGCGGTATCGCCGCGGCTGACTTCGACAACGATATGGACATTGACGTTTACTTTGCCTGCCGCCGCGGGGCCGAGAACCTGCCGAATCGCCTCTTCGAGAACCAGGGTGACGGCACCTTTATCGAAAGAGTCGGCTTTGGTGGTGAGGGGCCGGCCGGCGTCGGCTTTGCATTCGGCACCGCTGACAGTGCTGTGCTGGCCGACTACGATGTCGATGGTTTCATGGATATCTACGTCGCTAACGGCTTGCTGTATTACCCCATCGGTGAGGGCGGCCCGGACAGCCTGCTGCGCAACACTACCGACAACGGCAACCACTGGATCGAGATCGACCTGGTGGGCACGACGTCGAACCGTGACGGCGTTGGCGCCAAGGTGACCGTGACGGCGGATGGCGTGACTCAGCTGCGTGAGCAAAACGGCGGCTATCATCGCTGGTCGCAGAACCATCAGCGGCTGCATTTCGGCCTGGGCCCCAACGAGACGGCTGATGTCACGATTGAGTGGCCATCGGGTGTGGTCGACAATTTCACCGCGATTGCCGCGGATGCGCTTTATGATGCCACTGAAGGTGGGGCGATGACGCCCGCCGTGCTGGGCCCGCCGGTGTTTACCGAACTGCAGGCCGGCGACGAATGCGGCGAACCGCCCTATGACTTTGACTACGGTCCTGCCGTGCTGCTCTGGAAAGACTGCGGTACAGGTGTCTGGTCGCTGCGCGCCAAAGGCGGGCGGGTCAAGACCTTTAAGCAGATCACCGCCGGTGAAATTGTGGCCGACGCTCCGTTCAGCGAAACGGCTGAATTCAGCCTGGTGGGTTCTGACTTCCTTGACAACAGCATCCCCAGTAACCTGAATTTCTCGGTGGGTACCTGGTATGCGAACGATCGCGGTTTCGATTTCAGCACCGCGGGTCAGACCCAGTCATGTTTCGACCTGACAACGCAGGAAATTCCGACGTTTATTGTCGGCGCGAGCCGCAAACAGATTCAGCCGCCGTTTGACCTGGTGACGCTGGGCGCGTGTGCGGCGCCGCCGGAGTTTCCGCCGGAATGCGGCGATCCCCTTGTTTCCGGTCCCGATGACCCGGGTGTCTATGTCTGGAAGGACTGCGGCTATCAGGGCCCTGACGCACGCTGGAACGTGACGATGGGCGGCGGCAGCCTGGCCTGGGGCGCGTACGCCGGGGACATCTACAGCGACGTCATTCTCAGCGCCGCCGGCGATCAGCTTGAGCCCAACGACGAACTCGACACCGAGCCCGGCGATGCACAGATCGACTTTGTGTTGTATGTCGGCGGCAGCGGCATCGACGGCTTCCAGACCGATATTCCTGCGGGTGCGGAAGCCTGCCTGGTGCCTGAGTTCTTTTCAGCCGGCGCCGGCAACTTTTTCCTGGGCGCCGATCGCCAGCCGATAGCCGGTAACCTGAACATGGCCGACCCGGCTGCCAGCTGTGAGCCTCCGGCGCCGCCGGAAGACCCGCCGGGCTGTGGAGACCCCAACTTCGACAGCACGACCGAGAACGGTGTCTTCCTGTGGCGCAACTGCAACCTGCCGGGTAACGATCAGCGCTGGCAGCTGCGGGTCGCGGCCGGCGGAACACCGTGGGGTCCCTACGAAGGCACGCTCGAGAGCGCGACCGCGACTCTGGCGCCCATCGGCTTTTCACTTGAGGGCAACGATGTGCTCGACAGTGTGCCGGGGGACGGCTTAGTCGACTTCGAGCTGAAGGTAGGCGGCAGCGGTGTCGATGGCTTCACCGTCGATATCCCGTCCGATGCCAATGCTTGCTTCGATGTCAGCTCGGTGCAGAACGGCGCGCAGGTGTTCTTTGGTCAGGACCGTGAAGTGCTCAGCGGATCGATCAATCTCACCACGTTCGAGGCCTGCAACTAAGGCTGGCTGATCGACAGCCAGCCCGGCCCGCGCGTTTGAGGGCCACAAAAAACCCGGGCACTGCCCGGGTTTTTTGTGGCTGCTGGTCACGGCAAATTACTGACCGCGTTTGTACAGCACCGGTCGATCAAGCACGCGGGTCAGGATGGTTCCGCCCCCGGGGTTATCGGAAATGGCGTGCCACAGGTTCGGGTCGACCCCGCGCCCGAACACCGGGTGGCTGCCCTTCGCCCGACCGTAGTCAACGATATTGACCAGACGGAAGTTAGGCGTGCGCTCGACGCGAATCAGCGTGGGCGTGTAGTTGGCGTAGCCGCCGCCCTCAGGGTAACCTTCTGCCGCGGCGTACGGTGCGCCGTTGCCGCCGAAACCGAAGACGTTGATACGGTTGGAATCCCGAATCCACAAGACCGCGTAGTTGCCCTCGCACTTCAGGCCATACACATTGATATCGGTTGCGTTGCGGAACTCAACGTTTGCATCGCTCTGGGCGTGCTCGGGGTTCAGCTGATAGAAATTCAGTGGCTCACGCGTGTTGGCGACCAACAGGTGCCGATAGCCCGGTCCGTGCTTCCAGTGGCTTTCCTGGTAGAAGTTGTAGAACTTGCCGCCGCCGCTGCCCTCGATCCGCACGAGCGGGAGGTTGGTGTCGGGCGGATTGGGCTTGCCCGGGTAGCCGCCGAAGCCAAAGGCTGAACGATTAACGAAATTCACGTCCCGGACGATCGAGTTGCGCCCGCTCCGCCACTGCAGGGCGTAGACTCCGCGCTGGTCGATCGGCGCATGCAGCGTGATAAAAGCCAGCACCGCGTCGCTGGAGGTGCTGTCAACCGAGCGCACCAGTGGCGCCGGCGAACCGGCGCTGTCAAACGCCCCGCCGGGCATGCCGACAATGTTTGACAGGTGGCGTGCAGCACCCACGAGCTTGGTGTTGGCGCGCAGGTTCAGCGGGCGCGTGATTCTAAAATAGCCCTTGGGCAAAAACACGATCTCGTTTTCGTCTATCGCGCGCTGCAGTGCGGCTGTATCGTCGGTGAACCCGTCCCCTTTGGCGTTGTAAGGTGCGCTGCGCACGTTCACGGCTCCGGCTGACTCCCAGCTCGGGAAATTGCTGCCCCACAAATGCCGGGTCTGCAGGTCGGCCGGCGGTGCCGGGCCGTTAACCGCGTCGATCAAATCATTGTTGCTGCGTGCGCCATTACGATAGATCGGGGTTTCGTACTGCACGCTGTTGCCGGAATCGACGTAAACCGGGGGGCGCACGCCGTGCGCGTATTCCCGGACATGGCGCCAGCCGTTCAGATTGCCCGTCAGCTGAGCACCGTCGGGCGATGCCGACACCGTTGCGGCATTGCGCACGTACACGTTGCGCATGAATACGCTGCGGGAAGCGCTGACCGCCTGATTGCTACTGCGACTGACCGGGAACTCAATTACGCTGTCCTGCAGCGAGAGCTGGCCGACTACCGCAGACCAGGTGCCCGTCATGTTCGGTACCGCAATGGCAGGCCCGGTTGCGTTGTCAGCCATGCGAATGCGGGCGCCCACCAGGCTCAGTGTCTGCGGTCCGCGGTAAGCGATCGCCGTGCGCCGCTGATCGAGCAGCGTTGCGCCGGTCAGCGTAGGCGTCGGCTGGGAGTTGGTCATATCGATGCCGATTTCGCCGCCAATCACGGTGACGTTGGCATGGCCGCCGCCGGAGCCGGCGCCGCCGACAATTCCGGCGCGCCCGCCGTTGGCAAACACCGTGACGTCCTCGATGCCTGAGCCTTGAGCGCCCTGGTTCCTGATGCCCTCAGCACCGGCGTTGCCGCCGCGAATCTCTACGTCGATATTCACGATCATGTTGTTGATCGCGATGTTGGGCTGATTGTCGTCGGGGTTGCCCTGATAGCTGCGCGCCGTGAAGTGAATAACAGGCTTGCCGCTGTCGGGGTTGTTAAACCCGGGCGCATTGGCGGCAAGCACGATGCGCGGTCGCTGTCCGGCATTGCGCGAGCCCATGATGACGCATGGTCCTTCCTCACGGTGACCTTCAATGGCTCCGGTGGTGCGGATAAACAGCGACTGGTCGCATTTCAGCGTGTCCGACACCACGTAGGTCCCGCCCGGTAAGAACGCGACGAGCGCGTGCTCGCGCGCGAAACTCAGGGCATGCTGCAGCGCTTCCGTCGTGTCGGAACCGCCGCTGTTGTCGGCGTTAAACGGCGCTTTCGTAACGTTGAGTAAACCGTCGGGAGCCAAATTGTGCAGGCTGCCCAGTTCGTCCATCTCCAGACTGAGGCCATCGCCAATGGGCGCAAAAACGGTGTTGGCCTGGTAGAAGGGAACGTCGCGCCTGACGGCAATGTTGTCCCAGTTGGCAACGGTGCTGCCGGAGCCGCTCTGGCGAACGCCGGCCAGGCTCAGCGACGAATCGCCACCCGGCCCCCAGCGATGCCAGATGATCGGGTGCGAGCCCGAGAAACTTCGCTGGCCGCCGTCCCAATATACCGTCAGGTTGTAGGAATTCCGGTCGAGACGCAGCTCAAAACTTCGCGGCATCCCGCCGACCACCTGGTCGACAAGATTGTTCGTAACCTCCGCGCGCGCGTTGGGGCGCTGGGTTTTCCAGCCGAGCCGCACCCGGCGGTCGGTGCTGAAAGTCAGCGCGAATGCATCGTCGGCCGCGAACGGGGTACGGGCCTCCGAACTGATAGCGAAACGTGCCGTGTCCCCGGTGACGCGCACAGTACCCGCATACACGAGGTCTTCGGCAAAGAAGTTGAAGTCCTTGCTGAGCGGTGTGAGCAGCATGCCTTCAGCCGTTCCTGACCCTCCGGACACCGTGATATTGGCGGTACCGTCGGCCTCGTTCAGCGCTACCGTGCTCGGGTTGGATCGCTGATTGTCCCAGAAACTGAGCCGTGCCCCGGTGTGGGCAAGCTCGTTGTTGGCGAAGTCATCGAACAGGGTCAGCGCCTGGACGTCAACGGCGTCAACGGCCAGCGTGGCGGTTCTGCCGTCTGTCTGCGTGGCGTTGCGCGAACCTTCAACAGCGAATGAGCTGTCGCCGCGCGGGCCCCAGCTGCCGCGGGTCAGTCCGTGACGGCCCGCAGCCGTGTAGCGGCGCGTACCCGCGGTTGCGATGATGCGGTAGCTGGTTTGGTCGACAATGAGCCGTACATCGTCGGGCACAAAGCCCATCACGTCGTCCAGCAGCAGGCCGACGTTTTCCGGGTTGGTCTCGGGTCGGTCAGTCTTGGCAGACAAGCGCACCTGGCCATTGCCGAGCACGGCAAGCTGCAGGGCATCGGGACTGGTCCAGCTGTCCTGTTCGCGTGAACTCAGCATCAACGTGAACCGTTTTTGCCATTCGTTGCTGGCGGTCCCGCCCAGTTCGATACCGCTCAGCCGGAACTGCAGCGGCTGTACAAAAAAGTTGAGCATGTGGTCGACAGGGCTCTGGACGGCACCGGACGCAGCCGCAGTGCTCGACGAAGAGACTCTGAGCCGGCCACCGCTTTCGGAGACACTGATACCGTTGCCATCGCGCACGGTCCAGTAGCCGGGCCAGCGGCTGCTGTCCGGCACGCGTCCGTTGGCAAAATCGTCCGCTACCGACACGACAGTGGATGCATAGGAGTTGGCAGCCGGCGGGCGTGGTGCGGTCGAGTTGACCACGGGTCCAGGCGTTGGGTCCGACGGTGGCGGGTCCGACGGCACTGGGTCCGACGGCACTGGGTCCGACGGCACTGGATCCGACGGCACTGGATCCGAGGGCGCTGGGTCCGACGGGGGTGGATCCGACGGCGCCGGGTCCGAGGGCGGCGGGTCCGACGGGGATGGATCCGACGGTGCTGGGTCAGAGGGCGGTGGGTCCGATGGTGGCGGAGCCGAGGGCGCTGGGTCCGATGGTGGCGGGCTGGTCGGAGGCGGGGTAGCGGGCGGCGGATTCGCCGGCGGCGGCGCGCTCGCCATGCCGGGCGTATAGGTGGTTATAACAAGCACGTCGGGAGCGCTCTGCAGGCTGCCATCGTTCACTACCAGTTGCAGCGAATACTGGCCGTCGACCGGGGGTGTAAATTCGGTCGAGCGCGCATTGTCGGGAACCAGGTCGACGTTGACGCCGCTTGGCTGGGCGATCACGGTCCAGCTGTAGGTCAGTGGATCGCCGTCCGGATCCGTACCCTGGCCGGTGATGCCAACCGGATTACCGGTGACCGTGATCCGGTTGCCGCCTGCTTCGGCGGTGGGCGGCAGATTGCTGCCGGATGAAGGTGAAGGTGCGGAGGCGGTGGTGGCGACGCCTTCGGAGTCCGAGTCGCCGCCGCCGCCGCCGCAGGCGGACAGCAGGGTGCCCGCCATTAGCGCAGTAGCAGCTGCCCTGAGCACAGGGAAACTGTTGATCATATATCTTCCATCCGCGTTGGAATTCGATGCCCAATGAGACGATCTTCCTTACCGTCTCGCCCACATTATGGGAATCGTTCTGGCTGCCGTAGGAGATATGCGTCACATTATTGGTGATCTACGAATACCCGACCCACAGACCGCGCGTTACGTAAACGCCAGTCTGCTCGCAACAACCGACAAACTATAATGAAACCAAGCCGTTGGAAGCAAGCTTATGTCGTGTAGGCAGGGGTGCTGGGTCGCGCCGCAGCGACTGACAAAGAAGGGGTGGGGTCGGGTGCCCGGTGGCAGCGCCGAGCCGGGCTAATGCGCTTCGTTGTCGTGAAACACCACGCCCATCGTGCGCAGTATGATTTTGATATCCATTGCCAGCGACCATTTCCGCAGATACTCGAGGTCGAGGCGGATACGATTTTCCATCTCCTCGACTTCGCGTGTTTCGCCGCGGCAGCCGTTAACCTGAGCCCAGCCGGTGATGCCCGGTAGCACTTTGTGGCGCAGCATGTAGCCCTTGATGAGCTTCCGGTACGTTTCGTTGTGGGCGACCGCATGTGGTCTCGGCCCCACGATACTCATACGGCCCTGGATGACGTTGAAGAACTGCGGCAGTTCGTCCAGCGAGTGCCGGCGCAGCCACGCGCCAAAAGGGGTGAATCGCTCATCGTCTTTTTCGGCCTGCTTGATGGTGTCGCCGTCTTCCGCAACCGTCATCGTGCGGAATTTGTAAACCTTGATTTGTTCGCCGGCCAGTCCATAGCGACGTTGTTTGAACAGCGCGGGGCCCGGCGACGAGAGCTTGACGCCCAGCGCAATGGCGAGCAGGAGCGGGGTAATCAGCGCCAGGATAACGGTCGCGGTGACCAGATCGAACAGCCGTTTCAGCGTGCCGTTGTAGCCGTAAAAAGGCGTTTCGAGCAGCGCAAACACGGGAATGCCGTTGATCTCGTCGATCCGCGACTGGATCAGGTCGAAGACGAAAATATCGGGTACGTAGTAAACCGACACAGTCGTATCCTGAATTTCGTCCAGCAATACCTGCGTCCGCTCAAGGTGGCCGATAGGCAAGGCAATGTAAATGGCATCGATGCGCTCCCGCTTCACGTAAGCGGGCAGATCCTTGAGCTGACCGAGCAGCTTGCCTTCAGTGACTTCGCCGATGCGCTCAGTGCCGCGATCCTCGAAGAAGCCGTCGAACTGCAGCCCCAGTTGGCCGTCGTCCACCATGTTTGCGGCCAGGCGCCGACTGACGCGATTGACGCCGACCATCACGACGCGGCGTCGATTGCTGCCGTTCATCAGTTTGACGAGCAGCTCCTGTGTCGCCCACTGCATAAACAGGATGGCGACAGGCGTCAGTACAAACCAGCTGATCAGCACCAGTCGTGAGTACATGGCCGACGTCTTGGTGACGAAACCACACAAGGCCAGCAGGCCAATGACGATCAACCAGCCGGTTACGATGGTGCCCACGTGGCCGCTGAACAGGCGAATGGTTGCATTGCCGGGCAGACCGCTGCGCACACAAAGCGCCACAAACATCATTGAAAGCAGCAGCAGCGCCAGATAATAGGAATTAAAGCCGACGCCGTAGATTCGGCACAGCAGGTACAGCGTGAGGCCGGTTGCGAGCGGTGCGGCGGCGTGCTGCACCAGGCGCAGGATCAGCACCGACAGATTACGAAGTACTTCCAACGAGTTCCCAACCCCTTTCTTATTGTTGTGGGTGGATTGATTCTAAGCCTCGGATCTCCCACCGGTCGTGCCGGGGGCTGGGCTGCGCTCAAGGGCGTTTCGCCCGCGAGATCTGTTCTATCCTAACGCCGTATACGTGACCCAAGTGTGACGGCCATCACACTCTCTATCCTGCCAGCTGAAAAGCACCGTTGCCGGCGCTAAGGTTTGCATAATATCCTATTTGCCAAACACTTACTCCTGTTCAGGTGGGCGCCTGGCCAGCCGTATCAGTCGTCGGCGGGGCTGTCCGCCGGTTCTTCGGCGCGTGCGCGCAGCAAATCCTCGATCTCGGTGGCCTTGCGACGCAGCTCGGCAAGCCGTCCCTTGACCTGAGCGATTTCCAGTTTATTGGCGGTATGGTTGTCGTTGAGCTGCAACTCAAGCGTGGTCCGCTGCTGCTCGATCCGGGTCAGCGTGCTGGTGAGTTCATCGATCACGGCCTGGTGTTCGACTGACACACCTTCGGCCTCGCCGGTGTTGACTAAGAATCGGTTACGCTCCTTGCCACCGGGCGATGTTGCGAAACCAACCTCTTCGGGGTCGCGGTCAGTCGCCGGTTTGCGGTACAGCGACGAGTCGCGGCGCCGGTGACCCGGTCCTGCAGCAGGCTTGTCGGAGTGTGCGCTCATGGTCAATAAAGCTCTTTAAAGACAAACAGTTAAGGAGGCGGGTGGCTAGAAGCCCCCGCGTACCCGCAGCTCGATCAGGCTGTAGTCGTACTCTTCGATTTCCCGTGTCGATGAGCGATCCTCATAGGTGTAGCCAAGCGACAGGGTAATGGCCCGGGTGGCTTCCCATTCGAGGGTGGCGCCGACCGAACCCACTTTGTCTTCGCGTCCGCTGAGGCCGATCGCCTGTGGGTTGAGGTTGCCCACACCTCTGAAATCCCGAACTTCGTAGCTGGCCTGAAAGCGGGCGAGTGTTTTGCCGGATAGCCGCCAGACTGGCGCTACCGAGATCCCGTCGACCACCGCGTAGTTGGAGATATCGTCATTAAGTGTGCTGATGTTACGGTATATGGAAAACTCG
>JGI12048J13642_10602629_pt1 | contig 17760 bp, 17 predicted proteins | sample ElkSlonscriptome_16_FD_13642 | JGI IMG/M metagenome (IMG submission 13642)
CGCTACCCCAGCCGATAGTTTCCACCATATCGGCAGGAAAACCCCTCCATCCCGCTCGCCTCGCGCGGTCTCCTGTCCTATCACTGTCACACCAGATTCGCCTGCGCGTCGGCGCGGGCTGCCAAGAGTGACGGGAAGGAAGAGAGACAATGGCGGGATCGCTCAACAAGGTCATGCTGATCGGTAATCTCGGGGCCGATCCCGAGGTCCGCAGCTTCCAGAATGGCGGGCGCGTTGCCAATCTGCGCATCGCGACCACCGAGACGTGGAAGGATCGCAACACCGGAGAGCGCCAGGAGCGCACCGAATGGCATACCGTGGCGATCTTTTCCGAAGGGCTCGTCAATGTCGCCGAGAACTATCTCAAAAAGGGCTCGAAGGTCTTCGTCGAAGGCAAGCTGCAGACGCGCAAATGGCAGGATCAGAGCGGCAATGATCGCTATTCGACCGAGGTCGTGCTGCGCGGCTATGATGGCACCTTGACCATGCTTGACAGCCGCGGGGGCGGCGGCGAAGGAATGGGCGGCGGCGGCGGTAGCCGCATGGGCGGCGCGGGAAGCGGCGCGGGCTATGGCGATCGCGGCGGCTCGGGCGGCGGCGGCTCTGGTGTTGGCGGCGGCTCTGGCGTTGGCGGCGGTTCGGGCGGCGGCTATGACGATCTCGACGACGACATCCCGTTCTGATCCCCCCTGACTTGCTCCACCGCGCGCCCGGCCAATCGGGCCGGGCCGCATGCTGCGCGGACCGTTGACGCGCTCTCCCTTGCTGAATTATATCGGCAACACAGCAAGGGAGAGCACCCATGCACCGAGTGATGTATCTATCGGCTGTATTGCTGGCCCTCCTTCCCGCAAGCCTGGCGGCAGGCGGCATCCAGCAGAGCGAGGGCAGCGCCCGACAGGGCTCTGCCGCGCCGGTCGAGATCATGGTGCTCGGCCTCTATCATTTCGACAATCCAGGCCGCGACATGGTCAATCCGCAGGTCGAGGACATGCTCGCGCCCAAGCGCCAGGCCGAGCTCGAGGCGCTCGCGCGCAGCCTTGCGCAATGGCAGCCGACCAAGATTGCCGTCGAACAGGAAGTCGCCGGGCCTTCATTCGAGGTGGACAACTACAGCCGGGCCGACGAACTCCTCGAAATCTCGCGCAACGAGACCGTCCAGATCGGCTTCCGGCTCGCCCGGATGCTCGGGCACGAGGCGGTCTATGGCTATGACGAGCGCGGCGGCCCGCGGGAGCCCGGCTATTTCCCGATGGGCAAGGTCCAGGCCTTCGCAAAAGAAAGCGGGCAGATGCCGCTGATCGAGGGCCTGATCGGCGAGGTGCAGGAGATGACCGCGGCGCAGGATGCGAGGCGCGCCGGGCAGACCGTCGCGCAGTCGCTCTATGTGCACAATGACGGCGCGCGGCTCGATGCGCAGCACGACCGGTTCTATTATTCGCTGATCGCGATCGGCGATGGCGATGAGCAGCCCGGCGCCGAACTCAACGCCTACTGGTACATGCGCAACGCCAAGATGTTCGGCAAGATCGACAAGATTGCGCAGCCCGGTGACAGGGTGCTCGTGATCGCTGGCAGCGGCCATGCCAGCTGGCTGCGGCATTTCGCCCGGAGGATGCCGGGATACAGGCTGGTCGAGACCATGCCCTATCTCGAAGGCGCAGACCGCATGGCGCAGTGATCGACGCGCACGCGGACGCATTGTCGGAACAGTCCGCTCGCCGCCCGCGTTCCTGCATAACACCATGGCCGATGAAACCGCCTCCGCCTCGCCCGCGACGATCGGCCAGTTGCTGGCCGGCATGGGCCTGTTCGGCACGGCGACCCCGCTCAGCAAGATCATCGGCGAGGCCTTCTCCGTCTTCACCGCCTCGTGTCTGCGCATGGCGATCGCAAGCGTGGTGCTCGCGCCCTTCGTGTGGTTTGCGACCGCCCGCTTCAAGCACGCGCAGCGCTCCGATATCGGCGTGATCCTCGCGATCAGCGCGTTCGGCATGGTCGGCTTCACTGCAACGATGTTGTTCGGCATGCGGCTGACGACGGGCGTGATCGGTTCGACCATCATGAGCGCCTCGCCTGCGATCACGGCGGCAGCGGCGGTGGTGTTCCTCGGCGCGGCGATGAATGCGCGCAAGGCGGGCGCGCTCGCGCTTGCGTTGGCGGGAGTGGTGACGATCAATGTCTGGCGCGGCGGGAATGGCGGGGGCGATGCGATGCTGCTGGGCGCTGCGCTGGTCGCGGCAGCGGTGTGCATGGAGGCGGCCTATACGCTGCTCTCGCGCAAGCTTTCAGACGGCATCACTTCGCTCGAGACGACGCTCGCCGCCTCGCTCGCCGCGATCCCGCTTTTCGTCGCGCTCGCCTTCGCGTTCGATGATCGCCCCTTCGCGCTTGGCGGAGGCGATGCCTTCACGCTCGGTGCGCTCCTCTTCTGGGGCGCGATGACAGGCGGGCTTGCCCCGGTGCTGTGGTATAACGGCGTGCGGCAGGCGCCCGGCGCGCTCACCGCGGGCGCAATGGCGGTCATGCCGCTGACCGCGCTCGTCACCTCCTATCTCCTGCTCGGCGAGGCCTTTCGCTGGGTGCATGTGGCGGGCTTCGGGCTGGTCTTTATAGGCCTTGTCCTGATGATCATCGAACACGCCTCGGGCGAGAAAACGCAGGAGGAGGCAGCGTAATCCCGGCGCAAGGCCGCGCGCGAACAGTCGAACAAGCCTGACTATCGCCTCTCTGCGAACAAGCGTCATTGTGCCGGGCATCAGAAAAATATCGCCTATTGCCAATAAGTTGTATAGGTCTCTGCAATGTTTGCGCGCGACCAACTGGCGGACACCATCGATTCGGCCACGCTGCTGCTTGAGCACAGCCCGTCGCCCATGCTGGTGTTCGCGCCCGACCTCACCCTGCTCTTCGTCAACGAGGCGCATGTCCGGATGACGGGACGGCCGGCAGCGGAGATCGTCGGGCAGGGGATGTTCAAGGCCTTTCCCGGCAATCCCAAAGAGGCGGAAGCCAATGCAGAGGCCGCCATCCAACAGGCTGCCAAGATGATCATGGAGACAGGCGAACCGGTCCAGATCGATGAATTGCAGCATGATCTGATCGATGCCTCGGGCCGCTATGAGCGGCGCTATTGGTCAGCGCTTCATTGGCCGATCGTCGCGCAAGGTCGCACGATCGCCATCGTGCAACGATCGCAGGACATTACCGATGATATCCGTGCGCGCAAACTCATCGCCACGGAGAAGGCGGCTGCAGAGCGCAGCGCGGGCCTGTGCTTCTTTTCCTATGATCCGCAGACCGGCCTGTTCGATCGCAGTTCGGGTATCGATGCGATGTTCGGCTTTGCTCCGGGAGAGGCAGGCCAGTTTGCCGCTCCGTTCTTCGAGCGCGTGCATGAGGACGATCTGCCCTCGGTCCAGGGCGAGGTTGAACTGGCCATGTCCGGGGGCGAAGGAGCGAACGCCGCCTTCGACTATCGCGTAGTGGTTCCAGGGCAGAGCAAGCACCGCCATATTCGGGTGCGCGCAGGCATCGCCCGCGATCCTGACGATGGTGCGCTCAAGCTGTTCGGCGCGTTCGTCGATATGAGCGATATCGAATGGTCGCGCGCCGAGCTCGATGAACTCTCCCGCCGCAATGCGAGCCTCGTGATCGAGAGCCATCACCGGATCAGGAATTCGCTCGCGATCGCATCGGCCATCCTGTCTCAGCAGATGCGCGCCAGCGAGGACAACAAGGTGCAGGAAGCGCTTCGCCTCGCTGCCACGCGGATTGCTGCGATTGCAGAGGTTCACGGAGAATTGTTCAAGGATACGGGCGTCGAGCGGGTCGACGCAGGAAGCCTCGTCAAGCAATTTGCCGAGAGCTTCCATCGCACGATCGGCGATGTCTCGGCGCCTTATACGATCTCGACCCAGGTCGAGACCGTATACCTGCCCTCGCGCTATGCGGTCACGGTCGCGTTGACGCTCAACGAGCTTTTGACCAATGCGATCAAATACGGGCTTTCGTCCGAGAGGCGGTGCACGATCGAAGTCGCGCTGAAAACCGACGGCGAAAATGCCATCTTGTTCGTTGGCAACGAGATCAGCAGCACCCGCCTTGGCCAGATCGCCTCACAAGGGGTGGGCTCGCGCCTGATCCTTGCATTCGCGAATCAACTCGATGCAAAGCTCGAGACTTCGCAAACCGACGATCGGTTCGAGGTCCGGTTCGAGTTTCCGGTGCCAGAGCGTGATCCCGAGCTTCCTGAGGCGGGGCCTTGCTCCGGGGATTGACAAGAGGCAGGGCAGGGCCCGCAGGCTGGCCCCGTTCTTCAGGACTTCACCATGCGGGCGGTTCCAGTCGGGTGCTCAGGCAATGCCTGCGCGTTCCTGCCATGTCTGCCAGAAGCCGGTGTCCCGGCGCGCCGCGAACGGGCCATCAGGCCCGAAGGGATCGGCCTCAGCCTTTCTTGAGCGCGGCGAGCGCGTCGGCGAGCGGGCCTTGCTGTTCGCCTTCGATCACGATACCCGCCTTCTCGCGCGTCTTTTCGGCCTCGGGCCCTTCGGCATAGGGATCGATCGCGAGGCCCAGCGTCTGCGCGACCGCCTCGCCCAGATCGAAGCTGTCCCCGGCATATTCGATCTCGTCGCAATCCTCGGCGGTGATCTCGAAATCGATGTCGTCCTCTTCGCTGGGCGCCAGCGCGGCGGTGCCCTCGAGGATGAAGCGCAGGGCGATCGGCTCTTCGACGCTGACCGTGAAGGGCTCGCCCGAAACGGCGCAGTTCTGGGTGATCCTCGCCTTCAGCGTGCCCTCGGCGCGAACGCCCTTCTGGCACAGCGAGAGCTCGACCGCGGAATGAAGCTGTTCGATCGAGACGACGCCGAAGCGCTGCGCGAGCGCGACGCGTTCGCGCTCATCGGCTTCGATCAGGACAGCGTCAGCCGGCAGCGTCCGGTCCTTTATGATCCGGCTCAGTTCGGATGGGTCGCCAGGGTTTGAGAGCATCGCATTCACCAGATCCCGGACGGCTTTAGTAACTCGGCATCGCTGCGCTTGGCAAGCCGCTCGGACAGTGCGAGCAATTTGTCGGCAACCCTGGCCGAGCCCGCTTGCTCGTCGGTTCCTTCCGAAAAGGTGACATTGCGCATCACGGCGGCGATCATGCGGTCACGGTCGTGCTCGACCAGCGCGCCGCGATAGGCGCCCAGCCGCCCGCCAAGCACGCTCATCAGCTTGCCCACCCGTTTGCCCACGACCACGTCGTTGACGCCGAACTCGCGCAATTGCCCGTCCATGTCCTCGACGAACAATTCGGCGAGCAGCGCGCTTTGCGCGCGCATGTCCGAAGCCTCGACGCGCACCATCACGGTGCACAGGACGGCGGTGATCAGATCGAAGCGCCCGCCGACGGTATCGGCGACGCCGCAATCGGCATAATAGGAGGGCTCGCGCGCCAGCTCGATCACGCGGTGCCACAGCGGGCGGATCGCTTCGCGCGGATCGGGCTCGGTGCCCAGCAATCGGGATAGAAAGGACATGAAGGGGCCTTGCCTGCACGAGTGGATCGGGAGAGAGCGGGCCCTTGATGTGTGGTGCGCGCACCGCCTGTTCAAGCCAACCGGCCAGATCGCGCGAGGTTCCCCGGCATGCGCCGTTCACGCGCAATTCAATGGACCTGCGGCAGGGCGCGCGCACGCAGTTGCAAGCGGGGCGTTGCAAGCCTTGGGGCAAGACCCTAAAGCGAACCGCCTGAGCGGCGATGCGGATCTTGCGCGCGGCGCGCCCTGCCCGATGACGCAGCCGGCGATGAGGAATTTGACGGGACTTATGGAAGCAATGGCACCAAGCGTTCGGGGGGTGTGCACCAGCGGCACCAGCGGTCGGCCGGGCGGTCGGACAGGCCGGGCCGTGCTCGCAGGCGCGGCGCTGATGATGGCGCTGGCGCTCGGCGCGTGCACCTCGATCCGCGAATCGCGCGGCTATGTGACCGATCAGGTGCTGATGAATTCAGTCCGCCCCGGGATCGACAATCGGCGCTCGGTCGAAGGCACGCTCGGTCGCCCGACCTTCTCCAGCCAGTTTGGCGAGCCGGTCTGGTATTATGTCTCGAGCGTGACCGGGCGCCGCCCGTTCGTGCGCCCGCGCATCCGCACGCACGGCGTGCTGGCGATCGCCTTCGATGAAACGGGCAAGGTCGCCAGCGTCGAGCGTTCGGGGATCGACGAGGTCGTCTATCTGCGGCCCGAGAGCGACAAGACGCAGGTTCTTGGCCGCGAGCGCGGCTTCCTCGAAGATCTGTTCGGCAATATCGGCCAGGTCGGCGGACTGGGCGGTCCGGGCGGGCCGGGACCGGGAGGCCCCTGATCGCACGGGCGCGGGCGCGGGCGCGCTGCTGCTTGATCCGCGCGATCCGAGCGCCATATCCCCGCTCATGACCAGACAAGCAGACAACCACGGGCTCATCCCCTGGCACGGGACGACCATTATCGGCGTCAAGCGCGGGAGCAAGACTGTCATCGCGGGCGATGGGCAGGTCTCGATGGGCAACACCGTGATGAAGCCCAATGCCACCAAAGTCCGCCGGATCGGTTCGGACGACAAGGTCGTCGCGGGCTTTGCCGGGGCCACCGCCGATGCCTTCACCCTGTTCGAGCGGCTGGAAAAGAAGCTCGAGCAATATTCGGGCCAGCTGATGCGCGCCGCTGTCGAGCTCGCCAAGGACTGGCGCACCGACAAGTATCTGCGCAATCTGGAAGCCCTGATGATCGTCGCCGATGCCGATGCCCTGCTGGTCCTGACCGGCAATGGCGACGTGCTCGAGCCGGCGGGCGGCATTGCCGCGATCGGATCGGGCGGGAACTACGCGCTCGCCGCCGCGCGCGCGATCGCCGACTATGAGGACGATGCCGAGGCGATTGCGCGCAAGGCGATGGCGGTCGCCTCCGAGATCTGCGTCTTCACCAATGGCAATTTGACGGTCGAGACGGTTTAGCCCTAATTTTCGCTCCCGCGTCGCAGGATGGCGCGGCGCTGCGGGAGGCGGGTTCATCGGCGTGACGGACACATGGCTCCCCGGAGGAGGCATTGCGGCTGGCTCGGGCGGCAAGCTCGCCTCGATCCAGCTCCTGCGTGCGGTGGCCGCATCGGTTGTCGCGGTGCTGCATGTCGCCTTCGCCTTTGCCGACCATATCGGTCCGGGTCTCGGCCTTTCGCGCGCCGCGGGCGGCCTCGCCGGGCAGGCGGCGGTGCTCTTGTTCTTCATCGTGTCCGGCTACGTGATGGTGATCGCCACGCGCGGCCAGTTCGGCCAGCCGGGCGCGCGGCAGCGGTTCTGGTGGCGGCGGTTCAACCGCATCATGCCGCCTTACTGGCTCGCCACGTTCGCGCTGGTGCTGGTCTTCCTGAGCGTGAAGGCGCAGCCGATCTCATGGCCGGACGTGCTCAGGTCGCTGGTGCTGCTGCCCTACTGGCCGCAGGATGGCGGGCTGCGGCCGCTGCCCTTTCTGTGGGTCGGCTGGACGCTGTTTTACGAGATGGCGTTTTATGTCCTGCTGGGCCTGTGCCTCGGGCTCGGCCCGCGCGCAGGCCTCGCGGCAACCGCGCTCGTGCTGGCAGCGCTCGTGCTGGCAGGGATTGCGGTGCCCCCGGACAATGCCTTCCTCTTCGCGGTCACTCGCCCCGTGTTGCTGATGTTCGTATACGGCATGGCGCTGGCAGCCTGGCGCGGGGCAGGGCGGGCTGCGCCGGCATGGCTGCGGCTCTTCGCGCTCATCGCTGCACTTGTGGCGGCGGGGCTTGTCGCGCCGCCCGGCGAGATCGGCGCGATGGGCTTTGACTATCTCTTGTGGTGCGGGCTCCCCGCCGCGCTGCTGGCCTTTTGCGTTCTGGGCGGTCCGCTCCGAGTGCCGGGCGAACGGCTGATCCTCGCGGCAGGCGACATGAGCTATGCGCTTTATCTCCTGCATGTGCCCGCCGCGTGGTTCTGGCAATGGTTCTGGCGCCGCCTGCCATGGTTCGATCCCGGCCCGTGGGACTATCTCGCCAGCTGCCTTGTTGCGACCTATGCGGCGAGCTGGCTGTTTTATGCGCATGTGGAACGACCGATGACCGCGGGCTTGAACCGCCGGACGGGCTCGCCACATGTGCATCATCTTGCAGCCTGACATGGACAAAATGGACATCACACTCTCGCAATCGCTGACCCCCAAGCAGATCGTCGCTGCGCTCGATGATCACATCATCGGCCAGCAGGATGCCAAGCGCGCCGTTGCGGTCGCGCTGCGCAATCGCTGGCGGCGCCAGCGCCTCGGCGCTGATCTGCGCGACGAGGTGACGCCCAAGAACATCCTGATGATCGGGCCGACCGGCTGCGGCAAGACCGAGATCAGCCGCCGGCTCGCCAAGTTGGCCGATGCGCCCTTCGTCAAGGTCGAGGCGACCAAGTTCACCGAAGTGGGCTATGTCGGGCGCGATGTCGAACAGATCGCGCGCGATCTCGTCGAGGAAGCGATCCGGCTCGAGAAGGACCGCCGCCGCGAGGCCGTGCGTGAAGCGGCGAGTGAGGCGGCGATGGAACGGCTGCTCGATGCGCTCGTCGGCAATGGCGCGTCGGAAGCCACCCGCGAGAGCTTTCGCCAGCGCATCGTCGAGAACGCGATGAACGAGACCGAGGTCGAGATCGAGGTCGCCGAAGAGCGCTCGATGCCCTTCGACATGGGCAATATGGGCGGCAATGTCGGGATGATCGACCTCTCCGACATGATGGGCAAGGCCTTCGGCAAGACGCCGACCAAGCGCCGCAAGCTCACCGTGCCCGATGCCTGGGACAAGCTCGTCGACGAGGAGGCGGACAAGCGGCTCGATGATGACGATGTCGCGCAGACCGCGCTGCGCAATGCCGAGACCAACGGGATCGTGTTTCTCGACGAGATCGACAAGATCGCCGTCTCCGATGTGCGCGGCGGCAGCGTCAGCCGCGAGGGTGTCCAGCGCGATCTGCTCCCGCTGATCGAAGGCACGACCGTGGCCACCAAATATGGCCCGATGAAGACCGACCACGTGCTTTTCATCGCGAGCGGCGCGTTCCATGTCGCCAAGCCATCGGACATGCTGCCCGAATTGCAGGGCCGCCTGCCGATCCGCGTCGAACTGCGTGCGCTGACCGAGCAGGATTTCGTCGCGATCCTCTCCGAAACCCGCGCCAATCTCGTCGAACAATATCGCGCGCTGCTGGGCACCGAGAAGGTGACGCTCGACGTGACGCAGGATGCGGTTCGCGAGGTTGCGAAGATCGCGGCCAAGGTCAATGAGGGCGTCGAGAATATCGGCGCGCGCCGTCTGCAGACGGTGATGGAGAAGCTGCTCGAGGAGATCAGCTTCGAGGCCGAGGAAAATGTCGATCAGACCGTTACGGTGGATGCGGCCTATGTTCGCGAGCGGCTGGCCGATCTGGCCGGCAACACCGATCTTTCCAAGTATATCCTCTAGCCTGCATATCGGGGGAGAACCATGAAGGCAGGCAGCGTGCGCGATCTCAAGGCCCTCTTGCTGGGCATGAGACCGGCGCTGGGCGCGCGCGCTTATGTCTTTGTGCCGCTTGCCGAGGGCGCGGTGATCCCGCAGACCGCCTTTGCGCTGGTGCGCGAGGAGGAAGGCGCGTGCTGCATCCTGCCCGCCGAAGCGGGCCCGGCCGGTGCGCCCCGGTTTGCGCGGATCACCTTGCAGGTCCATTCCGATCTCGAAGCGGTCGGGCTGACTGCAGCGGTCGCGAGCACGCTCGCAGCTGAAGGGATCGCCTGCAATATCGTTGCCGGGCTGTATCACGATCATCTCTTCGTGCCTTGGGACAAGCGCGAGGCAGCGCTCGCGCGGCTCGAGGCGCTGAGCCTTGATCAGCAGCCCTGATCGCTAAGAGCGCCTTTCGCCATGGCCCAAACTGACTATCTCGTGATCCATGATGCGGCCTGCGCGCGCGGCGAGACGACCTATCTCGATCCGGCGAGCGGCCTCATGGTGTTCACCCGGCTCGGCCTGCTTGCGCGCGGGCGCTGCTGCGGGGCAGGCTGCCGGCATTGCCCGTTCGAGCATCAGGCCGTCCCGCTGGAACATCGCAGCCGCCGCATCCAGCAGGCCGCCTGGCTGAGCGAGGCGCGCCCGCGCGATGGTGCGCGCCCGGTGGTGCTGTTCTGGAGCGGAGGCAAGGACAGTTTTCTCGCGCTTCGTGCGCTGGAGGGCGCCGGGGCGGGCGAGATCATCCTGCTGTCCTGCTTCGATGCCGCGCGCCGGATGATCGAACATCAGGAGATCGCCATCGAGCAGGTGATCGCGCAGGCGCGCGCGCTCGGGCGTCCGCTGATCGGGGTGCCGCTTCATCCCGGCGGCGATTATCTTGCGCAGATCCTCCCCGCGCTCGATCTGGCGGGGCCGTGCGAGCGGCTTGCTTTCGGCGATCTCAAGAGCGAGGCGATCCGCACCTGGCGCGAAGAGACCCTCGGCGCGCATGAGCGCACGGGCGCGCTGACGCTCGAATTTCCGCTGTGGCGGGCCGATTATGATGCGCTGTTCGGTGCCCTGTCCGAGGCGCTGGAAGCCACCGGCGCGCAATGCGTCATCAGCGCGGTGAGCCCGGCCGTGCCGGGGATCGCGGTGGGCGAGCGCTTCGATCGCGCGCTCGCCGCGCGCCTGCCCGAGGGGGTCGATCGCTTCGGCGCGAACGGTGAGTTCTTCACCCGCATGGTGTTTTCCGGCTGATCGGTCGAGCGCACCTGCCGGGGTCTTAGCTGATTTCGCTTTCCTACTCGCTCGCCCCCATGCGAGACATTTGCGGATGGATCCGCACGCTGTTTCCCCCTCCCGCTTGGCTTGTGTTTCACGCCATACGGCGCGCGCGCGCACAGTAGCGCGCCCGATCGGCAAGGCCGATTGGCGGGGCGCAGAGGCGCAGAGCGGTTTTTGGCTCAGGACACTGTAACATTTGTATCAACCGTGCTTCAGCAGCGATGAACCGAAGGCAGCAGGCCGTGCCGGGAGCGCAGCGGATTGGGGGGCTATTCGGCCGCCTGGGCGGCTTCGGCTTCGGCTTGCGCAGACGCGTCGATCTCATCTTCCCCGCCCTGTTCGGCCTGGCGTGTCCACATGTCGGCATAAAGACCGTGCTTCGCGAGCAGCGCAGCGTGCGTCCCTTGCTCGACCAGCTGCCCCCCCTCGAGCACGAGGATGCGATCGGCATCGGCGATGGTCGAGAGGCGGTGGGCGATCGCGATGGTGGTGCGCCCGCTCGCAAGCCGCTTCAAGGTGCCGAGGATCTCCTGCTCGGTGCGGGTGTCCAAGGCGCTGGTCGCCTCGTCGAGCAGCAGGATCGGCGGGTCCTTGACGAGCGTGCGGGCGATCGCGACGCGCTGCTTCTCGCCGCCCGAGAGCTTGAGCCCGCGCTCGCCCACCATCGTCTCGAAACGCTCGGGCAGCCGCTCGATCAGCGGCATGAGGGCTGCATCGCGCGCGGCCTGCTCGATCTGGGTGTCGGTCGGATCAGGGGCGCCATAGGCGATGTTGTAGCCCAGCGTATCGTTGAACAGCACGCTGTCCTGCGGGACGATCCCGATCGCGGCGCGCAAGGTCTCCTGCTGGACGTGCGCGATGTCCTGCCCGTCGATCAGGATGCGCCCCTCGCGCGGATCGTAGAAGCGGAAAAGGAGGCGCCCGAGCGTGCTCTTGCCCGCGCCCGAGGGGCCGACAATGGCGACGGTCTCGCCCGCGTGGACATCGAAAGTGAGGTTTGAAAGGATGGTGCGTTCAGGCTCGTAGGAAAAGCTAACATTCTCGAACCGGACCGAGGGCTGGCCGACCCTGAGCGCAGGCGCGCCCGGCGCGTCCTGCACTTCGATCTCGGTGTCGATCAGGCGGAACATTTCGGCCATGTCGATGAGCCCCTGGCGGATTGTGCGATAGACCCAGCCGAGCAGGTCGAGCGGGCGAAAGAGCTGCATGAGGAGGGTGTTGACGAGCACGAGATCGCCGACGCTGAGAGTGCCCTGGCTCCAGCCATAGACGGTGTAGGCCATTGCGCCCGCCATCATCGCATTGGTGATGCCGGCCTGCGCGATGTTGAGCAGGCCGAGCGAGTTCTCGGACTTGATCGCCGCCTCGGCATAGGCCCGCGCCGAGCTCGAATAGCGCTGTTCCTCGCGGGCCTCGGCGCCGAAATACTTAACGGTCTCGAAGTTGAGGAGGGAATCGACCGCGCGGTGGAGCGCCTGGCCATCGAGGTCGTTCATCTCGCGCCTGAGCTTGGTGCGCCACTCGGTGATCCAGCGCGTGATCAGGATGTAGGCGATGACGGTGAAGGCGGTCGCAGCGACGAGCTCGATGCCAAACTTGAAGTAGAAGATGACGCCCACCGCGATGAGCTCGATTGCGGTCGGCGCGATGTTGAAGAGGAGGAAGTAGAGCATCATCCCAATGCTCTTGGTCCCGCGCTCGATCACCTTGGCGACCTCGCCGGTGCGGCGCGAGAGATGGAAGCGCAGCGAGAGGCGGTGGAGCCGGTTGAACACGTCTTGCGAGAGCGTCAGGATCGCGTGCTGCTCGACCCGCTCGAACGCCATGTTGCGCAGGTTGTCGAACAGGACGGCTGTGAACCGGCCAAGCCCGTAGGCAGCGACGAGGCCGAAGGCGACCAGCGTGCCCTCCTCGATCGCGCCCGAGGCCGACATCGCATCGACCGCGCCGCTGTAGGCGAAGGGCAAGGCGAGCATGACTCCCTTGGCGAGCAGCACAAAGGCCATTGCGACCGCGATCCGCAGCCGCAGGGCGCGATTGCCCTCGGGCCAGAGATAGGGAAGGAACCGCCGCAGCGTCTGCCAGCCCTCCGCAGGGGCCGGGGGCTTGGAAGACGGGCTGGCTTGGGCGAGATCGGCGGTCATGGCTCAAGCCCATGTGGGCCTGAGGGCGCGCGCTGGCAAGCACCGGCGATGAGGCGGGCGCGCTCAGAAGCCGAAGCGCTGGCCCCCGCGCCTGATCCGACGCATCTCACGCGCGATATGGCGCGGCACATCGAACAGCACGCGGCGATTGGAAAAGTCGATCGCCACCCGGTCGAACAGGCGCAGGTGATCCATGCCGAGCGAGAGCACCGGCTCGTCCTTGAGGCCCAGCGCCTCGAAGGCGGGCGCATCGGCGAAGGCGAGCGGGACATTGGTGAGCGAAAGCCCGCCGATCGTGAGCGAGCGCACGAGCGACATCTGGCCGATGAGCGAGATCCCGTTGACATCGGTTGTGGTCACGTCCTGCGCGCGCTTGGTCCTGATCCGCTCGCGCAGCTCGGTGTTGGCGAGGCTGCCTTGCGCGCCGGTATCGATGATGACAGTCGCGCGCACGCCCTCGACAAGCGCATCGGTGATGAGCAACTGGCCAAGCTCCTTGCGCGCGCGCACGACGATCTCGAAGCCGCGCCGCGCGCTCCTGCCGCTCACATCCTCGACCGCGATGCTCTCCTCGCGAAAGTCGATCAGCACGCGCAGATCCTGCAGCGTATCGAGCCCGATAATGCCATCCGCGCCCACATGAGTGCGGCTGAGGACAGGCGAGACGAGATCGAACACTTCGTGGCGCCCGACCTTGAGCGAACCGACCTCGACCACGCTGACGGGCACACGGCTCGCCATGCCGACGAGGGTTGCAGTGCCGATCGGCGCGAGCGCGAGGCCGGCATTGATCTCGTGGGTGACGGCGGTCGCCTGGCTGCCGGTGTCGATCATGAAGTCGAACGGGCCATTGCCATCGATCATGACAGGGATGGTGAGGCGCTGGTTGGGCTCTTCCTCGAGCTCGAGGATCTGGGTTTGCGGATCGGCAAGATCGGGCGCGATTGGATCGGGAGATATCGGATTGGCTGCTGCCGGATTGGCTTGGGGGGGGATTGCTTGCGGCGCGGCTGCTGCGCGGCTGGCCTGGGAAGCAGCAGCGGCCTCGGGGGCGGGCCCGGCATCAGACCCCGCAGTGATCAGCGCCGCCGCGCCGAGCGTGAGCCAGTCCATCATGTCTTCATCCCATCCCGTTCAGCGGCCGACCGTGATCGCGCGGCTCGCGAGTTGGTGAGGCTATCAGAAAGTCGGGCGCATCCCAAATGGCGCTGCACCAACCATTCCTTTGCACTTTCGTGGCAAGAGGCACGAGACATGAACGCGACGATAACCAAACTCGCCGAGCGCATTGCTGCGCAGGTCGGCTACGACAAGACGCATCTCACGCGCACTGTCGCCTATCGCGCCGTCGACGCCTTCCTCGACGGCCTGCCTGTGGGCGAGATGGACGCGCTCGAGATCGCGGCGGGCTGGAAATGGCGCGCACGCGGCTGGCGCAGCTTCACCGAGATGAACTGGCCCGATCACGACATCTGCAAGGACGTCCTCCCGCGCGAATTCGACATCGCGATCGCGGACAATGTGTGGGAGCACCTGCTGCACCCCTATCGCGCCGCGCACAATGTGCTGGAGATGCTGAAGCCCGGCGGGATCTTCATCAACATCACCCCCTTCCTCATCCGCCGCCACCCGATCCCGCACGATTGCACCCGCTGGACCGAGCTCGGCATGCGCCACTTCCTCGGCGATGTCGGATTCGAGGAGGCGAGCATCGAGACGGGCAGCTGGGGCAACCGCGCGGCGGTCAAGTCGAACTTCAACCACTGGGCGCGCACCGGCTGGCGGCGCAGCTTCCCCAACGAGCCCGATTTCCCGGTAACGGTCTGGGCGATAGCGCAAAAGCCGGCGGCATGAGCGGCGGGAGCGAGGCCTTGCGGGCGCGGATCGTCGTGCTTGCGCACAATGAGGAGCGCCGGATCGCCGCCTGTCTTGCGAGCCTGCCTCTGGGCGAGCCGGGCTTCGCGGTCGATGTGGTGGTCAACGGCAGCAGCGACCGCACCGCCGCAATCGCGCGTAAGACCGGCGCGGCGGCGCCGCACTTTGCGGTGCATGAATATGCTCAAGGCGGCAAGGCGCGCAGCTGGAACCGGTTCGTGCTCGATGAAGCCGGGCTCGCGGATGCGTTCGTGTTCGTCGATGGCGATGCGGTGGTGGTGCCCGGCTCGATCGCGGTGTTGCTCGAGGCGCTCGAGCGCCATCCGCATGTCAATGCCGCCTCGGCCATGCCGGTAAACGGTCGCCGTGCTGAGGCTTATCGCGACCAGATGGCGCGCGAGCATGGCCTGTTCGGCGATCTCTATGCCCTGCGTGGCAGCTTCGTCGAACAGATGCGCGCAAGCGGTATCCGTTTGCCCGAAGACCTTGTTGGCGATGACAGCCTGATCTGCGCGCTCGCCAAGACCGATCTTGGCCACGAGGACGAGTGGGACGATGCGCGCGTGCTGCCTTGTGCGCAGGCCGGCTTCGTGTGCGAGCCGACCGTGCTGAGCCTCCCCTCGCTCAAGGAGCAATGGGGGCGCATGGGGCGTTATGCGCTGCGCCATCAGCAAAACCGGATCGTCTCCGGGATCATGCGCGGTCCCGGTCCGCAGGTTCTCCCGCGCGCGATGGCCGAGCTCTATCGCGAATGGCTCCCGCGCCTGTCGGTCCGGCGGCATCCGGTCTGGTGGTGGCTCGATCGCAAGGCGCTTGCGCTGATGGCGGCTCAGGCCGAGGCGGTTGGCGAGTCGGATGGCGAGGAGGAGCGCAGCATCGCCCAGGCTTCGACTACGGCCGGTCGCCAGACGAGCCACAGCGTCAGCGCATAGATCACAGCGCCGAGCGCGGCGCTGGCAAGCAGGGTGAGCGGGGGCGCGAGATCGCTCGCCGATTGCAGGGCGGTCACGCCCAGCGTCATCAGCCCGCAGCCGAGCGCGACCGGGAGCAGCTCGCGCAGCAGGTCGAGGGGCGAGGCGCCGATGCGCGGCAGCGTCACCGTGAGCGTGATCGCGCACAGCAGCGGCGCAGCGATCCACCAGGCATGGACAAGGCCCATCGTGCCCGCTTCGATTCCCCACACGAATGCGCAGGGCATGATGATCGCCCCGCAGATCGCAGTGAACAGCGAGACCCGCGCGCGGCCCATCGCATTGGTGACGGGCGCGCAGATAAGGTGCAGCGCGAAGGCGGGCATGACAAGCGCAAGCCCACCCACGATCGGCGCGCTGCCTCTCCACTGCTCGCCCATGAGCGTGAGGATCGCCGCCTCACTGGTGAGCGCAAGGCCGACATAGGCTGGCGCACAGACCATCATCACGAGCCGCGCGGTCTTGAGGAAATAGGGCGCGAGCGGGCGGCCTTCGCGGTGAAGCTCGGAATAGGCCGCCATCGCCACCTCGTTGATCGGCGGCAGCAGCCGCCCGGTGATGATGAGGGTGAGGAAGAGCGCCTGCGAATAGAGCCCGAGCTCATAGGTGGGTAGCAGACGCCCGGCGATCACGATGTCGGCCTGGCTCTGGATGATCCAGAACAGTTGCGAGAGCGTGAGGAGGCCGCCAAACGCGATGAGGTCGGCCGCGCCGCGCGGATCGAACGCAGGGCGCAGCCACAGCTGCGCTGCAAGCGAGAGTAGCACGGCGCGCGCAACGAAGATCGCGACGCCCGCATAGACCAGCGCCCACACGCCATATCCGAGATAGCCCAGCGTCGGCGCGATGATCGCGCCCAGGCTCGCGCCGGCCATGTTCGATTGCGCCTGCCTGCGAAACTCGAGTCCGCGCGAGAGCAGCGCGGTGGGCAGAGCGATAAAGGGGATGGTGAGATAGATGATCGCCTGGACAAACAGCATGTCGGCCACGACCGGTTCGCCGAAATACTTCGCCGCAAAGGGCGCGAGCGCGACCTGCACCGCCGCGAGCGCGCACGCGAAGGTCAGCAGCATGCCAAAGACCTGGGCGATCCGGCGCTCGTCGACATGGCTCGCCTGGATGAGTGAGGTCGCAAAGCTCTGCCCGTTGAGGAAGGCAAGCGCGGTCAGCACCACCTGGCTCATCGCGAACAGGCCATAATCGGTGGGTTCGAGCAGGCGCACGACAAGGAAGGTCGAAGTCCAGGTGATCAGTTGCGAGCCGACCTGAGCCCCCCAGCGCCACAGCACCGCGCTGCGCACACGCGCGGTGAAGGGCGCGGCGCTGGTCTGGTCGCTGCCATGCGCAATCGATTCGCTCGAGACAGGCGCGGAAGGGACGATTGGCGAGGTCATGCAGGCTCACTAGACGTGAATCGTGAAAATTTGGTCCGCTCAAGGGGCTGTGACCGGGTGCGGGACAGGGGAAATGGGGCGAGTCGATGCTTGCCGAAAGGTGAAACCGTTTCAACAGCGCATCGCGGCAGGGGAATTCTCGGGGCTCAAATGGCGGAAATCTGGGATTTGTGCGCGCGGCTGAAATAAAATTGCAAAAAGGCGTTGACCGAATCTGAGGTCACCCATATATGCCCTCTCACCGACGCGGCGCTGCCGGTTTTCACCGCCCCGCCACGTTGGTCGCCAACATAAACGGATAGCCGGTCCCCCGGTGTAAATCGGGGATACACTAGCTGTCCGCTATTAGTGTCTGGCGGTTCTTTGACATTGTTGGTTTTTGATGAAGGGACATGTGGGCGACGGCGCCCGGTCCGAGGAGCTCAAGGCCTCGGTAACCGGATAACCTGAAGCCGATTGCCACATCCTGCTCGCCTCCACAGGCGGGCTGCGATGATGCATGTTCATTCGTATCCATTACGTTTGACAGTGCAGGTATCGGCTCCTTGAAGCTCATGCCAAGCAGGTTTGCGGGGTTATCCCCGTGCTTGTCTGGTGTGTGACACAAAC
>JGI12048J13642_10635784_pt1 | contig 17745 bp, 16 predicted proteins | sample ElkSlonscriptome_16_FD_13642 | JGI IMG/M metagenome (IMG submission 13642)
TCTATTTGCAAGATAAGTCGGCGTGAATTATCTGGCAATTTAGGTTTTTCTTCCTCTTCTCTTTTCTCATCAATATCTTGCCATTCAGATACCATAGAAAATACTTCACCCTGAAGCTTTTTACCATGACCTTGGCGATCGCCACGATTAGCAGATGTTCTAGAATCCTCTCTAGGAAACCCTGCTGATGCCACACCTCCTGCTCTTGTCAGTCGAAGTTGAATATGAGGGAATTTCTGAGATTGTCGTTCTGCCATTTAGCGTAATGTATTCAAAAATTAACTGGTGTAAGCTTTGATTTCTTCAATAGCGTCTTCTAAATGTTCTTGAATGACCAATTCTTCCCTTTCAAGTATAGCTCTCTTAGCCGCATCTTGAGCCACCTTAACAGCTTGAGCAGCAGAAAAGTTATTCATCTGCTTAGTAATAACAGTCCAGTTAACGGAGCCAACTTCTAATGCAGATAGAGTTTGCTTGAGTATTTCTTGCAACTCGTTCTCTCCCGGTTTTGGGACTAGAATCATATCATCGAACCGTCTCCATAAAGCAGTATCTAACGATTGATTCAAGTTTGTGGCTGCAACCAAAAGTCCAGAATTAGGCTCATACTCATCAAGAATTTGAAGAAACGTATTCACTACCCGCTTAATCTCTCCAACTTCCTGAGTATCTTCCCGTGATTTGGCAATCGAGTCACATTCATCTAAAAATAATAAGCACGGACTTTCATTGGCTTTATCAAACACCAACCTTAAATTACTTGCAGTTTCACCTAAGTATGATGATACCATTGCATCAAAACGAACTTTAACTAAAGGTAAACCCAAGTTCCATGCTAAACGTTCAGCTCCTAGATTTTTTCCACAACCTGGGGGGCCATATAAAAGTATTTTCTGTCTGTAGCGTAGCCCGTAATGAGCTAGTCTATCTCTAGCAACATACTCTTTTTCTATTCGATGAAAGCGCTTTTCTATACTCTGGGATAGCACCATATGATGTCGTAGCTTTTCCCTCGGTATTATTGTGACTAAAGGAGAATTTAATCGCTTACTCGTCGGTAGTTCGCTAAGAGTCTGTAACGATTCTGCTGTGTGCGAAGCAACCTGATTGTTGTTACTTTTCTTAGTTATATTCTCTAACTGGTCAGCTAGTCGCATATGCCCTTTATTACGCTCCTCTTCGATTACTAAATGTACAAGCTTATCAATCGCTATAGAGTCTGAACTAGCGATCGCCCTAAATAGTCTTTTGAGAAGCTCTGCTTTCATTTCGCCTCACAGTATAAGCGAGGATACTGTAATATTATATCTTGATTTATTCGTCAACTTATGATTGTTATACTCCGTTACAAGTTCTTGCCATAGAAAGGCTCCCTAAAAAATAGAGAGCCTTCTGAATTATAACGAACTAGACAATTACGCTGGTTTGGGCAGATCTAACAGTTGCTTTTGAGAAAATATAGATCTCAATAGAACCCGCCCCTATACTTAACGTCTAACCTAACAACGCTTTCGCCTGAGCGACAATATTGTCAACGGTAAAGCCGAACTTCTCCAGTACCACTTCACCGGGAGCAGACGCCCCAAAGGTATCAACACTAATGGTTGCACCTTCATCAGTGACATAACGACACCAACCTAAGCTAATTCCAGCTTCCACTGCTAAACGCTTCTTAACACCTTTCGGGAAAACAGACTCTTTGTAAGCTGCATCCTGTTCTTCAAACAACTCCCAACTGGGCATGGAAACCACCCGAACTTTCTTACCTTCTTCGCGGAGTTTCACAGCAGCTTCAACACACTGGTAAGTTTCGCCGCCAGTACCAATCAAGATAATATCGGGCGTACCGTCGCTGTTGTCGCTGAGGATATACGCACCTTTGGCAACCACATCAATCGAACTGCCTTCTAAGTTCGGCAAATTCTGACGAGAAAATGCTAACAATGTCGCCGCCGGATGTGCTGCTTTTGCCTTTTCGACCGCAACTTTATAAGCCCCAGAAGTTTCATTTCCATCAGCCGGACGAATCACAATCAATTGAGGAATTGCCCGCAGAGACATAATATGTTCAACGGGTTGGTGAGTCGGGCCATCTTCACCCAGGGCAATAGAATCGTGAGTCATCACCCAAATTACACCTGTTTCCGCCAACGCCGACAGACGGATCGAGTTCCGCATATAGTCGGTGAATACCAGGAAAGTGGCGCCGTAGGGAATTAACCCCGAACCATGTCGGGCAATACCATTACAAATCGCACCCATCCCATGTTCACGAACCCCAAAGCGAACGTTACGGTTTTGGTAGCTTCCTTTTTGGAAATCACCTAAGCCTTTGAGGAGGGTTTTGTTGGAGGGGGCTAAATCAGCCGAACCCCCGATTAATTCGGGTAATACACTAGCGAGCGCATTAAGAGTCGCACCGGATTGGTTACGAGTCGCATCTGCCTTGCTTTCGGGAGTATATTTCGGCAGTGCATCCGCCCAACCTTCGGGAAGTTTACCACTCAACATCCGCTCAAAGGTTGCGGCTTCTTGGGGATACTTGGATTTGTATTGATCCAAAGTTTTGTTCCATTCTTGTTCAGCCGTTGCCCCTTTATCAATCGCTTTGCGGAAATGATTAAGGGCATCTTCAGGAATTTCAAACTCGGGGTATTCCCAGCCTAAATGTTCGCGAGTGGCTTGAACTTCGTCTTTACCCAAAGCAGCGCCGTGAACATCGTGAGTATCAGCTTTATTAGGAGAACCGTAGCCAATAATAGTCGTCACTTTAATCAGCGAGGGTTTGTCAGTGACTTCTTTTGCCTTTTGGATGGCTGCGGCGATCCCTTCTAAGTCAGTGTTACCATCGGTAACGTGTTGAACGTGCCAACCGTAGGCTTCAAAGCGGGCTGCTACATCTTCAGTAAAAGAGATGTCGGTATGACCATCAATAGAAATATGGTTGTCATCGTAGAAAGCGATTAATTTGCCTAAGCCCCAGTGTCCGGCCAGAGAACAGGCTTCACCAGAAATCCCTTCCATGTTGCAGCCATCACCCATGATCACATAGGTGTAATGATCAACAAGCTGACAGTCTGGTTTGTTGAAGGTTGCTGCTAAATGGGCTTCTGCTAAAGCCAATCCCACCGCATTGGCAATCCCTTGTCCTAACGGCCCTGTAGTGACTTCAATACCCGAGGTGACGTGGTTTTCTGGGTGTCCAGGAGTTTTAGAATCCCACTGACGAAATTGTTTAATTTCATCGAGAGGAACACTGTCATAACCTGTCAGGTGTAGGAGGGAATACAGCAACATACAACCATGACCCGCCGACAAGACAAAGCGATCGCGGTTAAACCAGGTGGGGTTTTTGGGATTGAACTGCATAAAGCGATCCCATAGTACAAATGCCATTGGTGCGGCACCCATCGGCAATCCCGGGTGGCCAGAGTTGGCTTTCTGTACCGCATCGATCGCTAAAAAACGGATAGAGTTAATGCAGAGTTGTTCGAGTGATTGGGTTGCAACAGCCATAGTTATCGTTTCTGTATATTTTATGAACGTGTAGTCTGACAGCGTAGCAGCCCCATGTTCTGGGTTTCTACGAGTGGCGATTTTTTCCGACAGAGCGCCAAAGTTGTTCTTGATGGAGTTCTTCTCTGCTGGTTATCGGAGGCTTCCCGACTTGGGTTGCAGGGGTTGGAAAACTGACATTTAAGGTTTTGGCGATCGTTGAGCGATGCCAGAGATCACTTCCCGGACAGAATCTCAAAAGCGGTCAAGCTCGCGATTGCTAGTTTGTCGGTTCTGTCAGCGTTCCAAGTTTCCTCAGCAATATTGAAAATACTTCTCCGGCCACATGATTAAATCTTCTCACCTTAGCGCAGCTCAATCAAGCTACCTTGACATTATCATGGACAAGTGCTGTTTTCAGTTAACAGTTTTTTGTAAGCTTACCCCCGACTGTTGATAGAACGCCCAACTGTTAAACGTCTACGCTCTGTTTGACTTCTGCGTTGAATATTAATCCTATTTCTGATACCTGTTAAGTCTTCAACAGCAACCGACGCAAATTGTTCAATAGCGCGAGAAATGATTTGTTTGCGTCGGTTGTGATCTCCCTATCTCCCGAACAAAAGCAAAGACGCTCCACTGGAACGTCTCTAGCTTGATGAAGTAATTTGTAACCAAGAATGATAGTCTATTTGTTTTAGAAATGCTTGGCGATTAACTTAGGCAGTTCCTTGGCGCTGACCCGACTGTAGCGTGTTTTGTCGGGCATCATCACCACATTAGGCCCTGCTTTGCACCGTTTGAGACAGCCTGTTTTCTTGATCGTCACCTGTTCTTCGAGTCCTTGTTCTTGAACGGCGGTTTCTAAGGCTGAACATAGATGGCTTCCACCCTTTTTACGACAATCTGATTTGTCACAGACGAGGATTTGGGCTTTTTTACCTGCACAAGTCTTTTTCGCTGCTTTTTGAGATGAACACGGTGAACTGCTGGCCTCTCCTGCCTCACTCAAGGCTATCACTTGCTCGGCTTTGAGTTTGATTTTGCTGCTTTTAGGATCATACTTTTTGATGCCACTCACCTGAACTTGTCGTCCCGGAATTAACAAACGTTCACAAATTGAACGAGATTCTTTGGAGAGTTTAATCAAATGTAGCCCTTCGGAGGTCATCAGTTGTAGGTATTTAGGCTTGCTGCCATCGAAGAATACATAGGTCACTTGACCATCAAAATTGAATTCCGTAATTTTTTTGTCAGTTTTAGACATTGGTTTCAGGGTAATCCTTAAGGTATTGGAATTGAGATAGTTGGAGTTCGGAGTCAAGACGTTTGTTTTGAGGAAACGTCCGAGTTGATGGAGGAAAGCCGCCGCATCGTTGCGATCGTCATTAGTCAGACTCAGCTTCCCAACAGCGTTCTAAGGTTTCAAGTAGATCTCGACGAGAGGCTGAGAACTGTTTCAAGACGCTGGAGAGTTGAACCGCTTGGTTAATGTTATTGATCTGTACCCGTAGGGGTTGCTCGATCTCACATGAACTGGGGATTTCTAGCTCTTGTAAGCGTCTGTAGACTTGCCACCGATCGGCCCAGGAGTTGACCTCGATGACTTCGCTGTTGTCGGGATGTAACTGTGATGAATTCATTACTTGTACCAACTGCAACTAATTTCTACTTAGTCCTGACTGAGATCTCTCGAACTTGGTCAAAGCTTTTCCGATTGACTCTCTAATCTCTAGCATATCTTAAGTGGAAATATTTCTCAATAGGGTTGGTGAAAAAAGTCCGTAGCTCGAAATTCCTTCTAATACAAGCATAATCAGGCTTTAAGGTAGATTGACAAGTGAATTCATAATTCTATAAACTAAGTTCATTAGCAATAACGGTACTTAATGCGAGGAAATCAAGGCATGACTGAGATTCAAAGTCCGGTGCGTCAGTTGGGCGAAATGGGTGACAACCCAGTTTTATTTGACCATTCCGTTACAGGGCCGATTTGCGAAGGTATGAATGCCTTGTTAGCAAGCTTTCAGGCACTTTACATCCAATATCAAAAACATCATTTTGTGGTTGAGGGAGCGGAGTTCTACTCTGTACATCAGTTTTTCCAAGATAGTTACGAAGAAGTCCAAGGACACGTTCACGAACTCGGTGAGCGTCTCAATGGTTTAGGTGGTATTCCAGTAGCCAGCTTTAGCAAATTAGCTGAAATGTGCTGCTTTGAGCCTGAAGCCGATGGATATTACCTATCCCGCCAAATGCTCGAACATGACCTGGTTGCTGAACAAGCAATTTTACAACTGTTACGCCGTCAAGCAGGACAAGCTGAAAGCCTTGGCGATCGCGCAACTCGTTATTTATACGAGAAAATTCTCTTAGAAACAGAAGAGCGTGCTTACCATATCGATCATTTCTTAGCAAACGATACGTTAGTTCAAATGAACGGTTCCAAATAATCAAGTTTAATAGCTGAAATTGAATAACGTTTACAAAATAAAGTCGGGAATGACCTATATTCCTGGCTTTTCTATTTATGCGGATATTGTGAAAGCTTTGAGTGAGATTGATCCAAGTGCAGCGGAAACCTTCATCCGAGCAAAAAGAGAAAGCGTATCTATCTTTAGGATGAGATTTCAAAGATGACAAACTGTAGTATTTATATTACAATGTCAATATCCGAGTAATGTGCAATCGCGATCGCAGTTCAGGTAATATGCAACAATGATCTAAAGAAAGACGATAACCATCCCGCACGGAGTTAGAGCTGTGGAGTCTCGATATAATCCTGCATCCATTGAAGAAAAATGGCAACAAACTTGGGCTGAAAGTAGCCTGTACAAAACTTCAACAGACGCCCAAAAACCCAAATTCTATACCCTGGCGATGTTTCCCTACCCTTCAGGAAACTTACACATGGGTCATGTTCGCGTCTATACCATCATCGACGTCATCGCCCGACTGAAACGGATGCAAGGCTTTCGCGTCCTCAACCCGATGGGGTGGGATGCCTTTGGACTTCCGGCAGAAAACGCAGCGATTGAACGAAACATACATCCGGCGAAGTGGACGTATCAAAATATCGCCCAGATGAAGCAACAACTCGAACGTTTGGGCATTTCCTTCGATTGGGAAAAAGAACTCGCCACTTGTTCACCCGACTATTATCGCTGGACACAGTGGATATTTTTGCAATTTTATAACGCTGGACTCGCCTACCAAAAAGAAGCCGCAGTCAACTGGGACCCCATCGATCAAACGGTGTTGGCGAACGAACAAGTTGACAGCGAAGGCCGTTCCTGGCGGTCTGGGGCGAAGGTTGAACGAAAACTGTTGCGTCAATGGTTTTTGAAAATTACCGAATATGCAGAGGAACTGTTAAACGACTTGGAAAAACTCCCCGGTTGGCCCGAACGGGTGAAACTGATGCAGGCCAACTGGATCGGCAAGTCTACGGGGGCTTATTTGGAATTTCCGGTGGTTGGGATGGATGAAAACATCGCCGTGTTTACCACCCGCCCCGATACAGTCTTTGGGGTGTCTTATGTGGTGTTAGCCCCCGAACATCCGTTAGTCGAAAAGGTGACAACTCCCGAACAAAAACAAGCGGTTGAGGCATTTATCAAAGAAGTCTCCCAACAAAGCGAAATGGATCGAACTGCCGAAAATCAACCGAAACGGGGAGTTCCCACAGGCGGAAAAGCGATCAATCCTTTTAATGATAAAGAAGTTCCTATCTGGATTGCCGATTATGTGTTGTATGAATACGGCACCGGGGCGGTGATGGGAGTTCCAGCCCATGATACCCGAGATTTTGCCTTTGCCAAACAGTATGATTTGCCGATCACAACGGTAATTGTTCCAGATGACGCCGATAACGCGGATGAGGAATTAACCGAAGCCTACACCGAAACGGGAGTAATGGTGAATTCTGGCCCTTGTAACGGGGAAACTTCCGAGGGCTGCAAACTCGCTGTGATTGAATATGCCGAAGACGAAGGTTATGGCGAAAGACGGATACAATATCGTTTGCGAGATTGGTTGATTTCCCGACAGCGTTACTGGGGGGCGCCAATTCCAATTATTCACTGTCCGAAATGCGGGGCAGTACCGGTTCCCGATGAAGATTTACCTGTCACATTACCAGAAAATGTGGAGTTTTCAGGGCGGGGGGCGTCGCCGTTGTCGCAGTTGGAAGATTGGGTGAATGTTCCCTGTCCGAGTTGTGGAACTTCAGCGAAACGAGAAACGGACACGATGGATACGTTTATGGATTCGTCGTGGTATTTTATGCGATATCCCGATGCTAACAACGATCAACAGGTTTTTGATCCGAATATTGGGAATGATTGGATGCCTGTCGATCAGTATGTGGGCGGGATCGAACACGCGATTTTACATTTATTGTATTCTCGCTTTTTTACGAAGGTAATGCGCGATTGCAAATTGTTGAATTGCGATGAACCGTTTAGCCGTTTGTTGACTCAGGGAATGGTTCAGGGGTTGACTTATAAAAATCCGGTGACGGGTAAGTATATTCCTTCGGCAAATGTGAACCCAGAAGATCCCAAAGATCCGGAAACGGGGGAGAAGTTGGAAGTCTTTTATGAGAAGATGTCGAAGTCGAAATACAACGGAGTCGATCCGTTGGAGGTGATGGCGAAATATGGCGCTGATACGGCGAGGATGTTTATTCTGTTTAAGGCGCCGCCCGAGAAGGATTTGGAGTGGGATGATGCCGATGTTGAAGGACAATTTCGCTTCTTAAATCGGGTTTGGCGGTTGGTGAGTGATTTTGCGGAAAAGATGCCTGTTAAGTCTTCTAAAAAAGCAGGAGATTTGAGTAAGGAAGAAAAGGATTTAAGGCGGGCAATTCATACGGCGATTAAGGAGGTAACGGAGGATTTAGACGGGGATTATCAGTTTAATACTGCGGTGTCGGAGTTGATGAAGTTGAGTAATGCAATTAGTGATGCTGGTTGTAAAAATTCGCCTGTTTATCGGGAGGGAATTGAAACGTTATTGAAGTTGTTGGCACCGTTTTCGCCCCATATTTCTGAGGAGTTGTGGCAAAGTTTGGGTTACAAAGATTCGATTCATATACAAACTTGGCCGGCTGTTGATACTGATGCTTTGGTTGTCGATGAAATTACTTTGGTGATACAAGTCAATGGGAAAACTCGCGGCACCATTCAAGTTCCCGCAAAAGCGGATAAAGCAACGTTAGAACAGTTAGCAACAGACTCAGAAGTTGCCCAACGTTACCTCGAACATCAGGAGTTGAAAAAGGTGATTGTTGTTCCCGGTAAGTTGGTTAATTTTGTGGTTCCGCAGGCAAAATAATCAGATAAAAAAACCCCGGTTTCTTCGAGAAGCCGGGTTGTTTTTGAGGTGTAAAAATTAATCAAATTGTCAATTTAGGAACGTTGATTCCAAGCCGTTTCTGCGTCTAAAATCGCCTGTTCAACGGTTTTTTGATTCAACATCGCTGCTTGTAAATTATCATAAATAATCTTCTGCAATTTTTTGATATCTTTCAATGGAGGAAGTAATATCTCTGTTTCATCCATCTGTTTTGCACTAATAATTCTGGCTGCATCTTCTTGGGAATTTCGTCCTTGAACGGGTCTAAAATAACTATTTTTTAATGCTTCAACTGTCGAAGGTAATACATTTGCGGCTTTTGCAAAGGCTAATTGATTAGTAGAATTCGTTACAAATAAGGAAAACTTTAGGGCATTTTCAGGATTTTCTGTTTCTCGAGGAATGACTAAATTCATCACCGCAACGCTTTTTTTACCTGTCTCTCCGGTAATTTGGGGGGCGGGAGTTGAAACTTTAGCAATGGTTGGGGCGTTTTCTGCAATCGCTTTTAAAAACTGTGGCCCTGATGTTAAAATTGCAATTTCTCCCGCTTGATATAATTCAACAGCCCGTCGATGTCCTTGAGTTAAAACTTCTTGAGGAAGGAGGTTTTTTTGATACAAATCAACCCAATATTCAAATGCCGCTATTCCTTCGGGGGTGTTGAATGCAGCTTGATTTTTTTCATCGACTAACTGCACCCCCATTTGAACGAGAGACTGCAAAACTTGGGAAGAATCTTCAGGAACAAATGAAACAAAAAAGGCATATTTACCCGTTTCGTCTTTAATTATTTGAGCGAATTCTGCGAGTTCTTGATAGTTTTTTGGAGACGTTTTCAATCCCGCTTTTTTGAATAATTCTTCATTATAAATTGTGATTTGCGTCGTGAGATACCAGGGAATTCCAAAGGTTTTTAAGGTACAGTTATCACCTTCACAACTTTTAATACTACTCGCATCCCAAATATTCGATAAATATTGTGACTTTACATCTTCAGGAACCTGCTCATTTAAACTAACCCAAGCATTTCGTCCTGCAAGTAAAGCCGCAAAATCAGGGTTTAAGTTCACAACATCTGGTGCATTTTTTGCGGAAACGGCTGCCAATATTTTACTCTCCATAGCCGACCAAGGCACATCCACCCAGCGAATTTTTAACTCTGGATTTTGGGCTTCAAAGTTAGCAATTAATTGATTAAAATAATCAGTAAACTGGGGTTGAAGCTGCATCGTCCAAAATTCAATTTCTTGACGATTATCATTTTGATTATTATCTGGATTAACAGTTGCACAACTGACAACCCAACTCAACAATAAACCAACTAAGGCAAATATTCCGCTTCGTTTCCAGATATTCAGACGTTTCATAGCGTGGGGATGTTTACTCGTAAGACAGGACGAAAGTTGAGGATATTAGTTTCTGAAGATTCCACAAACCTGGTTTCTTTGATCAACGAGGTTTTTTGGGTTCACTTCAACAGATTACCATTTAAAAGATTACACGTTTTTTTGACTTTTACAGGACTTAAACACCTCTAATCTCAAAGGTGCGTTAAGCTACGCTAACACATCCGACAATTAGCCTATTAATCTAAATATAATGTTGCGTGTTTCCATTATTATCCCGACCTTAAATGAGGCGAGTCACTTAAACCGCACCCTGAAGGCTTTGCGTCTACTGAGTCCACCTGCTTGGGAAATTCTGGTCGTAGATGGTCAAAGTGAAGATGAAACTGTCTCTATCGCTGAGTCTGCGGGGGTTCAGGTGATTGATTCGGCGACTCGTGGACGTTCAACTCAAATGAACTTAGGTGCGAAACGGGCAACCGGAGAAGTTCTCTGTTTTTTACACGCAGATACTTTAGTTCCCGATGACCTCGTGACTATTATTGCACAAACCTTGTCAGATACAAATATTGTTGCAGGGGGGTTTATTTCGCTGATGACGGGTTCTCAAACGACTCGTTGGGGCGTTTCCCTACACAACTACCTGAAAACCTATTATGCGCCGTTTTTGTTTCGCCCCTATTTATTTTTTCGAGGACTGCGATTATTATTTGGAGATCAGGTCATATTTTGTCGTCGTCAGGCGTTTTGGGACTGTGAGGGGTTTGATGAAAGTTTACCGATTATGGAAGATGCCGATTTATGTCGTAAACTGGTTAAAACTGGACGAATTCGTTTAGTTAACCGTATTGTGCAAAGTAGCGATCGCAGAGTTGCCCGTTGGGGTTCGTTCAAAGCAACTTTAATTTATCTCTACATCGGGTTACTTTGGGGAATGGGTGTTTCCGCAGATTATCTACAAAAGTTTTATCAAGATATTCGTTAATAGGGAATAGGGAACAGGGAACAGGGAACAGGGGTAAGAATTTAGAGTTTTTATCTATTTTGAGATTTCCCACAAATCATTTGCGTTTATCATATTTTTAAGGGATTGACAAGTTATATAATCTGTGCTTAAATTTGGCTATGCAGACGAATATCTACAGCTTGGGTGTTCGTCTCATGGGTATTACCTCATTGTTTGAGGTCAGTGTATATCCAGTATTCTGGTTTAGCATTTATCTGAATTAAGGATCAATTTTTCAGGTAACTGGTGGTTCAGGATATTAGATATTTCCTGGTTTGAGGCTATGAAGTAGTACCTTTGAGACGTTGACCGTTAAGCGCAAGAAAAAAACTTTTCGCTTCTTCGAGCGAGAATTTTTTGCATAGTTTGATATTCCGATGCTAGTTCATTAGCAAAGGATATTCAAGAATGAATTCCAAACAGAAAAAAAGTAAGAAAAAGCAACTCAGTAGTGAATATGGCGAGTGCTGTTGGTGGTGTGGATGTCGCTTACCCTTGGATAAACTGACTCTTGACCACCTAAAACCAAAAAGTCGAGGGGGTTCTGACTCCTTAGAAAATTTGCGACTTGCTTGTTTTCGATGCAACAATTCTAGAGGTAATAGTCAATTTCCTCCTCGAAATCATAGCAAAGCTATTTCCCTAAGTTACAGATCTATCTAAATTGAAGTGGGGAACTCTATCAATTTTATCCTGAGATTGAATAAGACTTTATATTCCCTGGTCAAAGGCATAATCTGTTTGTGGATAATGCCTTTTTTCCTCCTATTTTTAGTCATCAAGTGGTTCATGTTCTATAAACTTCTCTCACCCGTTCCCTGTTAACTATTCCCTTTTTTCAATTGAGACGTGCGAGTTTTCAAATCTTCAATGTTAAACAAGGCTTCAAATTTTAACCCCTTTTCCGCGTAAAGTTCCGCGCCCCCTTGTTGGCGATCAACCAATGAGATAATCTCCTCAACGTGATAACCTGCTTCTTGGAGTCGCGTAACGGCTTTTAAAGCAGACTGTCCGGTTGTCACCACATCTTCTAAAACAACCACCTTCGCCCCGGGTTCTAATTGTGGCCCTTCAATATAAGCCATTGTCCCATGTCCTTTGGCTTCTTTGCGGATAATCAAAGCATAAACAGGTTTGTTTTCATAGGCCGAAACCACACTGACGGCTGATACAATCGGATCGGCGCCCAACGTTAACCCCGCAACCGCAGACGTATCAGAGGGTAACATCGCACAGAGAAGCCGACCCATCGCTAACGCACCTTGAGGATGCAAAGTCACCTGTTTACCGTTAATATAATAAGAGCTTTTCTGTCCTGATGAGAGTACAAAATCTCCTTCTTGATATGCAAGCTGACAAAACAAATCAAGCAACCCCTCTCGCACAGCATCAAGAGAAGCGGTTGGTAGATTATCAAACTGAATTGGGAGTTGAGATTGATCCATCACGGTATTAAAATTTCTAAGACTTTGGAAAGAATTTATAAACTTTTTTTGGCTAGACTCACTCAAGAGTCTTGAAAAATGATTAGCTAATCTATATCCTAATGGGAAACCGAGTTATTATTTAAACAAGATTATCGAGGATGAACATAATGGGTTTAACTTCAAAGTTCCTCAGTGGTGTCATGGCGCTATCGGCAGTTTCAGCAGTTTGGGCAAGTCCAGCAGTTGCTCAAGTCGAAGTTCCAGTTCCTCCAAGAACCACTTTGAATCCGGTTGCTGATGAATTTAACAAAGCCGCTTCTAACGCTTCGGGAGATAATTTTAGAGCGCAATCTCTCTTAGGACAAGTTCAGTTTATCTTTGGAGTGGGTTTCCCTTGGCCAAATGGTTCGATTGGGGCATTTCCCGAACAAGCCTTAGCCCGAGATACACGAGATTTGATTTTACTGTACCGCGAGGCTTTCCTCAAACAATACGCTAGCGATCCGGTAATTCGGGTGATTGATCTGCCCAATCCCTACAATACCTCGATTTTGACTCAACCCCTCTACACCGAATTTAATCAACCTGGGGCTGTTCCGTTTAACGGACTCCCTTAACTCTAAACTCAATCCTTCAGTTATCGTTATGGCTGAATCACAAAAATTTTATATTGTCAAGCGTCCGACGGGAAATTGTGAAATCGTTTCGGCTAACTCTGTTCCAGACAATCAGGAAAGCCAAATTGTCGAACAGTGGGGGCCATATGAGTCAGCCGATGAAGCAATTGCCCGTCGGGTCGGTTTAATTCGTTCGGGGAAATGTCAACCGAAATAGGAGCAAATTGGGGAAATTAATGAGTCCAACAGTCATTGATGAAAGCTGGTATCAGCAGCAACCCGGTTTAAAAACCTCAACTTCTGCGGGGGGAGTCGTTATCCGTCAGCAAAACGAGCAAATTTACATTGCAGTGGTTCAAGAAAGACCTAATCGACCCGGATATGTTTTACCCAAAGGTCGCATCGAACCGGGCGAAACCATTGAACAAGCCGCCCGTCGGGAAATAGAAGAGGAAGCAGGCTTAAACGATTTACACAAAGTTGCGGAACTCGGCAGCAAGGAGCGACTCAGCTATTCCAAAACGATGTGGAAAAAAACCCACTACTTCCTGTTCACAACGAATCAAATCGAGGGAACTCCAACTGATCTCTACAAACCCTACAAACTATTTTGGCTTCCCCTGAATGAATTTCAGAGCTTGTTTTGGCCGGAACAACGAGAGTTAATTGCCGACCATCTAGACTTAATTCATCAGTCATTCAATCCGTGAAAACCTACTTTGTTTTCGCTTGAGATTTTTGAGCGGTGGCAATTTCTTGATTGAGAACTTCGAGGGCTTTCGCATATTGGGGATCATCTAACGTCCCGATTTTAGTGCGTTCTTTTCGGAGTTCTTCCCGTTGGGCTTCGCTGAGATCAACTTTGACATCCGGTTCAATCCCTTCATGGTTAATATCTCGACCGTCGGGAGTAAAGTATTTGGCAATGGTCACAGCCAGTCCTGAACCATTACCCACACCGCGAACCGACTGTACCAAACCTTTCCCGAAACTCTTACTTCCTACGAGTAGAGCGCGTTCATTGTCTTGTAAAGCGCCCGAGAGAATTTCACTCGCACTCGCCGAACCCCCATCAATCAGAACCACCATAGGCTTATCCGTTAAAGCCCGGTTATTTGCCCGTTGACGGTCAAGTTCACCCCGTCTGTCTACCGTCGAGACAATATCGCCTTGATCCATCCACATCCGAGCAATTTCAATACTGGCGTAGAGCAAACCTCCCGGATTAGAACGTAAATCGAGAATATAACCGGAAACATTTTGTTTTTCGAGATCGGTAATCGCTTCTCGCATTTCATCGGCTGCATTCGCACTAAACGTATTCAAGCGAATATAACCCACTGTTCCGGTTGAGCTATTTTGAGTCGAGTAACGAACCGGATGAATTTCGATTTTAGCCCGATTGATGGGAACGACAATTTCCTCATTTCCCCGCTTAATCGTCAGCGTGACCTCGGTTCCAACTGGCCCGCGAATCAACTTCACCGCGTCGTTGATATCCATATCTTTCGTGCTTTGGTCATCAATCTTCAGAATGATATCCTGAGCTTGAACCCCTGCATCAAAAGCCGGAGAATCTTCAATCGGAGAGATCACAATCAGCTTTTTCGACTCCTCATCCTGAGTCAGTTGAATCCCTACCCCGGTTAGTTCTCCAGAGGTATCAATCTGCATATTCTTGAACTCTTCCGGGTCCATGAAGCGCGTATAGGGATCATTAAGCTGATCGAGCATCTCTCGGATGGCTTCATAAGCCTGTTCATCGGTGGTATAGCTCCGGTTCAGATATTCATTCCGAACGGCTGTCCAATCAACTTGATTAAATGTTCCATCAACATAACTTTTTTCAATAATTTGCCAAACTTCGTCAATCAGTTCTTTCGGACTTTCTCGAAACGATGCTTGACTGGAAAGATGTATTCCTGCACCTGCAACCGCAACTGCTGTTAACATGACTGCCGTTGCACTGACAACAAGCCCACTTTTTGATACAACCATCTGTCTTCTGAACCGGAGGAAAGGACTGCAATTTTATTATGCCCAATTTAGCACAGGCAATGCTATTTCATGTACTCTCAGTACACATATCTACAATCACGAGGGTAGATCACTGATCGTAAATTTTAAAAGAGACAAGCCAACAGCAATACTCATCAACGAATTAACTGTGAAAACCCCACACCCCTAAAGTAACATCATAGGATATTTACCGTTTGTCTAACCGCAATCTGTATCACGGATAACTAGAGTAAATTGGGTTGGTTATCGCTGTGTCCTGTCTCTTTGTAGATTCATCTACGGATCGATCCAGCGTCCATCAGCTTTGATTAAATTAATTAATTCTTCAACTCCTTGATCTTCTGGCACTTTTTTGACTTCTTCTCGTCCGCGATACAACGAGATATAACCCGGTTGTTTGCCGACATAACCATAGTCCGCATCCGCCATTTCACCAGGACCATTAACAATACAACCCATCACCGCAATATCTAAACCGGTTAAATGATTCGTGGCTTCTCGAACTTCATGCAACACATCTTCGAGATTAAATAAAGTCCGACCACAAGACGGACAAGCCACATATTCAACCATTGTTTTTCGCAATCCCAACGCTTGCAAAATGCTATAACAAACGGGGATTTCTTTTTCCGGTGCTTCGGTCAGAGAAACGCGAATGGTATCGCCAATTCCTTCGGCTAATAACGTTCCAATTCCGGCGGTCGATTTAATCCGACCATATTCACCATCTCCGGCTTCTGTGACGCCTAAATGTAGGGGATAATCCATTCCCAATTCATCCATGCGTTGCGCCATTAATCGATAGGCTGCTAACATCACCGGAACTCGGGATGCTTTCAGAGAAATTACCAAATTCTGGAAATCTAAAGATTCACAAATGCGGATAAATTCTAAGGCTGACTCCACCATTCCTTCGGGAGTATCGCCGTAAGTAAATAGCATTCGTTCAGCAAGCGAACCATGATTAACCCCAATCCGCATCGCTTTTCCTTGATCCCGCAATGAAACCACTAACGGTTCTAAGGTTTCCCGAATTTTTGAGCCAATTTCATCAAATTCAGCTTGAGTGTATTCGCTGCGCTCAGATTTGGGTTTTTCAAACACATATAACCCCGGATTGATCCGAACTTTATCAACGTGTTTGGCAACTTCTAGGGCAATTTTCATGCCATTATGATGAACATCTGCCACCAGGGGAACAGTTTGATAAGTTTGGGCGAGTTTTTGTTTAATTTCTCCGACGGCTTTGGCATGACCCACACTCGGCACCGTCACCCGCACAATTTCACAGCCGATTTCATGTAAACGACGAATTCCCGCCACAGAACCGTCTATATCCATTGTATCTTCATTAATCATCGATTGCACGACCACCGGATGACCGCCCCCGATGGTGACATTTCCAACTTGGACGGGACGGGTTTTGCGGCGATGGATCTTCGTGTCAATACCGGGTTGAGAGGGGGTTGAATCTTCTGTAGGACGGGGTAGAGTTTGCATAATTGAGTTGTTGATTGCTGTAGCAGAGATTTCAAAATATTTTTTCTCCTACTGTTTAGGTTGCCACAGAAGTGGCACTTGTGGGAGAGGTATAGTAGGCAATAGGGAGGTGGGGAGATGGGGAGATGGGGAGATGGGGAAGATTGATAATTGATAATTGATAATTCGTCACTGTAAAGACTGTTCCCTAACTTTTCACAGTTAACTTTAATGGTTTCCAACTATTGAACAGACCAACGCGGACTGCTATAGGAGTCATTCTTCGCCTTGAGTTGATTTTAGACATAAATCATTTTGTGGGTCATTCCTCCATCAACAACAACATTGATACCTGTGATAAAAGTCGCTTCTTCTGAAGCTAAATAAACAACCATCGCTGCAATATCTTTCGGCTGTCCGACTCGTCCAACCGGATGCTGTTGATGATCTTCTGGGGTGAGTTGAGATTGTTGATCTTCTGAGGTCACAATCCAACCTGGACTCACACAATTCACCCGAATATCCGGCCCTAAACTGTTGGCTAAAGCGTGAGTAAAAGCCACTAAACCCCCTTTTGCGGTTGAATAAATTTCGGTATTCGGTTCAGACATAAAAGCCCGAGTTGAAGCAATATTGATAATTGTACCTTGATATTTTCGTAAGTGGGGAACTGCATATTTTGTACAGAGAAAAGCACCAGTCAAATTAACGGTTAACACTTGATTCCAATGTTCTAAACTTAACTGTTCAATCGGATTATTTTCCGGATCGGAAATTGCCGCGTTATTCACTAAAATATCCAAACGCCCCAATAATTCTATCGTTTGATGGATGGCATTTTTAACGGATTCTTCGTTGGAAATATCGGTTTGAATAAACTTAATTTCTCCCGACGAACTCAATTCTGTTTCCGTGGCGTTTCCGGCTTCCGAGTCTATTTCTGCAATAATAACTTTCACCCCAACCTTGAGAAGATGTTCGGCGATCGCTTTTCC
>JGI12048J13642_10013608_pt1 | contig 17726 bp, 16 predicted proteins | sample ElkSlonscriptome_16_FD_13642 | JGI IMG/M metagenome (IMG submission 13642)
TTTGAAGAAGTTGGTTTCGGAGGTAAGCGTTGCACGCAGATACAAACTCTTGCCACGTTGTCGAACAACTACACCTACAGCGGAATCTTTAAGACGAAAATTTACAGCCTCAAGCGAATACTTTTCTTTACCCACGCTCTCAAACTTTTATCTAAATCTTACCTAAATTTCGATCCATATTGCGGCACACCTACGGATATTCCGACACATCAAGAATGCCGAAAGCCCTTTTTTCACTTAGTTTTGGGAAACAGGGCTGGCGCGATTCGAACGCGCGACCTACCGCTTAGGAGGCGGTTGCTCTATCCTGCTGAGCTACAACCCCAAGAATCAATGAAATGATAACAGGTCAGTGCTATAAGCGTCTTCCCACAGAAAGGAGAAAGAATGTCTACACAGATTGCACATTGCAGATCCCCATCATGCCCTTATCTTCATGGTCGAGGATATGGCAGTGATAGACCGTCTTACCGGGATAATCTGCAAACTTTACCCGAATTTTGACTCGTTCATACGCGTTGACCATAACCGTATCTTTCCACGCTAAGAATGGAGGCGCTTTGTCGTTGCGAGACAAAACCTGGAAAGGATGTACATGTAAGTGGAAGGGATGATCCATACCTGCTGCATTGATGATTGTCCAGTCTTCAACCTGATTGAGAGAAGTGCTGATATCTGTACGAGTGGGGTCAAAGCCTTTACCGTTAATCAGAAAAGCAGCTCCGTTTTGGATATCCATACCGTGGTCAAGAACAAACTCGCGCTGCACTTGAGCCTCAGGAAGAGGAGCGATCGCGCCCAGCTTTTTAGGTAGAGGGATAGAACTTGTGCGATCGCCATAGATCACCGTTGCCAGTTGCTGAGGCTGAGTTTGGAGTTGCCGCAGCGATCGCATCATTTTACTCATCTGCGCCATCTGCGGATCATTGTCCATGTCTGCCTTCATCTGTGCCGTCATGCTGCCAATGCCTCGGTCGTAGGGTAGACTCAGCAACGCATACTCTCCAGGTGGGCGATCGCCTTTCACAAGCACATCCGCCCGTTCACCCGGAGCCAAGATTAGTTCTGGCAGCTCCACAGGTTCCTCTAAAGCTCCACCATCCGTTGCGATGAGATGAAACGGATGATCTTCTAGCTGGAGGCGATAGATGCGAGAGGGGGAAGCATTGAGCAACCGAAGTCTGACCAATCCCTGATCGGGCAAGGTAAATTTGGGAGTGAGCTGACCATTGACCGTCAAAACAGTTCCTTCTCGGCCCCACATTTGCCAGAGAGGATGGGGCTGTAGAATGTTGCCTTCTGCGTCTAGTTCAAAATCTTGCAGAACCAGAAATTCCTCTGTTGCGGCTTTCACTTCAGGAATTTCGTCTAGCTCTCCTCGCACCACAAACAGTCCAGCTAACCCTGCGGCTACCTGCTCTGCGACATGGCCATGATGATGGGGATGATACCAAAACAGGCCAGCAGGATGTGCGTCTGGAAGGGTAAACGAATAGTCAATCTGTTCACCTGGAGCGACATGCAAAAACGGATTGTCAGCATTGCCCGTTGGCGAAACGTGAAGCCCATGATAGTGAAGGTTGGAGGGCTGCGAGAGCCAATTGGTAAACCGAATCTGCACGGTATCTCCAGCTCTGGCCTCAATCCGAGGAGCTGGAACCTGACCGTTGTAAGCCATTAGCTTGGCTTGCCGTCCTGCCAGTGATACCGTTTCATCCTGAGCCTCCAGGTGGAAATCGAGCAGTCCGTCAGCGCTTTTAATCACTGTCGTAAGAGGCTGATGGGTTGTACGCAAAGCACTACACTGAGACAGATAAACTCCAGCAAATGAGGCGGTCGCGATTTTGAGAAATGAGCGGCGTTTCATCGCTTTTAAGAAGTGGGAAGTCCTAACAACTGAGCATTGACGATCAAGAGCGAAAAACCTAACGCTCACCATTCCTAGGTTAACGCTGCTCAGACTTCCATGAAGTGAAAGGGAGCTTGTCAGGTTTGCAACGATCTCGAGAATCCCCTCATCCCCCAGCCCCTGCCGCTACGCACGGCCTTCCTAAGCGCGCCCTCCGGTCTACTCTCAGTAGGAGAAGAAGGGGCGCAAGAGATTCAAAATTCGTCTCTTCGCTAGGAAGAGATTTAAGGTGAGGGCGACAGTCGTGGTGACTCTGAGGCCGCTATCTGCTGATACCGCTCAAAATTCCGATGCCGATCGTGATCAGAACAAGCGCCCAGATCACAAAACCTGGAATAGCGGCTAGAACTCCAAACCCCTTCAGGACAATAACGATGGCCGTTAAGACCAGTGCTATGCCGAAAATGTAAAGAATGATGCGTGTGTTTGTGTTTGTACCGCTGCTGCCGCTGCCTCTACGTGGTGAACGTCCCATTGTTGTTTTAAAGATCTCGCTATAGACAACTTTAATTTTAATGTCTCTAAAATATCTCTAATTAGAGTGAAACTCACATCTACCAAGTGATGGAGTTGTCGTGTTCTGATTGGGGACTTGCCTGACGCAAAGGCTGAAAGGCTCCAGCGTCGAGGCTGATATCGAGAACAACCTGGGCGATCGCAAACAGCATCATGCTCTCTCCCAGCAATATCAACAGCAGCCAAAAATTGACTCCAAGCGCAATCCCCATATCAACCTGAGTCAGACCTTTGACCAGTCCAAATGCGCCTACTGCTCCCGTTTTGAGATGGCTGTTTTCATCGGTGCGAATGATGTAGCGATAGGTGACCCCAAACAGAAACCCTGAGAGGCAGGCGATCGCCCCACTTAACCACCAATCTGGATCAGTCCAGCTAATCGATTGCAGCAGATAAGCCGAGTCAAATACTGGCAGAGCGAATGCGTCTACTCCCTGATTAATGAGATAGTTCAAACCGCTGATCAACAAAAATCCGAGGGCGAGTGCAACGGCTCCAAATAATCCTGCTTTGAGAGATTCAATTCGTTCTTTGAAGGTCAATGTTGGGGCGAGCGATCGCGACATAGTGATTTAGAGTGTCAACATTCGTTCTGTACTGTAGTCCTCTAACACTCTACAGAAAAGAAGCGACTCTTAAAGCAATTTGTGTCCAGGAAACCCGTGTTGAGCTAGGAAGAATAAAATATGGATACAGATTTGAAGCGCTCGAAAATGCAAGTCTGCCATTTTCCGATGAGCTTGTTGATCCCAATTCCTAACACCGTGGTTTTTGTCCCGAATTGAGACTCATTATGATTGATGATGTTGCAGCCGCTCTCAAGCAAAAAGACTACAAGAGCGCTGCTCGCCACCTGAAGCCTCTACTACACAAATGCCCAGGAGATCCCTGGGTGCAGCTGTACTTGGCACAGCTCCATGAAGCTTCTGGCAAGGCAAACCAAGCAGAGCAAGTCTATTTGCGATTGCTAAAGCGAACCGAGGCTGCAAAAGTGGTCTCCCAGGCGCGACTGGGGTTAGATCGACTCAAAGCAGATGCTCAAGCCAAGCGACAAGAGGCGATCGCCCAAGCATCTGCAGACTCCAGCAACACAGGCAACGCCTTTTTGGTAATTGAACCGATTCAGGGTGAAGCGCGAAAACCAGCGGCCCAAGCCTTTGCCAAAATCATAGGACTTGACCCGTACACCGCTCAGCTTCAGCTTCCTAGCCGAGGCTGGAAATTCTATCGCATTGGCAAGCTGGCAGAGCTTCAGGTCTATGGTGAAGAACTGCTAGCGGCAGGAATTCCTGCATTTTGGGCTGGGCTAGATGCCATGAAGGCGATTCGAGTCTTTCGAGTAGACTACATTCAAGCCGTCACTCCTCACCAAGTCACGGTAATCTGCCATACACCCGAAGGACAGTCTGGAACATTGACGTTTGACTGGAGTGAAGTCCCTCAAGTGGTTAAAGGAGCGCTGCCCATCTTTGAAGAGGTAGTGGACTTAGACGCCTTTCAAAAGCTCAAACGCAAACGTCAAACCCAAGACTATCTTCAGGTTTACGACATTCACTTACCAGGGAGAAACTGCTTACTGAGACTGTGCGATCGCACTTATCGCTTTCAGCAGGGCGTCTCATTTGAGTCTAATACTGGTGCAGCAGGGGCACAGCCGAGTGCTGCCCAAAGCAGTGTCAGAATTCGCTGGAACCATCTCGTTCAATCAATTGACCGCCATATTCCTGCTGCAAGTGTTCGTCGGACAGACTTCAACAGCTTTGCTAACACAGCCATCGATTTACTTGACCTCGTTGAACCCTTCGACGCCAATGTAGAGGTGCTTCGTCGAGAGCCCAGCCAGTGGGATCGAGCGTTTCACCTCTACAGTTGCATTGCGTTTCTTTATCAATCGAAGTAAGCCTGCTTAGCTCATCTATCGCTGCATGTCACGAGCCATCACTTTGAATGGAGCAAGGCTAGGACCAGGACGACGACGACCACCGCTGGATGCCGATACCATCGCATCAGGTGCAAATGTCAGCCCTGGGATCACTTTGCCATTGTTCATCGATGCAGAACCATTCGAGTGACCAATGTTCGTTGATGTCGCTTGAGGCTTGTTGATCACAGAAGCAGGAACCTGCTCTTCCTCGGATTTTGCAGAAACAGTAGGCTTAACAGAATCAGACTTAGGCTTGGCACTGGATTTAGCGCTGGCCTCAGGAGCTTTTTCGGGTTGCTTGGCTGGAGTCGGAGCGGCAGACTTAGCTGGAGCGTCAGCAGATGATTCCTCATCTAGCTCAAGAAAGTAGCCTGACTTGCCACCCAGTCCAAACACTTTCCCAACAGTGCTCAGTAAGCTCCCAAAAAAACCGAAAATTGCACCAAAAATCTTAGAAATGAATCCCATCGTCGCGATCGCTCCTAACGCGTATTCTCCGTCTTCCAGCTCAATATTTAGTATTGATTGATCTGAATTATGATCACTATCATTCAACCTTGCGTTTCTGCCTGGAAGAACATCTAAACTGACTCACAGGTCACTATTCTACGCAGCATCTGAATGACAACCCTTAAATTATGAGAATGTGCCTTTCATCTACGCAAGATTCCTTTACGTTTCTTCACACTTTGTATCAACAAATGATAATTAGGCGTAAATCTGTTGACATCGCTGATATGGAGGGGTGGCCATCAGTGAGAGTAAAAAGCTTTAGCTGATATGGTTTTGACTATGCACGATTCAGAATAAAATTACATCTTGCTTTAGCGTTAACCTGCTCTACTTTCAAATCATACGGTTTATCAGTCCCATGATTTCTGATGTCGTTGAAATTCTGTCTGCTGAAGAACTTCGCCGCACGCTGACTCGCATTGCTTGTGAGCTGGTCGAACAGACGAACGACCTGTCTTCCCTTGCTCTCGTTGGAATCTATACCCGAGGGGTGCCTCTGGCTCGAATGCTGGCCCAGCAGATTGACATGCTAGAGGGTGTGCAGGTTTTGGTCGGAGCTTTAGATATCACTTTCTATCGGGATGATTTAGATCAGATCAAACTGCGAACTCCTGCTAAAACCAAAATTCCTTTTGATCTGTCTGGGAAGATCGTCATTTTAGTCGATGATGTCATTTACAAAGGACGCACCATCAGGGCCGCTCTCAACGCGGTCAATGACTACGGACGACCCGAGGTGATTCGGCTGGCAGTGCTAATTGATCGGGGGCATCGAGAGGTTCCTATCCATCCAGATTTTACAGGCAAGCAACTGCCGACTGCTCGAGAAGAGTCCGTTAAAGTGTATCTGCAAGAATTTGACGGTCGCGATGCCGTTGAGCTGGTTCCTCGTCCTCGCCTAGAAGCGGGGTGATGGGGGGGCATACCAGCACATCGCATTCATCCCATGCTGCTTTCAATTACGCTTGTTTCAATCCGTCGTTCATTCGCGAGCTAGCCTACCTGTGACTCGTCAATTTTTCCCGACTGCCGCGCCCGATGCAAACCTTGAAGCGAATGGCGATCGCACTCTCCATTCAGCTGCAGACCATTCAGCTGCAGAGACTCAGAACCGCAAAGCCGACCATATCCGCATCTGTTTAGACGAAGATGTGCAGTTTCGCCAGACAACAGGGTTCGAACGATATCGCTTTACCCATTGTTGTCTGCCCGAACTTGATCGAGACGAAATTGATCTCACCACAACATTTCTTGGCAAAACCCTGCGATCGCCCCTTCTCATTTCTTCAATGACTGGAGGAACAGAGCAGGCTCGCCAGATCAACTCTCGATTAGCTACAGTGGCTCAACAATTTGGCATTGCCATGGGGGTCGGTTCGCAACGAGTCGCGATCGAAAATCCTGATGTGGTGCCCACGTTTGACGTACGGGCGATCGCTCCAGATATCCTCTTGCTCGCCAATCTGGGAGCCGTCCAGTTGAACTATACCTACGGTCTCAGCGAGTGCCAGAGAGTAGTGGACTGGCTTCAGGCCGATGCTTTGGTTCTTCATATCAATCCGCTGCAAGAATGTGTGCAAACGAAGGGTGATACCAACTTTCGGGACTTGCTACCAAAAATTCAGGCTCTCTGCAAAGCGTTGCCCGTTCCGGTGATTGCCAAGGAAGTTGGCAATGGCATTTCAAGTGCAATGGCGGCTCGCTTGCTAGAGGTTGGCGTCAGTGCGATCGATGTCGCTGGGGCTGGAGGTACCTCTTGGGCTTTAGTTGAAAGTGAGCGGGCTCGTGATGCCAAACAGCGTCGATTGGGAGCCACTTTTGCCAACTGGGGAATTCCAACGGCGGAGTGTGTGACTCAAGTGAGACAGGTTGCTCCTCATGCTCCGTTGATTGCGTCGGGAGGATTGCGAAACGGCCTTGATGCTGCCGTGGCGATCGCCCTTGGTGCCGATCTCGCAGGCATGGCCTATCCTTTTCTCAAAGCTGCCTCCACTTCTGAAGATGCCCTAGTGGAACTGGTCGAAATACTCAACGCCGAACTCACCACAGTGCTCTTCTGCACCGGATGCGCTACACCTACAGCACTGCGCCAGCCTGGTGTTTTGGAACCCGCCGGAGGGGGTTAAGCATTCGGTCTCAACTCAACTCATGAACGAACAAAAGGTATCGTCAAACCCAGTGCATTCACCCTAACTGGACGAATTGCACTGGTTCAATAGCCCCCAACCCCGCACTCTTCTGAGCCTGCCACCCATCATGACCCGAGATCCCCTCCATCCCGATCGCCATTCTGCTCCCCGTACCGCCACTTCCAGTGAAGCCGACGCCGAACTACAGCGCAGTATTTTAGCTGGACGAGAGTTCTCCCTAGCCGATGTGATCGGGCGCGAGGGCAGCGACTTTATGCGAGGCGAGTCCCCTGTGCCGCCATTGAAGCAAGCGATCGCAGCACTCAACCTTTTTATCAGTAAGCACCTACCTGACTCTTCAGGAGCACTGCACGCCATTCTCTACAACTGGGTCAAGAGCGAAGAAGGCCGCGTCGGACGCCACGTAGACACTCCTTTGATCGCTCTAGTAGAGATCATCGAGCAGATTTTGCACAATTCCTATGGGTATTACGAGTTTGTGCGCCAAGTCGATTGCAAATGGGGTGAAATGAACGGTGAGCGTCCCCATTTTCAGCAACCGGGACAAGCCCCTCACCCTGACGATGAATACACCCATGAGTCCGTGCAGCAGCAGCTCACAGAGTTCTTGAGCACAATTCACCAGACTCTCACAGCGCTCCAGGAACCAGAGCCAGAACCCCAGAGCGAAGATTCTCGCCAACAGGACACATCAGAGTAATCTAAGAAGCAGCAAGTTTGTTGTTCGCAAGCTCATTGCAAGCTCATTGTGTTTCACATCATTTGTGCCTTGTCTACAGACGAAGACTCATCCCTCTCAACTCCTATCCCAACGTTGAACTCTAAGCCCCGATATCTATGACCTCCATTCCGAGCGCGATCGCCACACCTCCTTGGACTCGGCGTCACGTCATTTCCCTCGCTGATTTCACCTCCGCTGAATACAACACGATTCTGCAAACGGCTCTCAGCTTTCAAGAAGTCCTATCTCGCCGCACCAAAAAAGTTCCGGCTTTGCAAGGTCAGGTCATCACGAATTTGTTTTTCGAACCTTCGACCCGCACCCGTAGCAGCTTTGAGCTTGCAGCCAAGCGTCTGTCCGCAGATACGCTCAACTTTGCACCGGGTAACTCTTCCCTCACCAAAGGCGAGACGATCCTCGATACCGCTAAAACCTACTTGGCAATGGGCACTAACCTCATGGTCATTCGCCATCGACAGGCTGGAGTACCCTCAATGATTGCGCAGGAAATGGATCGTCTCAATACCGGAGTTGGAGTCCTCAATGCAGGTGATGGACTGCATGAGCATCCGTCTCAGGCATTGTTGGATTTGTTTACTCTGTGCATGACGCTCAATCCAGAAGAACCTCGCTTAGAGCTGTTGGACTCCCATAAAATCGCCATCGTCGGAGACATTCTTCACTCCCGCGTTGCTCGATCCAACATTTGGAGCCTCTTAGCTAGCGGTGCAGAAGTTCACTTGGCTGCGCCATCGACCCTGTTACCAACTCTGTTCGAAGTTTACGGGCGCGATCGCCCTGGAAAGCTGGTGCTACATCACGAACTCACCCCCGCATTGGAAAATGCCGACTTCGTGATGACCCTGCGGCTTCAGCAAGAGCGCATGACTCAAAACCTCTTACCTAGCCTGCGAGAATATCATCGCCAATTTGGGATCACGCGCGATCGCCTTCATATCTGTAAGCCGCAGGTCAAGCTGCTCCACCCCGGCCCCACAAACCGGGGTGTAGAAGTCACCTCTGATCTGATGGATGACCCGGAGATTAGCCTGGTCTCGCGGCAAGTGACCAGTGGAGTCGCAGTGCGCATGGCGCTGCTGTATCTAATGGGCACAGGGGAAGAGTGACTGACCCGGCTCCGGAGTTGCTCGAAAGAGCCTACACCGCTTTTCCAATCCAAGACGGCTCAATCGATCGAGGCGTTTTTGAATAACAGGGCATTGATTGCCGGAACGTCTGATAATAGTCCTTGCGCGACTCCTCAAACAAATAGCGCAGCTCCGCAATGGGACTGGCATGATGGTCAACCCGTAGATCAAGATGGGGATAGACTTCTGTATGCATGACATACAGTGCCGCAGACTGGCGACCTCGCTTATCTCCTCCAGCCGCATCCCCTGCCTCTAAAGCTCGAATCAGGCGATCGCAAAACTCTTCTCTTTGAGCATATTGATAGGTTTCAGCCATCGCCAGCAGCGTCTCTTCCCCGACTAACATATTGCCTGCTACAGAAAAGTTGGGAAAGGTGAAATGTCCAGCCCAATCGACACACTGCTGGCCTGTCCATGCTGCCGTGTGGCCGTTGTGGTCAACAAGATGAACCTGTCGCTCCTGACGCTGCTCATCGCCTCGCAGCAGCAAATCGATGACAGCCTCGGCAGGCGTTTCGTCGTAAATGCTTTCGACCACCGTCCGTTGTTCAAGAATGCGGAGGCCACGAATGCCCAGCAGTGGGTTGGTCTGAGCCTGAGTGGCGATCGCCCCAATGCTCGCTTTGACGTGAGGCACCAGCGCTCCCACAGCCAAATGTTTGGTTGCTACCGCTACCCCTGTCATGCCTGTATCCGGATCCCAAGCCACGATTGAGAACGTCATAGGCGTGTCCACAGTCCTTTTATAAAGAAGTTATCAATATTTAACATTTTTTTCATACTTTAGATCATCCCTGCTGTTGCGGATCGAACGCTTTGCAAAATGTGTTGCAAGAGTTAATCCGGGACGAAGAACCCTGATTGAAGCACTCAAGAGTTTCGGGACTTGAGGTTCACCAAGTTAAATTGCCAAGACGATACGGTTTTGGGCGTTGCACAGCATGGAATGATGCGGAAAGATTCAACTCATGGATGACCTGCTGTAGGGGCATCGCATTGCGATGCCCCTACCAAAATCATTCTTCGAATGTGCAACGCCCGGTTTTGAAAGACAATGATGCAGAGCAAAGAAGCAAGTACAGAAGAAGTAAGTACATTTGTCTATGACATTTCGATATCAGCATCGCATTCATTTCCGAGATACTGATGCAGCAGGCGTCGTTTTCTTCTCAAATATCTTGTCCTTCTTTCACGAAGCGTACGAAGCCTCACTTGCCGCATCGGGTATTGATATCCGGCAGTTTTTTCGGGTAGACGATCTTGCGGTTCCGATTGTTCATTCCAACTGCGACTTCCATCGCCCGATGCAGTGTGGAGAAATCTATGACATTATGCTGACGCCGCAACAAGAGAGTGTGAACGAATTTTCGATTTCTTACCAGTCGTTTAAGGCAGATGAGGCAATACGGATTGTCTCTGAGGATTTCACCCAGGAGGACGCATCCGACTTGGCGAACAAGCGAGCATCCGCAACAGCGTTGACTCGTCATGTCACTATTCAGCCAAGGGAGCGTCGGCGCATTGACATTCCTCCCATGCTGCTGGCGTGGATTGAGCAGTGGAGTGACTGAGAAATCGCTGGATGGTGATGCAATAATATCGGAAGCCGAAGACTGAACTCTCGTGTCGGTGCAGGCCGATCTTGTCCGACTAGGCGCGGTTACCCTGCGGGACGCTTTGCGAACAACCGCCAGCCTTCGAACGTTTGTCAGTCAATCAGGATAGAGAGTACTACAGAATCATGGTTGACTTTACAGTTGCGGTTCCGACTTACAACGGCGAACATCGACTTCCGGGCGTGTTTGAAGCGCTGCGATCGCAGACCGGGCTAGATGGAATCTCCTGGGAAATTTTGATCGTAGACAACAACAGTCACGACCAAACCGCCGCAGTGGTTCAGCAGTGTCAAGAAACCAGTGCTGTGCCCGTCCGGTATGTCCTAGAGCAGCGTCAGGGAGCCGCCTATGCTCGCGATCGCGCCATTCACGAGAGCGAGAGTGCCCTAGTTGGATTTCTCGACGACGACAACATTCCAGCGGCTGACTGGGTGGCAGCGGCCTATCACTTTGCCCAAGCTCACCCCAAAGCTGGGGCGATCGCCAGTCGCATCTACGCAGACTACGAAGTGGAGCCACCGGAACAGTTCCACCGGATCTCAGCTTTTCTAGCGATAACTCAGCGAGGAGATCAGCCCCTCCTGTATCACCCCCAGCAGCGAATTTTACCGCCCTCCGCAGGATTGGTCGTCCGTCGTCAAACGTGGCTCAGCATCATGCCCAAACATCTCGTACTCAGTGGTCGAGTCGAAGGCAGCATGTTGACGGGTGAAGACATTGAGATGCTGTCTTACATTCAACAATCAGGTTGGGACATTTGGTACAACCCGGCCATGACGCTGACCCACAAAATTCCTCAGCATCGACTTCAGAGAGACTATCTGCTGCCCTTTTTTCGAGGCATTGGCCTCAGCCGTCATGTAACACGGATGCTGAATGTCGCACCGTGGAAACGACCGATGTTGGCGATCGCTCATTTTCTCAACGACGGGCGAAAAGTTCTGCTGCATCTGTATCGACATCGACAGCAGGTGCGGACTGATCTGGTAGCAGCCTGCGAGTTCCAGCTATTTCTCAGCAGTCTAGAGAGTCCCTTTTATCTCTGGCGCAAAGGCTATCTCAAACGACGTTCTGCCGACTCGTCTCCCAACTCGTCTTTACAGCAGCCAACCCCGTCTCGCAGCTAGCGCTAGGAGAAGTCTTGATGACTCTAGATTTCACAGTTGTGATTCCGGTGTATAACGGAGCCGAACGCGTCTCAGCAGTGCTCGATCGCCTCAACATTCAGACCGGGTTAGAGGCAATTCATTGGGAAGTCGTGGTCGTGGACAACAACAGTTCTGACGACTTAGCCGAGGTCATTCAAAACTATCAGTCCCAGTGGCGAGAAGATGTACCTCTACGATATTGTTTTGAGCCACGACAGGGATTAGCCTACGCCCGTGAGCGAGGCGTTGTTGAGGCAAAAGGCGCTTGGGTTGGATTTCTGGATGATGACAACTGGCCGGAGGCAAATTGGGTCGCAGCGGCAGTGCAGTTTGGCAGCGCTCATCCCCAGGCGGGGGCATTTGGTGGAGAAGTGAAGGGGGCATTTACGACAGATGTGCCCGCTGGATTTGACCGCATCAAAACCTATCTCGTTATCCGTCGCTATGGCTCAGAACCTATGAGGTTTCAGCCCAAACAGTTGCGACTCCCGGCTGGCGCAGGTCTGGTCGTACAACAGGCGGCTTGGCGAGACAGCGTTCCTGCCCAACTGCACTGTATTGGCGGCGGCGGCGATGATTACGAGATTTCTCTGCGAATGCATCAGCGGGGCTGGGAAATTTGGTATTGTCCTGAGATGGTGATTTCTCACAGCATTCCGCCCCAACGACTAGAGCCGCCCTATCTCAAAGCTCTCGCCTATCGCTATGGTCTCTGTACCTGTGAATTGCTGATGCTTGTCACTCCAAATTGGCAGCGCCCCCTCGTACTCTCTCGTAGCTTTTTTGGAAATCTGAAGCGGGTCATCATCCATGGTTTACAGCATCGGAATCAGGTGTTTAATAATTTGGCGATCGCCTGCTATTTCTCTTTCTTTTTGGGAAACGTAGTCAGCCCTTTTTACTATCTCAAACAGGCAACAGCGCGACTATTACAATCGGGGCGATCGCCTTCAATACGAGTTCTTTCATCTTCTCAAAAAACATCTGCAACGTCGGAGTCCAACTCTGCATCCTAGTGCTTTAGATGGTGAAGAAGTAAGTTCTGATTCCCGCTCACACCATGTCACTCATCTCCGTTATCATTCCTCTCTACAATGCAAGAGCAACGCTGCCTCAGACCTTGAACTCTGTGCTAGCTCAGTCCTTCAATGACTTCGAAGTGATTGTCGTTGATGACGGCTCTACGGATGGTTCGTTGGAGTGGGTGCAAGAGGTGAATGATCCGCGAGTGCGCGTGTTTAGCTATGCCAACGGGGGAGCTGCTGTAGCTCGCAATCGAGGAGTGAAGCACGCCGTAGGGGAAGCTGTGGCATTTCTCGATGCTGATGACTACTGGACACCGGACAAGCTCGCAGCCCAGTGGCAAGCTCTCCAAGTCCATCCCGAAGCGGCTGTGGCTCATAGCTGGACGCAATTTGTCGATGAGCAAGGGCAAGTGTTTTCCCAAGGGTGCAAGTTCATCGCCAATGTTTCTGAGAAAGACAGTGCTTACCGAGCGTTGCTGGTGACCAACGTTCTAGAGAGTGGATCAAATCCTCTGATTCAGCGGCAGGCGCTGTTAGACATTGGCGGCTTTGATGAGTCGCTAAAAAGCAGTCAGGATCAGGATCTCTACATTCGCTTGGCGGCTCGATATCCGTTTGTGACTGTGCCGCGATACCAGATTTTCTATCGCATTATGGCGTCAAACTCAATTTCGTCTAACATCGAACGACAAGAACAGGAAGCCCTGCGTGTTTATGAGCGGACGTTTGCTGAGGCTCCGTCAGCCTACCAATACCTACGGACTGAAAGCTTGGCGACGCTCTATCGATATTTGGTTCTACGGGGTTTGGAATCACGTTCTTCGCCTCGCTTGGGGCGCACATTGGCCCGTTGTTATGCCAATGTCGTTCGCTACAAGCCTACGTTGTTGAAGACACAAACCCGATTAATGACGACCATGCTGGTCAAAATTCTTGTCATGGCGAGCCTTCCGTCACAGCAGAGTCAGTCGATGCTGGCCTGGTTGCGTCATCGCTCAGATTGAGTCTCCCGTGAAGAGAGTCATGGCGATCGCCCACAAGACTTCTGTCAATACGCTGAAAACAAATCCCCTGCTATTCCGTGGCTGATAGCGGTACAGAAACAGGTAAACTCTGAGCCTCTGATGCCCCGGCGGGCGTCCAAGAGAGACTCGTAATCTGCACGCCAGACTGACCAACCGGAACCTGTAAACTGGCAGAAAAAGGAACAGTTGCTCCCGGTGCCAAATCGGAAAACTGAATCTCCGTCCGAGTGGTTGCAGGAGCGGCAGGTTCACCTTCCCCCTCAGGCGTCGCCTCAGCGTCTGAAGCCCCAGGAGTGGTGTACTCTATCGTGGCGCTGGCGATCGCCTGGTCACTGTTGTTGGTAATACAGCCCGCCACAGGCTGTGCCCCATCGCCACCCCCGTCGCTAAACCGAACCGAGGAAAGTTGCAGCGGTTGAGCATTATCACCAGAGGCGATCGCTTCACATTGAGTTGCTTCTTGATTGGGGGTAACAACAGTCGAGGGAAGTGGCGAACTCGCTGCATTCGCCAAACGATTTGCCTGCTGCTGAGCATTCGCGAGCTGGTTACGGTAGTTGGGCAATTGATTCTGGGCGTCGTTGTATTCAGGGCTTCCTTCAGGAATCGACTCCAGCAGCGTCAGCGCCCGCTGCCACTGACTCGCAACCAAGTTCCAGTCATCACCAGACTGTGCGGTTTGAGCTAGGGTCGTCGCGCTGTCTGCTTTCTCATTCGCTTCTTGAAGGAGCTCAGCGGGATCGGGTGCAGATTCTGCTTCAGATTCAGCATCTTCAAGCAGCTCATCGGTTTCGTCGTCCTCAACAGATGGAGTAGGGGCTAATCCTGGGTCGCTAATCGAACCCCCTTCATCGAAATATGACCATAGAGCATAGCCAATGAGTCCGCCTATCACACCAAGCAAGACGAGCAAGACCCCAGCAAATAAAATACCGCTGAGGGCAGAAGACTTCGAAGAGGAGGGCGAAGTAGAAAAGTCAATCGGTTCAGGAATTTCCGCTGGCACTAGACTGCGCGATCGCTCTTCAGAATCAGAAGTTTCGATTTGAGATTCTTCTAGCTCAGGTTCATCGGCATAAAATGCATCGTCATCTTGACTCAGCTCACCGCGCTCATCAAAAGTTCTATCATCACTCTCGTCAACAACATCGCTAGATTCAGGAGATTGAGAGGAGTATTCCTGCTCCTCTTCAGTCAACTCTTCCTTCATGCCAGGTACGAAAGTATCCTGTTGCAAACGAGTTCGCGGCAGTTCAGGCTGGTCGTCCACACCGTCTGGTGATTCGCCTAACCCTTGGTTCGTAATCTGACTGCCTGTTGAAAACGATGCTGGACGGGGCGGCGGCGGCGCTGGAATACCAGAGACGGGCTGAGGAGATTTCGGCATGACCGAGCGCTGCACCAGATCGATCACCGATGTCCAAGCTGGGCGATCGCCAGCTAAAGATTTTCCAGAGACTTCAACCGTTTTGAATGTCGCAGGATTAAGGTTCTGAACACCACTCTGCACAAACTTTGTCAACAACGTTTGATCAGGAGGAGCTTGAGATTCAAGACGAATCAGTAGACAATCACCCCGAGCTGCCGCTTTTGCCTGAATCCCCTTGGGATTCAAAGACTGGTTCATCAAAGCAGCAACAGCAGAGGGATTACCTTCTTTTGCCTGCTTCAGAAGGTTAGGCTCATTCATTCAATCACCGCCACACACGAATACCTGACATTTGCTGGCTATGCTCATATTAACCACGATGCTGAATATTACACATCGGTCTCGCTTTAAAAGAGAACATGAGCTGCCGAGAGAGAGGAAAATTTAAGCGACAGGGAGACGTGTGGAGGCGTGTCAAGACGGGGGGCGATCGCCACAAAATTCCTCAGCCGTTACTGGTTCATGACCGTCAAGTTTATCTGGATAAAGCGTCAGAATTTTCTATCGTCGAATTTTCTATGGCTCAGAATACTGGATGTGCTGCACTGGTGATTTACAATCATTCCACAGACAGTCAAACTTTAATATTCATTTTTGCTTCGGGTGTTCCTCAATCTAGCCCTATCACAGCTTTAAAGAGCGGCGATGGAAGCGACTTCACAGATCTACAAATTTGTCGATCATTTTGCCCACTATTAGCCAGCACACAATTTAGGTTCATCTCACATGACTATTGGATACGTTGCCCTCGTCCTGCACGCCCATCTTCCCTTTGTTCGCCACCCGGAAAGTGACTATGTGCTTGAGGAAGAATGGCTTTACGAAGCTATTACTGAGACGTACGTGCCCCTACTTCTCGCCTTCGAAGGGATGAAACGAGACGGCGTTGAGTTCAAGCTCACCATGAGCATGACTCCGCCCTTGGTCGCGATGCTCCGAGATCCGTTGTTGCAAGAACGCTACGATGACCATCTTGCCAAGCTTGAAGAGCTGACGGAACTCGAAATTGAGCGCAACTCCAAAAACGGTCACCTACGCTATCTAGCAGAGCACTACGCCAAAGAATTCAACAGTGTCCGAGATCTGTGGGAGCGCTACGACCACGACTTAGTCTCGGCATTTAAGAAATTTCAAGACTCCAACAATCTAGAAATCATCACCTGTGGTGCGACTCACGGCTATCTGCCGCTGATGAAAATGTACCCAGAAGCGGTCTGGGCTCAGATTCAGGTGGCCTGCGAGCACTACACCGAAAACTTTGGGCGTCCACCCAACGGCATTTGGCTACCTGAATGTGCCTACTACGAAGGCGTCGAACGAATGCTTGCAGATGCAGGTCTGCGCTATTTTCTAACCGATGGACACGGCATTCTCTACGCTCGTCCTCGTCCCCGGTTTGGCACCTACACTCCCATCTATACCGAAACTGGAGTTGCCGCCTTTGGTCGAGACCATGAATCATCGCAGCAAGTCTGGTCTTCTGAAGTCGGTTATCCCGGCTCTCCTGAGTATCGCGAGTTCTATCGGGATTTAGGCTGGGATGCTGAATATGAATACATCAAGCCCTATGTCATGCCCAACGGCCAGCGGAAAAACACGGGCATCAAGTACCACAAAATTACAGGCAAAGGGTTAGGACTCAGCGACAAAGACTTATACGATCCCTACTGGGCTAGGGAAAAAGCGGCGGAACATGCGGGCAACTTTATGTACAACCGTGAAAAGCAAGTGTCCCACCTCTACGGAGTGATGCAGCGTCAGCCCATCGTCGTGTCTCCCTACGATGCCGAATTATTTGGTCACTGGTGGTATGAAGGGCCGTGGTTTATTGATTACTTCTTCCGCAAAGCTTGGCATGATCAAGACACCTTCGCGATGACACACCTGGCAGACTATTTGCAAGACAACCCCAACCAGCAGGTTTGTCGTCCGTCTCAGTCAAGCTGGGGGTACAAAGGATTCCATGAATATTGGCTCAACGAGACAAATACGTGGATCTATCCTCATCTTCACAAAGCCGCAGAGCGGATGATTGACCTAGCCAAGCGGGAACCCACTGATCAGCTAGAGTGGCGAGCACTGAACCAGGCTGCGCGCGAGCTACTGCTGGCTCAATCATCAGACTGGGCATTCATCATGCGAACAGGAACAATGGTTCCCTACGCCGTGCGACGGACGCGATCGCACTTGATGCGCTTCAACAAGCTGCGAGACGACATTTTAGAGGGCAAGATCGACTCTGGCTGGCTCGAAAAAGTAGAGGCAATCGACAACATCTTCCCCAACGTCAACTACCAAGTCTATCGTCCTTTATAAAAGATTTGGATTTTAGCAAGCCTTGCCTCAGCATGCCTGTTTAAAGACTCTCAAACGCGTCATCAAGACAGGTATGGTGAGGCTCTCAAGATTAGGATTCTGAATCTAATAGCGCGATCGCCAAGAGCCATAGCAAAAGCTAGATTTGAAATCACTCAACTGAATAAATAGTAGTACTCCCACTCACTTCATGAGTTATAACCAGCAGCGGCATCCCTGTAAGACTCTCATCCGCCGGAATAAATAAAATAGTAGCCCCTCGGCGTTGCACATTCGAAAAATG
>JGI12048J13642_10686534_pt1 | contig 17719 bp, 16 predicted proteins | sample ElkSlonscriptome_16_FD_13642 | JGI IMG/M metagenome (IMG submission 13642)
TGCTTTAGGTAGGTTGGTGTTGAACGGAGTGAAACCCAACGACAGAAAATGTTTTGTTGGGTTTCGTTCCTCAACCACAACCTACAACTTTAGAGATGTCGTACCACTGCGCGGCTTCTCCATAAATATCTGTCCTAAATCTGTCCTAACCTATCTGCGCATTGCTATAGGTGTGAATGACGAGTTGGGGCGATCGCCTGTTGTGAATTGTTCGCTTGCAACAGACTTGTCTCACTAGCTTCAGGAGCGCGCGCGCGATCGCCAGTCATCGTGCGAATAAAGTATTCTTCACTCAAGCGCTTTTCTCTCACTAACTGGAGTGCCCACCTTTTAGTGATGAATGTAGTCCTATCCGCTAACATTTTCCACGTTGGCTCTTCTCTTTCGAAAAGAACTTGCTCTTGCTAGACTTCGCTTACTTCTACAAGCCTCAATAAGACTTACTACACGTCTCAAAACCTAATTTTTTGACGTCTAACAGCGCTTTTGCTTGCCGTGCCTGTGCTGAACTTCCAGTGTAGAGATAACCCTAATCAAAGTTCGGCTTAGATGAAAATATAAGTCTTGTATTCATGCTTCAAAAAGATTCTGTGTCGGAGACAAATTCTTGATGACGGACAAGATTTTTGCTGTCATGAAACTTTCTTAAAGCATTCAAACTCTTGTGTTGACAAGGTTCTCGCTATTTTCATTCTCTTTCTTGTTTGCCTGAACAAGATGTGTGTTGCGGACTTGGCATCTAGTCATTTTTCCAACACTGAAGATTTCAATAGAGAAGCATTGTGTCGTTCAAGATTTTAGCAGTGGGCTTATCTTCTTACGTTGGAGACAACAACTATAGGTTGTTCGGAAAACCTGAATCATAAAACCGCTGTAACCGTATTTTATCTTTTTGAATCCGAACTTAATATAGTAATCACGAGGGAAGCCAAAGCTCAATCACTCATTTCAAAGAAAACGATTCATTTGAGCTGAATTCCCAGACCCAACAAAAATTCAGTTTACGCAAGAAGGAGATCGTTATGGCTATTGTTCGCTTTAATCCTTGGTTTGAAATTGACCGCATTCAGCGTCAACTTGATCACATCTTTGATGAAGCAACCCCTAACCTCGCTTGGGACGGAGCAGGCAACTCTAGTGCTCCAGCCGTTGAGCTTCACGAAGAAGAAAACTTCATCAAACTCAAGATGGAGCTACCTGGTGTGAAGTCCGATGATCTTGACATCGAAGTTACCGAGGAAGCTGTCTCTATCGCGGGTGAGCGCAAGAGCGAAACCCAATCTGAAGAGAAGGGTGTTATCCGCAGTGAATTTCGATATGGTACGTTCCGTCGTGTGATTCCTCTACCATCACGCGTCAAAAACACAGATGTTACAGCAGATTACCGAGATGGCATTCTTCACCTGACGTTGCCAAAAACCGACGCTGAGCGGAACAGAGTCGTCAAAGTGAGCCTTAATGGTCAAGTTCCTCAGTCGCTAAATAGCTCTGAAGCTAACACCAAGACTGAAACCGCAAACTAGGAACGACCGAGCGTTCTGAAGAGTTCCGATTTCTTTGGCCAAAAATAATTCTAAAAACTCGGTGATATAGAGCTATGCCCCGCCTTCGGGTGGGGCATTTTTTTGTGGACGTGGCGAGTCCATAATGTCTTCGGTAACACTCTACGTCATCGATGAGAGACAAGCGATCGCCCAGATTCGTTCAGAGCATGATTAAAACCCTTTATGCTTGGGAGATAGCATGTATATTTTTTCGAACAATCCCTTACTGATGCCAGATCACCACAGTTCACCTCCTGAATCGAAGACATTTTTTCATGTTCCAGTTTTGCTTCAAGAGGCAATCGCTGGACTTGCGCTCAAACCAGGAGGCCGATATCTCGACGCTACGGTCGGTGGAGGGGGACACAGCTTCGAAATTTTGCGATCGCATCCCGATATTCAGCTCGTGGCTCTTGACCAAGATCGTCAGGCGATCGCCGCTGCTCAGGAGAGATTGGCTGAATATGGCGATCGCACTGAATTTCATCACTGTAACTTTTCGAACTATGCTCCACAAGCGGATGAAAAGTTTGATGGAATTTTGGCTGATTTAGGTGTCAGTTCTGTGCAATTTGACCAGGCTGATCGGGGATTTAGCTTTCGCCATGAAGCTCCCCTCGACATGCGAATGAACGACCAGCAGTCTCTCACTGCGGCTGATGTGATCAACCATGAAGACGAAAAGCAGCTTGCCGACTTGATCTACACCTATGGAGAAGAACGTCTCTCACGACGCATTGCCCGGAATATTGTCCAGGCTCGCCCTATTCAGACCACGAAAGAACTCGCTGATGTGATTTGGAAAAACGTTCCGAACAGCTATCGACACGGACGCATTCATCCAGCGACTCGAACCTTTCAAGCTCTTCGTATCGCGGTCAATCGAGAGCTAGACGTTCTAGAGTCACTTATTCGTCAATCGCCTCACTGGCTCAATCCGAAGGGACGCCTAGTCATCATTAGTTTTCATAGCCTCGAAGATCGGATTGTGAAATTTGGCTTTCGCGAACACCCTCTACTGACGGTTGTTACGAAAAAGCCGATGATTTCCCAAGAGCAAGAAACTCGGGAAAACCCTCGGGCGCGATCGGCCAAGCTGCGTGTTGCTGAGCGATCGCCCGATACTGAGCAGGAGTTCTAGATTCAAAGAGCAGAACGATGAATTGGAAAAGCAGGCTGTCAACCCGGCGCTAACTCTTCGTATCCCTGAATATTTTCAGGTTCAAACTGTCGCAAAATAGCGGTTGCTTGCCGAACGAGTTGGTCGCTGCCTTCGGCAATGATGACGTATTTGCCTGCATTGAGGCGGTTGCGGTAAGCGATCGCATCTCCACTGCCCACCGTCCAACCTGAGAGTCTGCCCGTGACATAGGCTCCCATTAGCCCGGCGGCGGCTCCCAACAACCCACCAATGAGATGATTGCCGATTTCACCCGCCCAAGCAAAGGTTTGCAAGCCCGACAGAATACTGAAGGCTATCCCGGAGGCAAAACCAAAAGGAACTAGCAGATAGGCCAGTTGAGAGGACTGTTTATCCGCCGCATCGTCAGGGTTAATCAGACCATATTCATCGGCACTCATGAATCCTCTGCCCAACAAAGAAATTTTCTCCATCGGCAAAGTCTTCTGCTCAAGTGCCATGTAAGCGGCTTCTGCCTGTACTCGATTGGAGAGCACAGCTACTAAATAATTCGTTGCCATAAAGAAATGTCTCTGTGTCCTACGCTGATTTTGATATGCTGAATCTCTATTTTAAGAACTGTAAACATTTCCTGCCCTCCATCACTGGAGTGGGGCAGTAGGGCGATTCTCTCAGACTTCAAGAGGATCTGTCTTTCTGGTGAATCAGTTCTGCCGGAGACAGCACGCCTTTTTCTGTAATCAACCCAGTAATCAGCTCTGCTGGTGTGACATCAAAGCCAGGATTGTAGAAGTCCGTACCTTGAGTGAAGAGGGTTGTCTCCCCAATCTGGTAAATTTCCCTGAGAGGTCTCTCCTCAATGGGAATATGGTCTCCATCAGATATGGAAAAGTCAACAGAGTTCATTGAAGCTGCGACAAAAAAGGGAATATCATGGGCCTGAGCTAAAAGCGCCAGTCCGTATGTCCCAATTTTGTAGGCAGTGTCCCCATTGGCGGCGATGCGGTCGGCGCTGACCACCACCGCATCAATCTTGCCCTGCTTCATGCAGTGAGCTGCCATGCTATCGGTAATTAGAGTAACCGGAATTCTTTCCTGAACGCATTCCCATACGGTGAGGCGTGCCCCTTGCAAACGAGGGCGCGTTTCGCAGACATAGACATTTTCTAATCGAGAGGCGGCATGGAGCGATCGCACAACTCCTAACGATGTGCCGTAACCTGTGGTTGCTAAAGCACCAGCGTTTCCGCAGGTAAGAACATTGAGTTTCGCAAGTTCCATTGGCAGTGCCTCTAGCCCGTTGTCACCAATGGTGTGACAAATTTGCAGATCTTCCTCATGGATTGATTTCGCCGTGGCGAGCAACTGATCTCTTGTTTCATCTACTGATTCAGAGGATTGCTGGGCAACGTCCATCATTCGTTCGATGGCGCGGGTTAGATATTGTCCAGTGGGTCGAGCTGCAATTAGAGACTGGGCGATCGCTTCTAATCGTTCTATAAATGCGGTGCGATCGCTTGTGTTGATATCACGTGCTCCCATATAGAATCCATAGGCAGCGGCGATGGCTACAACTGAGGTTCCTCTGACAACGAGGGTATTGATGGCCCGAATCATGTCATGACAGCTTCGAACAGCGACAAAACTAAATTCTCTTGGCAGGCGAGTTTGGTCGATCAAAACCACATGATCGTGTTCCCAGAGAATCGAATAAACGGGCTGGGTCTTCTCCATGGCAAAAGCGGCTAGAAGCTAAACATGATGCCAAGATATCAGAGAGTGACAAAAACTCAGAGAATGACTTAAACACGACCTATCAAAGTTCTTGTTTTAGCTTTATGACCCTCGTGATCTGTCCTGGATTTCATCCCCCAGCTCTCACCGATAGCTTAGTGCGATCGCTCGATCTCAGTCCCGATCGCTTCGTCATTGTTCCTTCTGATTCCTGCCCTCCCTATTCTGCGCCCCACTTGCTTGAGTTTCTAAAGCAGCAAGAAAGGCGCGCTCAGCTCAACGATGGAACTGTGTTTCTCAGCTTCAGCGCTGGAGTTGTTGGGGCGATTGGTGCGGCGTGGGCATGGCAACTGTTGGGGCATTCAGTCAAAGCATTCATCGCCATAGATGGGTGGGGAGTTCCTCTTTTCGGAACATTTCCCATTCATCGATTGAGTCATGACCCCTGGACACATCTGACATCCACAGGCTTAGAGTGGTTAGCCGATGGATTCTACGCTGATCCGCCGATGTCTCATCTAGAACTGTGGCGATCGCCCGCGATGGTTCAGGGTTGGTGGGTCAACTATGGCAATGTTGATTCTCTGCCTCCGCCCCGTTCGCTTGTTCCGGCGTTTAAAACTCGCGCCACCGCTGCATGGGTTCTCCAGGACATACTAGAACGCTATGGAGAAGCCGTTAACGCTACCGTCAAAACTGGCGAGACCATTCCTGCGGCCAGCGCTCAACCACCACTTTCGTCTGAGTGAAAAATTCGACTGCGTGTTGTCCCTGACCGTGTAGATCCCCAAAAAAGCTTTCCTTCCAGCCGCTAAACGGGAAAAACGCCATTGGAGCCGCAACACCAATGTTGATGCCAATATTGCCTGCTTCTGCCTCATACCGAAATTTTCGCGCCGCTGCGCCACTGCTAGTAAACAGGCAGGCCATGTTGCCGTAGGTTCCTTGGTTCACTAAGGCGATCGCCTCGTCAATGGTGTCCAGATGCATCAGACTGAGAACTGGGCCAAAAATCTCGGTTGCCGCGATCTCTGATCCCGGCTCCACATCATCCAATAGGGTAGGGCGAACAAAATGTCCTTGCTCATAGCCAGAAACGTTAGGATTGCGCCCATCCACCAACACTTTGGCTCCAGCATCAGCTCCTTTTTGAATCCAAGACTCGACTCGCGACTTGCTCTGCTCTGAGATCACCGTGCCCATCTGTACTCCCTCATCTAGCCCATAGCCTACAACTCGGGATTCGGCAGCAGTGGCGATCGCCTCTGTAAACGGTTTTCGAGCCTCGCCCACGGTAATGGCAACAGACGCCGCTAAACAACGCTGCCCAGCACAGCCAAACGCGCTATCGGACAGAATCCGAGTCGTCATCGACAAGTCGGCATCTGGCAAGACAATGACTGGATTTTTCGCGCCTCCCTGACATTGGGCACGCTTGCCAGATGCTGCTGCTCGGCTGTAGACGTAGCGAGCGACAGAGCTTGAGCCCACAAAGCTCACTGCCCGAATATCCGGGTGGTCAAGAATGGCGTCTACGGTTTCTTTGGCTCCGTTGACTAAATTGACCACCCCTGCAGGCAGATCAAGCTGATGAATCAGTCCAAACACCTTCTGCATCGTCAAAGGCACTTTTTCCGAAGGCTTGACGATGCAGGTGTTGCCACAGGCGATCGCATAGGGCATAAACCAGAAAGGAATCATGCCAGGGAAGTTGAAAGGAGCAATAATCGCCGTCACGCCTAAGGGCTGACGAATCATGATCTCGTCGATGCCTCGGGCAATATCTTCTGCGTTGTAGCCCTGCATCATCATGGGAATGCCGCAGGCCACCTCAACATTTTCGACTGCGCGTCGCATTTCTCCTCGCGACTCCGCTAAAGTTTTGCCACACTCTAGGGTGATCGTGCGAGCAATGTCATCAAATTGCTGCTCTAACAACTCTCGTAGGTGGAACAAATAGCGCACTCGGCCTGTGGCTGGAACTCGTCGCCATTCTGCAAAGGCCGCTTGTGCTTCTGCTGCCGCCTGGTTCAATTCTGCTGCTGAAGACAGCGGGACTTGAGCCAGACACTCCAACGTCGCCGGATTGACGACATCAAGCGTTTCTGAGGCAGCAGAGGCGACCCATTTTCCCTTGACATAGTTGGGCAACACGTTTACAGCAGCCATAGCAGCACCTTCCCCTACTCATGCGATTGTTGTGCGATTGAAGTATTTCAGAGTCACGAGTTAAATCTATCGACCATTCTCGCGTTTCTGAATCTTAAAATACATCGGCAGAATGGCGAGGGGGAAAGGGTTGAACAGCATCGCTGGCGATCGCCACCCGCACTGTCGCCTCGATCGGCAACACGACATCTGCCCCTGTGCGAGCCACCAAAATTTGTCCAGTGGGAGCCCGAAGTGTGTAGCGATTTTCTCGACCGAGAAACTGGCGATCGTAAATCACGATAGAGCTTGATTCATCTAGCTCTATGTGGACATCTTCTTGCCGCACCATGAGGTCAAATGCCATTCCAGATTGGAAAACCTGGGCTAAGGAATACGACTCACTCATCCTTGGCTCTTGCAGCGGATTGGAACACTGCTGATTGGAGCAGGTCTGACTCAGCGTAGATGATTCTGACGGGAGCCAATCTCTTCCCTGAGAAGCGACCATGTCAGCATAGGAGCGCTCAGAGGCGGCAATGTCTCCCCATGCCGTTGACCACTGACCTTCCTGCCAGTGAGCCGCGACGAAATTAGCTTGAGTCACAAACTCCGCTACAAACCGAGACGCTGGCGATTGGTAAAGAACCTCAGGACTACCAATCTGCTCGATATGACCATCGTGCATGACCACGACGCGATCGCAAATGGAGAGCGCTTCTTCCTGATCGTGGGTAACAAAAATTCCTGAGGCTCCAGCAGACTTGATAATGTCCCGGAGTTCTTGGCGCAACTGTAGCCGCACTTTTGCATCTAGATTGCTTAGCGGTTCATCAAGCAAGACCATGTGTGGAAAGGGAGCCAAAGCCCGAGCGAGAGCAACACGCTGCTGCTGACCGCCCGAAAGCTGATGGGGAAACCGCTCCTCTAGCCCAGATAAATCAACTAAGGCCAACACTTCTTTGACTCGCTGACGAATGTCGGGCGTGCGCCAGCGCTTGCCAAAGCCGCCCTGCCGCAGCCCAAACGCAATATTCTTTGCCACCGTCAGATGAGGGAACAGGGCATAGTCTTGGAACACCATGCCAATGCCGCGCTTTTCAGGAGGACGCCAAGAGACTCCAGCGACAGGCTGCTGTCCTAGATAGATAGAGCCCGACTGAGGGCGCTCGAATCCAGCAATCAATCGCAATAGCGTTGTTTTGCCACATCCGGAAGGCCCTAAGAGGCCAAGTAACTCTCCGTTGTGAAGTTTGAGAGAAACTCGACAAACCGCAGGAGCTTGGCTGCGGTTGTACTGACGGGTCACCTGATCGAGAAAAAGTACTTCCGGAGAAGCAGAAGAAGTTGAAAAGCTTTGGCGTTTCTGACCATCAGAAGAGATCGACAGCATAAAGACTAGAAAAGTTCGTGAAAGGCTGTATAGACAAAGAGCTTGAGCGACGTGAACTCAAACATGCCCTCATTTGCTCTGCTGTCACTGTACATCTTTTTTGAAATCAATTCTCAATAGGATCCTATAAATTGCGGCTAGTAGATCCTAAAAATTCTCATTTCCGCTATTTATTTTTCTGATATAGCAATGCGCAGATAGGTTAGGACAGATATTGATGGAGAAGCCGCGCACTGCGCGGCTTCTCCATCAACTATTGGTTTTATATCAGCGCGTAGCACTATATTCCTCTCGCAAAATAGACAACACGGCTAAAGACTCAAAGCGATCGCCCACTTTGATGCATTCTCTCAACGTTCCTTCGTAGACAAATCCCTCGGACTCATAGAGGGCACGCGCTCTCGGATTGTGAGTTTTCACATCCAGCCACAGCCGATGGATTGAACATTGCTCAAACGCAATTTGTTTTGCGAGTTGCAGAGCTTTACGACCATATCCTTGCCCCTTTTCCGTCACCACAATGCGCCGAATTTGGAGATTGAGGTGGGGATCATTCATCCCCTGCAAAATTAAATAGCCGACCCGCAATGGTTCTGCAAAATTATCGGTAGGCTGCAACGAACTCTGATCTGGAACCGCGTGCAGAATAGAGTGACGATGATCGGGATCAGCACAGGCATTGACATGCTCTTGCTGCGACCACTGACCAATAAACGAACGATTGTCGGGATGCCGTTCTGCGGCGATGACAAACTCTAAATCAGCTTCAGTCGTTGGACGCAAGATAAGATTGGGCGATCGCTGTGGCATGGGACACAAAACTCTGAGTCAAAGACGATTAGAAATCATCCCGCAACATTAACGTCCATTCACCCTCTTCGTCATTCCATTGAGGAAATGGGGTTGATCCCACTACAAATGGCCCCCAATAGCGCTGTGAGCCATCTTGGGCAAAAGCGGTGAGCACATCACCCGGTCGCAGTGCCAAACTTTTGTCAGGCACCGCCAACACCAATCCCTGTGATGACCCTTCTCCAGGAGAAAAGTCCCAATGCACAGGCTCACTGTAGGCATTGAGCTGTCCTACAGATTCGTGACTCTCCTGAGGCAGCAGGGCAACTCGAAGAGGGTGGGTCGTCTGATTACTGACTCGCAACCCGCCAATACGCTCTGCCGGGGCGATCCCCTGCGTTGCCTCTGCCGAACTTCCAATCTCACTATCATCGGGCGTGGCATCGGTTGTGGGAGCATCATCAGAAATGGACGACTCAGATGTGCTGGGATCAGCTGAGTCTATCTCCAAAGGATTTAGATCCCCATTAGGCTCAGACGATTCAGCCAACGATGAATTGTCCTCGGATACGTTTCCCGGCTCAACGGTAATTTCCAAATTTTGAACTAGAACGAGCGATAGCACCCCAATACCGACCAGTCCACTCATAAGAACTCCGATGAGAACGTAGGGTCTTGAGGGGGAGGGGGATTCAAACTGCTGATCCGATGCGTGATGGTTAGGATGGTTTGCCAATGCCTTGATGTCCTCACGATAGCGAACGGTGTGGAGAGGAACAGCCTGCGAAGCCAGTCAGGAATAGCAGGATATAGATGGTCTTCTGGTCTTCAAATGTTGAGAACCTTAGTCTAGAGAGCTGACGCAACTCGCTTTTAAGAACAGCTACATTTGTCACAACTCTCGGCTCCGTCGTGCAAACGAGCTGTCGTTATCGGGCTTTTTCCCGACCTTTGGCATTCGCTTGTAGGATGTGACCTAATTCTGCAACGTCCCAATGATTAGGATGTGTTGAAACTTGGAGTTAAAGTAAAGGCTAAACTTCGTCAATGCCTATGAGTCGCAAGGCCAGACCTAACTTATGCAAAATACACGGCTGACAACTTTAGCTGGGCGATCGCTCGATCAACTCAAACTTTGGCTCAACAACCCGTGGCGACGGCTTTCCCTTATTGTAATCGGTTTATTGTTCGGCAACTTCGCAGCTACAGCGGCTGCAACCACCACCGGCCAAAACGCTGATATCGATATTTTCGTCTCTCTTATTTTGCTGGCATTTACAGAATTTACAAGCTGGCTGGTCTACGGAGCGCGTCGTCTGCCCATCGAACCGAACCGCCCGCCCCGCCGCATGCCGTTGGGCATCGAACTTCTTAATGCGGTGAAAATTGGATTTGTCTACGGCCTTTTTGTCGAAGCGTTCAAGCTAGGAAGTTGAAAGAATAGCTGTTCCACCACCGAATGGTGACATCATTCCTCGTTCTCGCCATCGATTTCTCTAGCAGAAATTCCCTCGCCTTGATAGCCAAAGTACCAAAGCGTTGCGGCAGCTTCTGCACGGGTCACGGTCTTTTGGGGCTGAAACAGCGTGGTGTAGCCAAACGCTCGTAGTACGTTGGCATTGTCACCATTTTGATAATCGGCTAAGACCGCTTTTAGCGAGTTCGGGTTGATTCGACTGGCATCTTGAAATCCCCAAGTTTCTTCAATGGCGTTGATGGTGGCAGTTGGTAAAGTGCCACGAAAGTCTAAGGGCACTTTCCAGGTTAGAAGTGCTTCCCGCGTTATAGGCGCGTCGGGCCGAAAGCTCAATTGTGTTGATGTTCCCGACAAAGGACTGGGGATTAATCCAGCTTCTGCCAATCCCTGGATGATCCCGAAGTCGGGATCACTCTTAGGAACATCGCTGAAGACGGGTTGGTCTGCGTCTGTCGCCGCTCGAATCTTTCGTGCCGGGCGATCGCCATATAGCTCGTTATTAGCCTCAAATAACCAGCGCGCATAGGTTCGACGGTCGGTTATGGCATTGGGATCAAACTCAGTGCGGCTGGAACCAGACGCACCATCAGCACGGGATGCCGGAGTCAAAATACCTAGCTTTGCCAAATCCCTCACGAAAGGTTCCAGATCATCAGGTGACTCTTCGAGATCAGAAAATTCTAAATCGCTAGGAGAGCTCGAACGAGATGAATTCGAGCGAGATGAATTCAAACGTCGGAGTCGTGCAGCATTTGGGTCTGACTCATCAGAGCCCGTTTCTCGATCAGCATCAGCGTCAGATAGCACATCGCCAGAAGCTGACGATTGCCATTCGATTGTAAATTTAGTTGTCGCTTCTTCCTGCGCTAATTCAGTGTTGACCTCAGTATCGGGATCGGTCTCAGATGCCTGATTGGTCTGAGACTCAGAGGTAGATGAATCTGCCTTCGCCGCAAAAATAATAATCGTTGCGCGATCGCCCGCTTTCACCGCTTCAATCTGTACCTCTGAGTCAGAGACGTTCCTAGAGTCACGAGCTGACTCATCCGCTGGTGTTGCGTCTTCTGAATCATCTCCAGTCCCACCCGTCTCATTTCCATCGGAAGCGGTACTGGTCGCGTTAAGAGCCTGTTCGACATCGGCTGGATTCGTGATCTCCCAGGAGTCTTCGTCTAACTGGGCTTGATAAAATTGCACGACCTGGATGCTAGCGTCTGAGGTTGACCAGCTCGTTTGCACCACTACATCGTCAGTCCCTGCCTCTGCTTCAGAATCTTCTGAAGATCCTGAAGTCTGAGTCTCTACTAACTCACTGTTGGGATAACAAAGAGCCGTTGGAAAATTTTCTGGAAGCTGCTCGATTAGACTTGTCGGGCAGTTTTCCAGGTCGACAAGGTCTGTTGCTCCAACCTGGTCGGCATTTTCCTCAAGCTGGGGATCAGCCGAAAGCGATCGCTGCAGCGCCTCACCAAAGCCACTAGAACAGGCATTCAGCAGAGCACCAGAAATGGCGATCGCCACCAGCAATCCAGAACGGCGAATAACAACAGAAGATTGAGCAAACAAAGCTTGAATAAACACGGTGGGTGGGGGAATCAGGACGTGAACTGTAGTCTCTCACTGGAGCTAACTCCACGCTAGCGTAGAACAGCTAGTACCAGCATTTTTCACAGGCTCTAATCGTTTTCCGTTTCCGCTGGTCGGGACTCGGCAGATGATCCCCCGTCAGTTGACTTTGAAGTGGCTTCATTTTGTTCCAACACCTCACCGTTTGCAGGTGTTGAATCTAAGTGTGTTGCTCCCGTATGAGTCGATGCTGAGACAGCGGGACTCACCCCAGACTCTAGTTCTTTAGATGTCTCATCTTTGGACAGTTCGGCGGGAAGGTGAGCACGGGATGAGGCTATATTTGCCTGTCGTTGCTCGTGAAGCTTCATGACAATCTCAGCATGAGCTTCGCGACTGATAGGGTAAAAGTAGGCTAGCAGTAGCCCTATAGCCAAAATAATGGCGGGGATCGGCGCGATCGCCAGTCGAATCACCATCAGTGCCGATTCGGGTTGAGATTGAACGACTTCCTCCCCTGCCCGTTCCACATACCCCGCTGCGCTCAGGGCTTGTCCCACCAAAAACAATCCTGCGGCCAACCCCACTTTTTGCATCATCACCATGAAAGCGTAAAAAACACCTTCCCGGCGCTGTCCTGTTTCGAGTTCATCCAGTTCGATCACATCTGGCAGCATTGACCAGGGGATCAGATAGGCGGTCGATACGCCAAATCCAGCCATGAATCCCAGCACATACATCAGCGTCACTTGACCGGGCTGCAACAGAAACAGCCCGAACTGAGCAATGAGCCACAGACTGATCCCCATAAAATAGACAGCCTTTTTGCCGACCCTTTGACTAATGGCACTCCAAACAAACAGCATCGACAGCGCCGTGCCCTGAACTGTCAGAGCAAATGTTGTAAAGACGCTTGACGATAAGCCCATCCAACTGACGACAAAATATTGCATCACGACTGCCGTCATCTGAGCAGCAAGCCAAGAACATAGGTAGATACCGACCACGATTAAAAAGGGACGATTGCGAAAAGCGATCTGAATTTGCTGTTTGACGGGGATCGTTGGAGTTAGGGTGAGGCGATCGCGCTGATTTTCAGACGCACGCACAGCTTTCCATGTCCCAAAAACGCAGAGGTAGAGCGGGAAAATGCACAACAAACAACCTACTCCCCCAAGAACCACATAGCGGAGCTCTGGATTGTCAATCTGGTCAAAAATAAGTCCGGCTACAACCAGTGCCAGAATGCTGCTGCCAATGGAAAATGCAAAGCGAAAGCTGTTGAGACGAGTTCGCTCGTTATAGTCCTTCGCTAGCTCAGGGGTCAGGGCTACATAAGGTAGGTAGACTGCTGTATAGGCCGTTTTGAACAGCAGCCCGATCACAACATAGTAGCCAAACAGCAGTCCTAAATTTCGGGTCGGAATAACCCAAAGTAGAAAAAAGGAAAGGCCAAAGGGAATGGCACTACAAATAATCCAGGGAAAGCGACGTCCCCACCGAGTTTTGGTGCGATCGCTCAACATTCCAATAATGGGATCGCTAATGGCATCGCTAATCTGCCCAATCACCAAAATGTTGCCTGCCATCGCAGCTGGAAGACCTGCAACGTCCGTCATGAAGAACATGAGGAAAAAGGCCAGCATGCTCCCTGTCGATGAGGTTCCGATCGTTCCGAAGCCGTAGGATAACTTGGGCCAAAAGCCGAGTCGAGGAGAATCTGACGAAGAGGCATCAGAAAGAGATGGGGTGGTCGTCATAAGAGTCAAAAAACCGTCAGAACAATCAGAACGTGGAGCTGCGAATACTCTGTTCTATATGCAGATGTATGCAAACGATAAAAGTCGAAGACCAAGAGAAGTTTACCTGAGAGGGGCAGATACCGCCGTCCAAATAAGATTGTCAGCAAAGTGAGAATAGAGCCGCCGCTACTGGCCTCTTCGTTTCTGTCGCCTTGGTCTCCAACACTATCGTTTACCCCGAGTAGTTTCCGGTTCTCGATGTTACTTCAATCTAAGTTGCGGATAAATTAAGCCATGTGCCCACTGCCCATTATTATTGATTGCGATCCCGGCGTTGACGATGCGATCGCCATCTTGCTAGCCCTCGCGTCTCCAGAACTCGACATTCTCGGTATCACCACCGTTGCAGGCAATGTCCCTTTGCCCTTGACCCAGTCCAATGCCCGTAAGATTTGCGAGCTGGTAAACCGCCGTGATATTCCAATCTATGCGGGCTGCCCTCGTCCGATGCTGCGATCGCTCCACACCGCAGAGGAGATTCACGGCAAAACAGGACTAGAAGGAGTAACCTTACCGGAGCCGACTCTACCACTGCAACATCAGCATGGTGTTCAATTTCTGATCGAAACGCTGTTGACGGCTAAAGAGCCGATCACGCTGGCAACGCTGGGACCCCTGACCAATGTGGCGATCGCCCTTATCCAAGCTCCGCAGATTGCTGAACATATCCGCGAAATCGTCATGATGGGAGGCGCAATCACCCAAGGGAATGTGACGCCGTCTGCTGAGTTCAATATCTATGTTGATCCCCATGCAGCCGAGGTAGTTTTTGCTAGCGGTCTTCCTACCACCCTGTTGAGCTTGGATGTGACTCACCAAGTGTTGACGTCCCCTGATCGCCTCGCAGTCCTTCGTGGGATCAAGACACCTGTCGGGCAAGTTGTTGCCGATTTACTCTCTCACTATGGTCGATTAGATGGCGATCGCCACGATCTGCCGGGAGGCCCGCTCCACGATCCCAATGTCATCGCCTATCTGCTACGGCCCCATCTGTATGAAGGCAAACGCGGTCACATTTCCGTCGAAACATCTAGCCCCTTGACGCTGGGTCGAACCGTCGTTGACTGGTGGGGATCACATCTCGAACACAGCACGGTTCACATCATCGAAACCGCTGACGCCGATGGATTTTATGAGTTGCTGGTAGAACGCATTCAGCGTTTTTAAGCCTGTTCAGTTTTTTGAAGGCTTTGTTTTAAGAGGCTCTTGGTTTTAAGAGGCTCTTGGAAAAAACATGGAGAGGACTCGCATCATCTCACATCAGATATGCTAGGCTAGATGAGCGCTAAACAGGAGTCGCTTCCTTCTGTCGCAAGCACTGCGGGTGTAGTTTAGTGGTAAAACCTCAGCCTTCCAAGCTGATGATGCGGGTTCGATTCCCGCCACCCGCTTTTTACGTGAAATCATTCTACCGATACGGTGTGTAGATTTGTCTCAAAAACGACAGCGCTGCACTCAGCGGTCTATGGCGATTTCTGGCAATAAGATTACCGATCAAGGGTATATTGCGCTTCGCTAACGACGCTCTACAGAAGATACGTTCTTGCTCAGAAATTACCTCAAAACGTACTCTCTCCCGTTGAACCAACAAGAAAGAGTACGTTTCAGGTCAATTACTTTATTGCCAACTTGACTCTACGAAAAATCAGCTCATTCAAGTCTTCCTATAGGGATTCAGCTTCTTCTGACTCAAACCCTTGTACAGCAACTTTGAGTAGTAGTAGGCCAAAAGCAAACTTGAGGATTTCTAGGCCAAAGTATTCGCCGTGCAGAACATTCATCGATGCAGGCACGATTGCTTGTGCCTCAAACGGATTGAGATGTAGTCCTAAAGCACTCATCTGGGGGCTTAGAACATAAGTCGCTGTTGTGGCGATCGCCATCAAGGCACTTGCCAGAACCAGCGCCCGCCCAGATTGACTCGGCTTAAACAAAAACCTAAGGGCCAAAACCCCTGTCAAAACCACTCCTGCCGACAGAACTTCAACCCGATTGAACAACCAAAAAATCGAATACCCTGCCGCTGCAAACCCGGAAGTCTCCATCATGCCCGACGCGTACATACTCGGCATGATGACAGCATCCAAAATAAGGCTGCTGCTTAACCAAAACATCAAAGTCGCTACAACAAGCACTTGCCAATTAGAAAGATTGGAGATGAATGATGAATCAGATTGAGAACGTAACGTGTTTAAGCTCATAATGTCTTAGCTTCTTGCAAATAGAGCGGTTTTCCTCTCCTTCAGCGTAGCGAACTTGAATCTTCCTGATGGCGAATCGGGACATTGAGAAACAACTGGTAATCAAGTGAAATATTTTGAAAAAGAATTTATCTTTTCCGGCCTGAACGTTCGCTCGTTTTGGAAGAACCTGTAGATTCAAACGTAAAACCCATCTGATGTAACCCCTGAATCAGGCGCTGAGCTTCGTCAGGATTACGCATCTGATGCAGTTCAATCGCTTGAGCAAAAGCTGTCAGCCCTTCAGGCACTTTGCCTAGCTTGAGATAGACAACGCCTAAATTTTGATGCGCTTCTGCATAATCAGGCTGAAGTCGAATAGCCTCGTTGTAGTGGGCGATCGCCTCCAACAGTTTGCCCTGAGCCTTGAGCGCCATACCTAAGTTGTAGTGCCCCGTCGTAAAGGTGGGGTCGATGCCGAGAACGGTTTCAAAAGTTGCTAAGGCTCCCTGATTGTCGCCCAATGCCTGCTGCAAACTGCCTAAGTTGTTATAAGCTCCCAATTTCAACATGGGCAGCAGCGGTTGCTGAATCGCTTGTTGATAATGATGAGCAGCCTGAGCCACACATCGCATTTTGCTATAGGCAATGCCAAGGTGATAGTGCAGCTCATAAGCCACAGGTGGATCGAGGTTCTCTGTCTTAAGTCCGCGCTCCATCAGCTCGATACCGTAAGTCGGACGCTCCATATCCATATAGAGAGCCCCTAACTTGCTGCATGCATAGGGATCACCTGGATGCTGCGTCAGGAAACGCTCCATGGCAAGCCGGGCTGCTTGAGCTTTGTTGCGGCTGGCGATCGCCTCAGCTCGGTAGCCTTCGTGGAGAATAGCCGTCTCTGGAAAATCTTCAATGACCCATTGCGGTTCTCTCTGCAATACCGTCATGACACTGTCGTCGATCATGGCGTGATAGGGGCGATTGAATTGTAGGTCGGGATGGCGTCGAAATAGCCGAGATACGAGCGAATAAGGAGATTGTGTTGCTCCAATTTCTTGGCGCACTAAGTTCACGACTAAGCAGTTCTCGTTGGCGATCGCCCGACGTAGCTTTTCCCCAATACCGTCCACGAGCCGTTCATCTGCGTCTAGAACTAAAACCCATTCTCTGGTGACATGTTGAAGCGCTGTATTTCGGGCAGCAGCGAAATCATGATTCCAAGGAATCGAATATACCGTCGCTCCGTATGAACGGGCGATCGCCAAAGTTTCGTCCGTAGATCCCGTGTCAACCACAACCATCTCATCTACGACAGATCGAACACTGTCTAGACACTTTGGCAGGTTAGCAGCCTCATCTTTCACGATCATGCAAAGGCTTAATGTTGCCATTCACAGTCCTCTTCAATCTTCATATGCACTTCTATGCAATCGCGCGGTCGCAATTTTTCCAATCTCCGAAGACGTTTTTTGTTGCGGCTGGCGATCGCGTCAGCTCGATAGCCTTCATCGCATTTTGCAGTCAGTACAGGTAGTAGGAACCTACTCAGCTTTTGCAGTTTCGATATGACCGGATAAGAGTTCTCGAAAGTGCAGGCAGATTCTTACATCGAAAGACAGTGGAACCAGAACAGTGCCATGAAACTCTCACAACTTCATAAAAATTTCAGGAATTTGAAGAAAGCGTGTTGATGTCATATTCAGAGCCCTATCCCACAGCGACAGCCTACTGAGGCGTCATGCTTGATGATTTGCAAATCAAGGTCAATCGTTAGGCATGAATCGCTGGGGGAACAGAAAACAACAAGACGGACAGTTAGAGCCCCCACACTGTCCGCCTTGTGTTGTTGTGAGCTTGGCTAACACCAAACCCACGATACTAAACTTAACCCGACATGGCACAAAACCGCCAAGAGTCGAAGAATTTCCTTCCTTTCGATCGA
>JGI12048J13642_10104975_pt1 | contig 17718 bp, 16 predicted proteins | sample ElkSlonscriptome_16_FD_13642 | JGI IMG/M metagenome (IMG submission 13642)
ACCGGCGGGGCCTTGCTGCCGTCGTGGCGCAGGATCAGCTTGGGGCGCCGGTCGAGCTGGGGCTCGAAGAAGATCCAGCCCAGCTCCAGCAGCACGTTCGGCGACTGGTGGGAGATCTCGGCGATGTAGCCGTCGGCGCCGCCAATGTGGCGCTGGATGTTGCCGCGCACCTGCGTGTCGATGGCCTTATCGCGCGCCAGCCGGACCTCGAAGCAATAGGGCGGGCGCTCCAGGATGGCGCGCAGGGCCTGCTCCAGCAGCAGTTCCTGCTCCTGGGCGCGGATGGCCATGCGGCCCTGGTAGATGTCCACCACGCCGGTGGTGTTGATGCCGGGCACGTGGCGGTCGGAGATGTAGAGCGCGCCGCGGGCGCGGGGGGCGTCCAACTCCACCGGGATCACGTGCAGCGGGAAGTCCGGGTGGCGCTCGTTGATGAACTTGGCCAGCTCGCGCTGGTAGTCGTCCGGGCCGGCGAAGGCGGCGGCGCCCCGGTGCCAGGGGGCGTGCATGGCATTGACCGGCCCCTCGCCGTTGACCTGGATCGGGTAGGGCAGGAAGTTGGCGTACTTGCGCACCGCCTCCTTGATGGGTTCGGGGTCCAGGTGCTCGCGGTGCAGCGCGCCAATGGCGACGACCAGGGTGGTGCCGGGCTCGCGGTCGGCCTCGGCGCCGCCGGCGGGTTCCAGCTGGTAGTCCTCGCCGCCGCTGTTGGCCCAGTGCCAGACCTCATTGGTGCCGACCTTGCGGGTATAGACATCGATGCGCTCGGCGACAACAAAGGCGGACAGGAGCCCGATGCCGAACTGGCCGATGGTCTCCACCGCCCGATCGTGGTCCGCCAGCTCGCCAGTGGCCTCGCTGGTGCCGCTGCGGCCGATGACGGTGAGCAGCTCCTGGATGTCGGCGCGGTCCATGCCGCGGCCGTTGTCGTCGAAGCGCATGCTGGCGTTGGCGCTATCGGCGCGGATGCGGATGGCGCCGGCGAGCTGGGGCTCGGCGCTCTGGCGCAGCCGGATGCTGTCGTGGGCGTTCAGGATAACGGCCTACGCGCATCGGTGCGCTCGCCGCCGCACTAGGCCGCGCTAATGACCAGGCCGATCACCACGCCGGTCAGGACGCCGTGGAAGGGCACCAGCGTCAGGCTGAAGGTGGCCTTGAGCCAGCCGAGAGGCGTCAGGCCCGCGTGGCCGAGGGAGAAGTCCGGCGCTTGTTGCGCGGGGTCGATGACCCGGTTGTAGAGATCGCGGAACAACCGCTCCTGGGCCAGGAAGTAGCCGTCGAGCCCCCAGAACAGCAGCGCCGGCAGCAAACCGATCAACAGCAGGCTCGGGCTCGGCTTGTCCGCGCTCAAGGCGAGCACGGCGGCGACCAGGGTCACCGACCAGGCCTTGAGTAGGAAGCCGTTGTTGGCCATGCGGGTGATAACGCCCTGGATGAGCTCCAGGTGCTTTTCCTTGGGTTGTGCGTTCATGCCGTGGGCTCCCGGTTCGAATTGACTCTGGATGATAACGGAAGCGCGCCTGGCGGCCAAACCGGGCCCAGACGCGCGGCCGAACCGGCTCGCGTTGAGGTCGCGCAACGCGATGCTCGGCCGCGGTTGGCGCCCCGTTGCCGCCCCGTCGCCGCCTAGCGCCAGCGCTGCTCCGGGGTTTGGTGCCGCCCCGCCCAAGTCTGCGACACTACAGACTATCATGAGGCGCCGAGCCGGCACCGCGGGATGCGACCGCCGACGGCCGGACGATGGCTATGCAAACCGGACTGGGACGACCTGCTGATCGTCGCCTTCGGCAGCGCGCCGCTGCCCGGTGCGCTGCATGCGCCGCTGCGCCGAGAGGTGGCCGCCGCCCGCGCGCAGAACCGCAGCGCCCGCATCCTGCCGGTGTGGACGCACCCTGAGCAGCGCAAGCCGCCGACGCCGCTCGCGGACCTGCTCGCCATCGGCTGTGCGGACCCCGGCGGCGAAGACGGCGGGCGGCTCGTGCGCCGGGTCGGGGCGCTGTTGTCGCTGTGGCTGCGCGGCCAACGACTGCGGGTGTTCCGCACGTTGGTTTGATTGCTCAACACGCTGTTCCGCCTGCTCGGCACGCTGCTGTTCCCGTGCCGCGCGTTGCTCGGCCTGTTCCATGCTTCGCGCCAACTTAACCGGGCTCAAGAAGGGCCGACCGTCGGGATAGAAGATCGTCAGGCTGTCTTTGTCAAGCCGGAAGCGGAATCGCGTCCGGCGCCATCGGTCCGCTGATACGCCGATCGGGGACCGGATACCAGAACAGATCGCCAGCCACGAACACGTTCGCGGGCATCGGTCACGGCGAGCCGCCATTGACCTGGTGCCGGTAGTTTGTATCAGCAATGGAAACCAACAACGCCTGACTCTCCGTCATAATGCACCCTGTTTGTCGTCCACCAAACCGATGAGGAGCGATTTGATGCCAAACTGTGCCATGCCAAACTGTGCCATGGTTGTGGGAGCCGGGAGCGGAACCGGGGCGGAAGTTGCGAAGCTGCTCGCCGCCGAGGGCTATGCAGTGGTGTTGGCCCGGCGCGACGTTGCGTCCCTGGCGCCGCTGGTCGCCGAGATCGAACAGCGCGGCGGATCTGCCCTGGCGGTGGCCGCCGATGCCTCGGATGAAGCGCAAGTCGCGGCGCTGTTCGATACCGCGGAGCAGACCTACAAGACGCCAGCACTGGTGGTGTTCAATGTGGCGAGCATCAGCATGGGCCATGTCGCCGCCACCGATTTGGTACAGTTCGATGAGATGTGGCGGGCGTCGGCGCTGGGTGGCTTTTTGATCGGACGCGAGGCGGCACGGCGCATGCTGCCGCGCCGATCGGGAACCATTCTGTTCATCGGCGCCACCGCATCGGTCAAGTCAAGCGCCGGGTTTGCCGCGTTTGGCGCTGGCAAGCAGGGACTGCGTGCCGTGGCTGGCAGCTTGGCACGGGAATTGGGTCCGGAGGGTATTCATGTCGGCCACTTGGTCATCGACGGCATCATTGATGTGCCGCGGGTGCACGAGCGCATGCCCGAGATCGCCGCGGCCAAGGGGGAGGGCGGTTTGATTGATCCTGCGAGCATTGCCGCGGCCTTGCTTTGGCTGCACCGCCAACCGCGCAATGCCTGGACCTTCGAACTGGACCTCCGCCCCTTCAACGAACCCTGGTAGTGATGGAGTCGGCAGTGAAAGCATGGACCAAGGCCATACAGGCTAGCCCTGAGGCAAACTCGCGCGAGGTCCAAATTGAACGCGAGTTGGCGCGCCTGGTGTTTGATCAGGCACCGGCAGGCCTCTTCATCACTGCCGTGAACTCAGCCGCGAGCAACTGCGCGCGATGGTCGCGCGCTGGCGGTCCGGGGCACAATCGCGCGATTGAGCTGGCCCGCGCGGTCAGGCCTTACCTAAGCTCATTCCGGCAGCGGCATCAGCTCCGTCAGTCCACCGTCGTTCTTGGCCTCGACCTTGCCGTAGAGGTCGTAGAGCGCTGCCTGCAACGCCTCTTCAATGACCGGGTGGTAGAAGGGCATGCGCAGCAGGTCCCCGACGCCCAGTCCTTGCTCGATACACCAGCACAGCAGGTGTGCCAGGTTCTCGCCCTTTGGGCCGATCATCTCGCCGCCGAGCAGTTGGCCGGTGGTCTTGTCCGCGTAGACGCGCAGCAGGCCCCTGTTCTTGCCCATGATCAGCGCCCGACCGACGGGCGCGAATTTGATCTGTCCGATGGCGCTGGTATCCGCATCCAGTTCGCTGAAGCGGCGGCCGACGGCGCAGATATTCGGGTCACAGAAGTTGATGAACAGTGGCGTCTTACGGCGGAATTTCTGGCGCTGGCCATGGGCCGCGTTCCAGCCCGCGATTCTGCCCTCGTCGCCGGCCTCGTGCAGGATCGCGCGTTCGCCATTGACGTCGCCGGCGATGAATACCGGCAGGTCGCCGATCTGCATGCTGTTGATGTCGAACGGCGGCAGGCCGCGCTCGTTCAGCGGCAGGCCCAGGTTCTCAAGTCCGAGCCGATCAATGTTGGGCAGCCGACCGATGCTGCAAAGCACCCGGTCCACGAGCACACTCTGTTCGCCCGCGGTAACGCGCAGCTTGTCGCCCTCGTCGCGGATCTCCGCGGCTTGTCCCAGATGCAACGGGAACTCTCCGCCGATCAATTCGATGGCGGCTTGAGCCACCTCCGGGTCGGTGATGCCCGCGATACTAGATAACTGATCGAAGCCGGTCAGGTCGACACCGAGGCGGCTGAGACTTTGGCCCAATTCGAGACCGATAGTGCCAAGTCCGATGACGGCGATGGACGCCGGCAGGTCTTCCAGCTCGAATAGGCTGTCCGTGGTCAGGATACGCTCGCCGAATCGCTGCCAGGCCTCTGGTATCAGCGGACGCGAGCCGGTGGCGATGACCACCGCCCCGGCACGGATGCGCTGCTCGCCCACCGCGAGCAGGGTCGGTTCGATGAAACGCGCATAATCCTGGATGAACAGGTCCTCGGGCATGTCGTCGGTGCTGTTGGTCAGCACGCGGTCGACGAAGGTATCGCGCAGGTCCTGCACGTGTTCCATTGCCTCGCTCAGGTCCAGCGTCATTGCCTCCTGACCAGCGACACCGTATTTGCCCAGATGGGTGCGTCGGTGGTAGTCCTCGGCGACCTGGATCATGGCCTTCGAAGGCATGCAGCCAACCCGCGCGCAGGTGGTGCCAGCCTCGCCGCCATTGATCAGAACAAAGGATTTGCCTGCCTTCCGGGCTTGCCCCATGGCGTTCAGTCCGGCGCTGCCGGAGCCGATGATGGCGACGTCGACGTTGCGTTCTTTCACTCGATACTCCTGTTTGGGATGTCTGTTGGGGCTGTGCAGATTAGGGCATCGGCCGCGGCAATGCCGCGAAACATGAGCTGGTTAGGTTTACAGCGGCTGCTTGATCCGCTATTTTGCCGGACCTTTGATTGTCGAAGCACCAGCCGCCGGATTTTGCCTGCCAGGATGCTGCCTGCCAGGATGGTTCCTGCCAGGATGGTTCCTGGTAGCATGGTTTGGGCGCCGTGCGGTGAGTGCTCGACCTTCGCAGCCGATTCTGACCCACGATCCCGCTTTGAGCCAATCCGCCGAATCTCCCGTCGCCGCGACCGCGCCGGCATTGAACTTTCAGATCGCCCCTGGCGGCAATCTGCGCGGACGGCTGCGCGTACCCGGTGACAAGTCCATCTCGCATCGGGCCATCATGCTCGGTGCCATCGCCGATGGCGAGACCGAGGTCAGCGGCTTTCTTGAGGGTGCCGATAGCCTCGCGACGCTGGCGGCCTTTCGCGCCATGGGCGTCCAGATCCATGGTCCCGACCAGGGCCGCGTCCGTATAGTAGGCGTCGGACTACAGGGCCTGCGCAAACCGGCTGGACCATTGGACATGGGCAATTCCGGCACCTCCATGCGTCTGCTTTGTGGCTTGCTGTCGGGCCAGCGCTTCTCCAGCACGCTGATCGGAGACGTATCCTTATCGAGCCGGCCCATGCGCCGGGTCACTAGGCCGCTGGGCAGCATGGGGGCACGCATCCAGAGCTCTGATCAGGGCACCGCGCCGTTGCACATCGCGCCAGCGCAGCAGCTTGCGGGTATCGATTATCCAATGCCGGTGGCCAGTGCACAGGTCAAGTCGAGCCTGTTACTTGCCGGGCTCTATGCCGACGGCGATACCTGCGTCAGCGAACCCGCGCCGACCCGCGATCATACCGAGCGCATGCTGACCGCGCTCGGCTATTCGGTGCGCCGAGACGCCAACCGAGTTTGGCTGAGCGGTGGCGGTTACTTGCGCGCGGCGCCTATCGCGGTGCCGGCGGATATCTCATCAGCAGCGTTCTTTCTGGTGGGCGCCAGTATCGCGCCGGGCTCCGATCTGCTGTTGGAGCAGGTGGGCATGAACCCGACCCGGATCGGCGTCATCAACATTCTGCGTAAGATGGGTGCTGACCTCCGCATCGAGCGCGAATGCGAACTCGGTGCCGAGCCGGTGGCCGACATCCGTGTGCGTTCGGCCGACCTGCGCGGCATCAAGATCCCGGTGGATCAGGTGCCGCTGGCCATCGACGAATTCCCAGCCCTGTTCGTCGCCGCCGCCTGCGCAACGGGGGAGACCCTGCTCACCGGCGCCGAAGAGTTGCGAGTGAAGGAAAGCGACCGTATCGCGGTGATGGCGCAGGGGCTCGCGACGCTTGGGGTGCAGGCCGAGGTGCTGGCGGACGGTATCCGCATCCAGGGCCGCGGCGGCGTTGCGGCCTTATTCCGCGGTGGGTCTGTCCGCAGCCACCACGACCATCGCATCGCGATGGCCTTCTCCATGGCGGGCCTTCGCGCGGCTGCGCCGATTGAAATCCGCGACTGTGCTAACGTCAACACTTCATTTCCCGGGTTTGCCGCGCTGGCCGCGCGGGCCGGGTTGCCGATCACAGAGCAAATCTCATGACCACAGCCGCCGCATCGGGCGCCTCAACGCGATCTCCCGTCGCCCCGGTCATCGCTATCGACGGCCCATCCGGCACCGGCAAGGGCACCATTGCCGAGGGATTGGCGCGAACACTCGGCTGGCATGTGCTCGATAGCGGCGCCCTCTATCGCTGTCTGGGGCTAGCTGCTGAGCGTGCTGGTCTGGATCTCGACGACGGCGCGGCGATGGGCGCATTGGCAAGGCATATTGAGATTCGCTTCGATGGCGACCGTGTGGTGCTCGACGGCGACGACGTCAGCAAAGCGATTCGCACCGCCGAGGGCGGCGTGCGGGCATCACGGGTCGCGGTGCATCCACAGGTGCGCGATGCGCTGTTGTTTTTGCAGCGCGCGGCGGTGCGCCCGCCAGGGCTGATTGCCGACGGTCGCGACATGGGCTCCAAGGTATTCCCGGATGCGCTGCTCAAGGTCTATCTCGACGCCAGTCCGGAAGAACGCGCCAACCGTCGATATAAACAGTTGAAAGACAAGGGAATGGATGCTAACCTGCGCGATCTCGTCCGGGAGCTCCGCGAACGCGATGCGCTGGACAGTAGTCGCGAACACAGTCCGCTTGCAGTCCCTGAAGGTGCCGTCGTCATCGATTCGACGTCGCTTTCTATTGCCGATGTGCTCGCGCAAGTGATCGGACAGGCTAGATGCGTACTGTCAAAATCGAACACGACCGACTAGCAGTAAGTATCCTTAAAGAATTCGGAGCCGCAAAGCGCGTACTGGCCAACTCCGAATTCGAACGCTCCCTAAGGCTCGCGCAGGCACGGTGTTTTTCTGCCAACGTAGAGCTGGTCGCTGTCCGAGATACGCCGATGCGCGCTACGCCTTGCCGAGCGCGGCAACGTTCTCTGATCGAGATGCAAATCGGTCGGCGGATACTCCGTCGGCCATCTTTTTACTCAACCCCTTGTTTTAGAAAGAACTGGCTTCGTGGTGAAGTCGGATTCTAATAAGGGCCAGGCACAAAGCCGGGAAATCTCCAACCCATGACCGAAAGTTTCGCCGAGCTCTTCGAAGAGAGCCTTAATGCCACGCAGTTACAGCCAGGCACCATCGTCACCGGGCAAGTCGTCGCCATCACGCCCGATTCCGTGATCGTCAACGCCGGTCTCAAGACCGAGGGCATCATTCCACGCAACCAGTTCCTGGCGCCGGACGGCCAGATGGAAGTCGACGTCGGCGATGACGTACAGGTTGCGCTTGATGCCGTTGAAGACGGCTTTGGCACCACGCGCCTGTCGCGCGAGAAGGCCAAGCGCTTTGCTGCGTGGGACACACTCGAGACGGCATTCGACGACGGCGACACGGTCAAGGGTCTGATCAATGGCAAGGTCAAGGGCGGCTTTACCGTCGAGCTCGGCAGTGTTCGCGCATTCTTGCCAGGCTCGTTGGTGGATGTGCGCCCGGTGCGCGATACCACCTACCTCGAAGGCAAGGAGCTCGAGTTTAAGGTCATCAAGCTCGACCGTCGCCGCAACAACGTCGTGGTCTCACGGCGTGCCGTGGTTGAGGAAGAATACAGCGCCGAGCGCGAGCAGTTGCTGGAGAGGCTTGAAGAAGGGATGGAGATCCAGGGCGTGGTCAAGAACCTCACCGACTATGGTGCCTTCCTTGACCTGGGCGGTATCGACGGTTTGCTGCATATCACCGACATGGCCTGGCGCCGGGTCAAGCACCCGTCTGAGGTGGTCGAGATCGGCCAAGAGGTCATGGTCAAGGTACTCAAGTTTGACCGCGAGCGCCAACGTGTGTCGCTAGGACTGAAACAGATGGGCGAGGACCCATGGGTCAACATCTCCCGGCGCTACCCGGAAGGCACCCGCGTCTTCGGCAAGGTCACCAATATCGCCGACTATGGCTGCTTCGTCGAGATCGAAGAGGGTGTCGAGGGTCTAGTGCACGTCTCCGAGATGGATTGGACCAACAAGAACATCCATCCAAGCAAGGTCGTGGCGCTGGGCGATGACACCGAGGTCATGGTGCTCGACATTGACGAGGAGCGCCGCCGCATCTCGCTCGGCATCAAGCAATGCAACAGCAACCCCTGGGATACCTTCTCGGCCACCTTCAAGAAGGGCGACCACGTCAGCGGTCAAATCAAGTCCATCACCGACTTCGGCATCTTCATCGGTCTCGATGGCGGCATCGACGGCCTGGTGCATCTATCCGATATCTCCTGGGACGAAAACGGCGAAGACGCACTGCGACGCTTCAAGAAAGGCGATGAGGTCGAGACCGTCGTGCTCTCGGTCGATCCTGAGCGCGAGCGCATCTCGCTTGGCGTCAAGCAGCTCGACAAGGACCCCTTCTCCAGCTTTGTTGCGCTGAACGAAAAGGGCAGTATCGTCAACGGTACCATCCTTGATGTCGATCCCAAGGGCGCGATCATCAATCTCGGCGAAGGCGTCGAGGGCTATCTGCGCGCCTCTGAGATCTCCCGCGACCGCGTCGAAGACGCTCGAGCAGTGTTGAAGCAGGGTGAAGCGGTCGAGGCCAAGTTTATGGGCGTTGACCGCAAGAACCGGACCATCTCGCTGTCGATCAAGGCGAAGGACTTCGCCGACGAGCAGGCCGCCATTAAGGGCTATGCCCGCGAGGCGCAGGCCGGCACCGCAACCTTGGGCGATCTTCTGAAGCAGCAAATGGAAGAGGCTGCAAAGGACTGATGACCTGCTTGACGTTTCAGTCTGCCCGTCGCAGCTCGGGCCCGGCGCAAGCGCCAGGTCCGTTCCGACCCCGTATCGCAGGCATACCGATATGATGAAATCCGAACTCATCGAGACGCTGGCCGAGGGTCAGGATCTTCTCGCTTACAAAGACGTTGAACTGGCGGTGCGCTGCATCCTTGAACAGATGAGCACCGCGCTCGCCACTGGTGACCGCATCGAGATCCGGGGCTTTGGCAGCTTCTCGCTGCACTATCGCCCGCCGCGCGTCGGCCGTAATCCAAAGACCGGCGACTCCGTCGCGTTGGCCGGCAAGTACGTCCCGCATTTCAAACCGGGCAAGGAACTGCGCGACCGCGTCAATGACGCCTATGAGGAAGAACTGGAACGGTCAGAGGCAAAGGCCGCGGGGGCTGCCGACCCCCGCGAGGTCGCCGCCAGCGCTGGCTGAACGCTTTTCTCCATTGCCCTCGGCTCTCTGCTGGCGTCAATCCATCGAATCGGCCGCTGTGACGGCCGATTCCAATCTCCCCGCTGGTCTCCCGTTTGCGATCCAGGTGGACGCGTTGGACGCGTACCTTGGGCGCCAATCGCTGTCTCTAAGATGTACACATTCTGTTCTTGGTCCACTTACAGATGCGCGGTGCAGGGCTAGCGACGCAGTGGCAGAGGTGTTCGTGGCGGGCGCAAAAAAGGGCTCCGCGGTTTCCCGCGGGGCCCTTTGACGGTTGGTGGGCGGATTGGGGGCTGTTTGGAGCCGATGAGCGGAGTCGAACCGCTGACCTACTGATTACGAGTCAGTTGCTCTACCAACTGAGCTACATCGGCATTGTGGGCGGTGTTAGCCAGCGTTTGAGATGCGGAACACTGCATAGCCCTCGAATGGTAGATGAACTAGAGGTTCCGATCAAGCCGAAAAGGGTCCCATCAGATTTCGCGGTCCGGGGGCGATTTGCAATCGCAACGGCTACGACTCGATGAGCGCAGCTTCCAGGAACTCACCGATCCCGAAGACCCAACATGGCGTTACTGTCTGTGCCGCAACCCGCGGACCGCGCAGCGCGAGGTAGGGCTCCAGGCGCTCAGCGATTGGTATGAAGAGGTCAAGGATGCTCGATGGCAAGGCTCGACGCTCGACGGGCTCAATTGGGTATAGTCTTTGCTTACTTTCAAATTTGTTGTGTCGCTATCAGGAGGTATTTCATGTCACCGCAAGCGCCCCTCATCGACCGCCTCCGAGAGCGCTGGCTCTCTCGCGATGGCCTGGGGTATCTGTTGTTGTTTCTGCTCATTGCTGCCGCCCTCTGGGGCTTTAGCGAGATCGCTGGCGTGGTCATCGAGGGGGACTCCAAGTCATTCGACCAGACTTTGCTGTTGTCGTTGCGCGACGCCGGGGACATCAACGACCCCCTCGGACCGGTCTGGTTGGAGCAGATCGTGCGGGACCTGACGGCTTTGGGCGGCACGCTGGTGCTGACCTTGATCACGGCGGGCGCAGTCGGCTTTCTACTTCTTGAAGGCAAGCCTCGAACGGCAGGCTTCCTGCTGCTGGCCATCATCGGCGGCGTGACCCTGAGCCTGTCCCTGAAGGCCGGCTTCGACCGGCCGCGGCCCGATTTCCTGCCCCATGGCGATGACGTCTACACGGCGAGCTTTCCCAGCGGACACTCGATGAACGCTGCCATTGTCTATCTGTCAATCGGTGCGATACTCGCGCGCGCCCACCGCCGCCGCGCCGTCAAGATCTACTTACTTGCCTGGGCCATCAGCATCACGGTATTGGTCGGAATCAGCCGGGTCTATCTCGGGGTCCACTGGCCGACGGATATCGCCGCCGGCTGGACCGCCGGGGCCGCCTGGACACTCCTCTGTTGGCTCCTTGTGTATCATCTGCAGCGACGCCGGCTGGTCGAGCGCGAGGCTGAGGCGGTGCCGTAGCGGTGCTGGAGCAGGACAGGCTGCACCGCGTCATTACGTCACCTTTCTCGACATCCTTTGCAAGCCGATTTTTACTTCATCGATCAATGGGTCTACACCGGCGTCCAAATTGTCCGGCGGCACCACCAGTCCCAGCGCTGCCCAGCGGGGTTCGCAGCGCAAGGGTAGAGCCAAACGTCTTCATCGTACCGGGTACTTTGCCCCAACCCGCGGGTGTAATACTCCGCGGTCTTTTTCAAACCCTTTGCCCGACCGGGGCAGCAGTGCGGCCGGAGAGCGTTGCGGCCTGGTGCGGTATCTTCTGGCACAGTGAGTGCTTGTGGACGCACTGACGTCCGGAAACTGCTGAGTACGAGGCAATTCGGGCGCTATCCGCGAACCATAAAGAAATCATGAGGAACGACCTATGAAACCGATCCATCTCACCACAACCAGCGCCCTCGCCCTAGCCCTCGTGTTGGGTGGTCCCTTCACACTGGCCGAGCAGCACGAGCAGCAGCAGAACAAGCAGGAGCAAGACAGCCAGGCAGGCGGGGCGCAGCAGCTTGCCAGTGCCAGCAAGAACGGCACCGCCAGCAACAAGATGACCAGCTTGGATGCAGAGGAGCTCGAGGGCGCCACGGTCGTAGACCGTAACGGCAATGATATCGGCGAGATTGACGAGCTTGTGCGAGGTAAAGATGGCAAAAGCTATGCCGTCATCTCAGTCGGCGGATTTTTCGACATCGGCGACAAGGATATTGCGCTGCCGCTTGATAAACTCAGTCTGCATGGTGAGGCCGTCGTGCTGCCTCAAGACCTTAGCTCCGTCGAGCAACTGAAGAGCTTTGAAGAATTCGACGAAGACCTCTACACCGAGATCGAAGAAAACGACCAGGTGCAGCTGAGGCGCACGGTGTTTGCAACTGGTAAGACTGACTCTGCTCAGACAATGACGGTTGCGGCTGAGGAAATTGACGGCGCCGAGGTCGTGGATCGTAATAGCAACCACATCGGTGAGGTCGACGAGATTGTGCGCGGCGAAGACGGCAAGACCTATGCCGTGATCTCTGTCGGTGGCTTCTTTGACATCGACGACAAAGACGTTGCGCTGCCGCTCGACCGCCTAAGCATGTGGCGAGACTCCGTGGTGCTCCCTCAGGATCTCGGCTCTATCGACCAACTGCAGGACCGTGAGGAATACAACGAAGATCTATACACGGAGGTTGAGGTCCGGGACCAGCTCCAGATAGAACGGTCTCATTTCGTGGCCATGGAGACGGATGAGGACGTGGCCATGGAGACGGATGAGGACGGCGAGCGCGGCGAGGACGTCGACTGACCGCAACAAGAAGGCAAGTCCATTGCCTTGCCCAAGGAGAATCTCGGCGATCTATGATCGCCGAGGCGGCCGTGATCATACGGCCTACCGCCTCTAGCCGAGGAGCTCCCATACAGACCATGCTTTCATCCGAACAATGGCCTTTGGCCCTGACCGTCATCGTCTTCGTCGCCAGCAGCGCGATCATTGCCGTCGTGGGTACCCGAATGGCGCGCATCGCCGACCGCCTCGCGGACCTGACCGGCCTCGGCGAGGCGGTGTTTGGCGCTGTCCTGCTCGGCGCCAGTACGTCGATTTCGGGCATCGTTGTGTCCATTACGGTCGCGGCGGCCGGCAAGCCGGACCTCGCGGTCAGCAACGCCGTCGGCGGCATTGCCGTGCAAACGGTCTTTCTGGTCGTCGCCGACAAGTTCCATCGGCCCGCCAATCTCGAGCATGCCGCCGCCTCGTTGCCCAATTTGGTCAACGGCGCCTTGCTCTGCGCGTTGCTCGCGCTGCCGCTGATGGCGGCGAGCAGTCCGCCGTTCTCGGTCCTTGGTGTGCATCCGGCGTCGGTCCTGCTTCTGTTGTTCTACGCGTTCGGGCTGCGCCTGGCCTCGCTGACCCGGGATCACCCGGGGTGGCGTCCGGTGCAAACCTCTGAAACGCGTGAGGACCATCCGGACCCGGAACCCGTCGAGCCCTCGGAGCAGCGTGGGCTCTGGGTGCGTTTTGCCGGGGCGGTGGTGTTGGTCGGCATCGCCGGCTACGCGGTGGGTCTTTCAGGCATCGCGTTGGTGCGCACGACCGGTATGTCGGAGACGTTGGTCGGGTCCTTGTTCACGTCGGTCGTGACCTCGCTGCCGGAGTTGGTGACCGCGGTGGCCGCGGTGCGGCAAGGCGCTTTGACCTTGGCCGTGGGCGGGATCATTGGCGGCAATACCTTCGATGTCCTGTTCCTCGCGCTGTCGGACGTCGCGTACCGGCCCGGCTCGATCTATCACGCCGTCAGCGATCAACCGCTGTTCGTTATCAGCCTGACCATCCTGCTCACCGCCACCCTGCTGCTCGGGCTGATTCGTCGTGAGCGCCAGGGCGTTGCGAACATCGGCTTCGAGAGTCTGTTGGTGCTGGTCTGCTATTGCATCGGCCTGGGCGTCATCGTCTTCAGCGGGCGTTTATGAGACGGGCTGCCCTGCGCTTATTGCGCCGCTGTTTTGGGGAGTCGCTAGTGAGGTTTTCACAGGTTTTTCACATGTCAGAACGCCAGGATCAGCAACCGCGGCTGCGCGACGCCGATGATCACGGCCGACTGCGCGTCTACTACCCCGATGTCGCGGGGGTCGAGAGCAGCTGCATGATGGTGCCCTCCAAGCTGATGATTGCCGATGACCGGGTGTTGCGGGTGGCATCGTCGAACCTCAGCAATCGGTCGATGGGGCTAGACAGCGCGTGCGACCTTTGCTTGGTGGTTGAGGCCGAATCGGACATCAGTGCGGTGCGTGGTCTGCGCCAGCAGTTGCTCGGCATAATGCTGTCGGTGCCCGCCAATGAGGTGGCGCGAGCCGAGGCGGAGGCGGCGGCTCAGGACCGCGGTCTGATCGCGGTCTTGGAGTCGCCGCGGGCGGGATATGGCGATGCCGCGTTTGTAGATGGATCCCCGCGGCTGGCCGACCTGGCTGGCGGAGCCGATCCGGAGTGGGATCGCCAGCGAACGGACGAGGGGTTGATCGGCCCGGACCGGCCCTTGCATCCGGATTTGGCGCCGAGTTGATGGTCGGCGGAGAGGAGCACAAGCCCTACCTGCGCTGGCGTTTGATCGTCGGCGTCGGCGTCATTGGGCTGTTGTTGACGATGGCGGTCGTTTGGCGCTGGACACCCGCCGGGGAATGGCTAAACCCCGACACCATTGCCGCATCGGTGCAGGGCCTCAGCGGCACTTGGTGGGGGCCACTCGTCGCGCTGGTTGGTTTCGTCGTAGCCAGTCTGGTCGCGGTTCCTGTTACCTTGTTGATCCTCGCGACCGCACTGGTGTTTTGTCCCATCACCGGGGCAGCCGTTGCGTTGACGGGATCGACGCTGTCCGCGCTGGCCGGCTACGGCATCGGCGCCCAGGCCGGTCGCGGCGCCGTTGAGCGGCTCTCCGGCGGCGGGCTTGAGCGTCTGAGCCGCCGGCTCGCCAAGCACGGCATCCTGACGATGATCACCGTGCGCATTGTACCGGTCGCGCCTTTCGCCCTGCTCAATCTCTTCGTTGGCGCGGCGCATCTGTCTGTCAGGGATTTCCTGATCGGCACCGTGATCGGCATGGCGCCTGCCGTGATTGCAATGACGCTGTTTGCTGAAGGCCTGCTGTCGCTGCTGCGGCAAGCGGACCTGCGCGCCGTCGCCTTGCTGCTGGTCGGGGTGTTGGCGGTGGGCGGGCTGGCTTGGTTCAGCCGCCGCTGGCTGCGTGCCGATGCCTGACGCAGGTCTCGCGGTGCGTACAGCGACTTGGAAAATCCATCGCTGTGCAACCAGGAACAGTGCGACTGCCCACAGATAGGGACCATAGTGCCGTCTCAGACCGGCGCGACGGCGTGCGTCATGCGGTCCCGGTGCTCGTTTGACTCGGCAAAGGGAAACAGGATACCGACCCCTAGGTCGAATCCGTCCAGCACTCCTTTTCTACGTCGCTGGGCAAATCCCCTACCGCCGGTGCCGAACAACCACTGGCGCTGAGGCGGCGTCCGCCATTGCCCGAACCTCTGAGCCTATCCCTCGGGCGCTCGGCCGCCAACCTCGTCGATTCGTCGCAGCAGATCGGCAGGGTCCTGATAGACCCGGTAGGCACCCGCCCGCTCGAGTTCGTCGCGTCCATAGCCGCCGGACAGCAAGCCAACGCCGAGCGCCCGCGCGCGGCGGGCGGCGAGCAGGTCCCAGATGCTGTCGCCGATGACGACCGAATCCTCGATCCGGACCTGCAACGCCCGCGCGGCGGCCATGAACAGATCGGGGTCTGGTTTTGCGTGCGAAACATCGTCGCGGTAGATCACGGGTACGTCCGACGGCACCTCGAGCATCTCAAGGGTTGGGCTGGCGTTGTCTCGCTTGCCGCTGGTTGCGATGGCCCAGGGCACGTTGGCGGCGGTGAGATAGGAAAGCAGTTCCCTGGCGCCGGGAAGCGGTTGAATAGATTCGGCGGCCCGCGCATAGGCGCGTGAGTGCACCTCGCTGAGCCGCTTCGCGTTCTCCGCAGTCATCCGCTGGCCGGTCTCGCGCAGCAGTTCGTTGACCATCAGGCCGCCGCTCATGCCGATGTTGCGGTGGATGCGCCACACCGCCAACTCAATGTCGAGTTCGGCCAGCGCTTCGCGCCAGGCCAGTACATGCTGGTAGACGCTGTCGACCAGCGTGCCATCGAGATCGAACAAGAAAGCGGTGCGGTTTGCCTCGAGATCCTCTCGGGGGGCGGGATCATGCATGGGGGATACCTCGTTGGTGGGATCAGCGGCGCCTTGTCACGTCACCGCGTTGGGCAGGGGCGCTCGTCTCCGTCGCGATCTTGCGTTGTCGGCAAGCAGCCTCAGCGGAGCCTGGTCGGCGCGGCTGCTGCTCGGGTTTCGGCATTTAGGCTCGCTAGCGCGGCGCGGATGTCGCCAAGCGCGTCGCCCAGGGCTTGGTCATTGGCTTGATCGCCGCCCATGTTATCTTCCTCGGCCACCATCCGTTTGCGAACGTCCTGCTCGCATTGGCGCAGCAAGGCGATCTTCTCATCCATTGTTAGCCCGTCTCGGTCGAGGATGTCTCGCGCCGACAAGAATTCGAAGCCGGCCAAGGTGGCCCGCCTCTCGCGTGTGAGGGTGCCTTTCTCGTTTGCTTTTTGCTCGTTCATACGGTTTCTCCTGTATCTCGCCGCGGGTCGCGAAGGCTTTGGTCACGGCTTCGCGCTACATCTTCACCGATAAGCAAGACTCGCGCCGTCTCAGGAGGCGCCAGCAATCGCCCGCGTGCATTGAGATCGCGAATGCGCGCCCTGCGCCGGGCCGGCCAATCTCCCTGCCTCGTCCGCGCTGGCGTATGTCGTCAACCCCTCCCGGAAACCTGCGCCTTGTCGGTGCTGGCACTGGTCGCGGCGGAGCCGCAGGGGAGGGCGGCGCGACGACAGCCGAGCCCAGTCTTTCCGATGCCAGGTTTCGGGGGATTTCAACCGGGCGCGGGGTGTAGTGCTCCATTGCTCCTCGCGGACTGGGCAGCCACACTGGCTTGATGGCCGCGGCGCATAGGCCGAGCTGTTCATTGCCGAACGCCATCTGGCGTCTTGGCTCTTGATTCCGATCCAATATCGACCCTGGCCGCGACCCGAAGGGCGCTCCGCACACCAATAGATCGAGCTGTGCGGGCCAGTATCGAATCCTTACTTACGTCGATCAGCTATAGGGCGCCAATCACCCAGCGGAGCAGGCTCAAAACCAGCGCGAATACCAGCACCGTCATGCCGACGAGCAGCGCGGCTACCCCAGCCACCGCCCAGCGGCTCTGGCGCCTGAGCTCATGCGGGCGCGCCATGTGTTCTTCCAAAAGTCCGACGTTGCGCCGGTTTGCTTTATAGGCGAAATCGAATAAATCACCGAACACGGGGATAACGCCGACAACGCTTTCAAACAACATGTTTAGCGTCATGCGTATCAGGACGACGGTCGGTGCCCCCAAGCGGTGGGCCTCGGCGATGATGTAGGACGAGAGCGCGGCGCCCGCGAGATCGCCGACGCCGGGTACTAGCCCGATGACGCCATCAAAGCCGACCCGATAGCCGCCCGGCAGCGGAATGGCCGAATCCAAGATGTAGGCGAGTTTGTGCAGGCGCTCACGAGACGCCTCAACGTGGTGGTGAGGGGGCTCCGTTTCGACATTCTCCGGGATGGCATCAATGATTTGGGGCATGGTTCTAGTCCTCGTTGGTTGCGAAGTTCCGCGTTCGGTGGCCGTCTATGCGGTGCGGGCCTCCCGCGCTCGGCAACCATCGCCCTAGCGGTCCGCCTCAGGCGAACGGGCAAGCTGGTCGACCGGGGTGTCCGGAGCCTAGCCCCGAACGACTGCCGATAGCCGAAGCAGACATTGTGCCAGCTGTCGGCGAAGCCCTTTCTGCTGCCATCGCGCTCTGTATCGGCGAGCCCTAGGCCTCATCAATCCTCGGCAAACGAGGGATTGGTGGCTTTCCCTTGGGCGCTGGCGCAGATCGCCCTTCGGGCCATGGTCCGGACCAGTCTCTTTAGCAAACTGGTCGCTGGGCAGGGTTCTGATGACGCCGAAGGAAACTTGGCTCGGCGGTTGCTAGGCTGTGC
>JGI12048J13642_10408717_pt1 | contig 17678 bp, 7 predicted proteins | sample ElkSlonscriptome_16_FD_13642 | JGI IMG/M metagenome (IMG submission 13642)
CCAGTGCTGGGCCGGCGGTTGTGGAAGTTTCGGTTTCCGCTGACCAGTACGGCCGCAGCAAGAGCAAGACCACCGCTATGGCGAGAAACGCAATGATGGCGCGATCGAGTTTGCGACCCGTGTGGGGTGTGATGGACTGGCTGCGGTCGATTTCCTTTTCGCGCTTGATGCCCTCTGGCGTGACTTCAAAGGCCCAGGCAAAAAACAGCGCAATCGGCAGGCCGGTGAGCCCGGCGATAAAAAACACCTGGATAATCCAGTTGGGTGCGTCGATCAGATCCAGGGCAAAATCGGCCGCCTGCATCACCACCCAGCCCAGCAACACATAGGCGATTCCGACACGGAAGACATTTCTGCGCTTTAGTTCTTCGAAGAAGCTCAAATCACTACCCCTGTTTTACGCATGATACCTGTTTGCGCTGCTCATTCGGTGGGGCCGGAACTTAAACAGTCTCCCGGGGCGCATACAAAGCTGTTTTCATCGCTCAGCAGACCCGAATCCGTAATAGTTCGGTGGCAAGCCGTTGGTGCGCCGGAACTCTGCCAGGCGCGCAGGCCCCGGTAATGCCCAGAATTCCTGCCAGGACTCGCTGTCGGGGGCCTGTTCCGGCAGCCGGACATAGATGGGAAAGGTCCAGGTGCCATCACCCGTGGCGTGGGCCTTAAGCAGGTACTGACCGGATAGATCATAGTCACCGCGTAAGGCGGCAATGAAAGCCGGCCCTGCAGCGGATATTTCTCCCTGAGCTTCAAGTTCAGCCAGCTCTGACCACAGCGCCGCGGCCCGCTCCTGGTCACCTTCAGCCAGTGCGAGCAGTTGTTGCAGGCCCAGCAGTCTGGATCTGGTCATGCCCTTACTGTTGCGGGCGACCCTCTCAACCTGTCTCAGGCCTTCAAGGTCGCCGAGCAGATAATAGCTATCCATCAGAACCTGCAGACCATTCTGGAAATCGGGAACCAGCTCAACTGAGCGCCATGCATAGTCGATGGCGGTGTCCGGGTCGTCCATCAACAGGTAGACCTGCGCCAGGTCGCTGAGATGCACTGCCCCAAGCGGGTCAAGCTCCACGGCACGGGATTCGTACTCCAGGGCGGCGGGTAAATTACCGGTACGCGCATAGTCATCGCCGAGAAAATTGTTTGCAGCGACACTGTTGGGGTTGATGGCAAGCGCCCGGACCAGCAAATCGCGGGCGCCCAGCAAATCCAGGTCTGACTCACGGTAAACAACGGCCAGGGCGGCGAGGGCCTCGTCATTATCAGGGTCCAGTTCCAGGGCCCTTTGCGCCCACTGACGCGCCAGTTCGCGGGCCTCGCCGGTAGGAATGTCATCGGAGAACCAGGGCAAAACGGCATAGCCGCGCGCCAGGGTTGCCATGGCCGGAGCGTAATCGGGTGCCGCCTTAATGGCCTGATTGAGAACCGCAATACTCTGCAGCAGAGAGGGTTCCGTGCGCGTTGCTACCAGACCCCGGCCTTTCAGGTACAGCTCGTAGGCAGTCATGACCACCGGGGTCGCAGCCGGGAGATTGGTCGGCGTAAGCTGGGTCTGCAGTTCATCAGCGATCGCCGCGGAGATCTCGTCCTGGATGGCGAAAACGTCCTGCAGCTCGCGATCATAGGTGTCCGACCACAGGTGAAAACCGGTGTCGGCCTCAATCAGCTGGGCGGCAATGCGCACGCGGTTGCCGGCTTTGCGCACACTGCCCTCGAGCACGTGCGTGACATTCAGTTGTCGGGCGATTTCGGCAATATCGAGATTCTGATCCTTGAACTGGAACGACGAGGTGCGCGCGGCCACCTTCCAGTCGGGAATGCGTGCCAGCACATTGAGGATTTCCTCGGAAATGCCGTCCGAGAAGTAGTCCTGCTCGGCGTCGCTGCTCATATTGACGAAGGGCAGCACGGCGATGGACTGGGCTTCCGGGAGGGTGTCGACCAGGGAGTCCGCTTCTTTCGCAGTTGAGGGGCCGGATACCTTATCTGTTGGAATGACTGCGACAGTTTCTGCCGCGGGCCGCTCCGCGGTGAATCGATCGGCCAGGAGCAATATAACCGCCAGGGTCAGGAAGGTAATGATGGCGCGATCGAGCTTGCGGCCGGTGTGCGGGGCGATGGAGAGGCTACGGTCCACATCCACCTCGCGCTTGATGCCCTCTGGTGTGATCTCAAAGGCCCACGCAATAAACAGGGTAACGGGCAGGCCTGCCAGGCCCACAATCAGCAGCGCCTGGATGATCCAGTTGGGTGCTTCGATAATGTCCAGCGCGAAATCAGCTGCCTGCAGCACCACCCAGCCCAGCAGCACGTAGGCGATGCCTACGCGGAACACGTTTCTTCGCTTTAATTCTTCAAAGAAGCTCATGTCATTCTGGCGGCGGCCACAGATTCATTTTAGCCAGGTGGGCCTGAAAGCGCGGGGTTTCGCGCAGCGGGTCATAGATGGCCATCCGGTTAACGTGAGTGGCATAGGGATAACCGGCCTCGAGTGATTGCTCAAGGTCCGTCATCGCCCGATCAGCATCGCCGAGCATCATGTAGGCCGAAGCGCGGTCCACGGCTCCGCTCACCCAAAAAGGACTGTCCTCCAGTGACTCAAGGTAGGCGGGCCGCAATGTCGGGTCTTCCATCGCGTCGATAAAACGTAAGAATTCGTCTGGCGAGTCGTCAGTCAGCGCCGCGCTGCGTCGCCACATTTTCCTGGCTGCCTCAAAGTTCCCCGTTTGCAAGTGAATATAAGCCAGGTTGGCATAGGCAGCATCAAATCCCGGCTCGATCTCCAGCGTGCGACGATAATACCCGATGCTCTCCTCAAAGCGCCCTGCCCATGCGGTGATAAAACCCGCCACGTTCCACATCACTGGCGCCAGGGGATCCAGCTGGGCTGCTTTCATGACCTGTGCCAATGCGCCATCAATATCCCCGTCCCGGATCGCCAGGAACTCGCCATACCACTGCTGGGCGGTCGCGTAGCCGGGGTCGAGCTCCAATGCCCGTTGAAAATCCCGCTCTGCATTGACCCAGTCAAAGTCGTAGATGAAACGAATATAGGCACGCGTGGTGAGGGCTTCGGGCATGCCCGGTTTTAACTCCAGCGCGCGATTGACCGCGTCTCTTGCCCGGGGAATGGTTTCCGTGGACCGGCTTTCGCTGTACTCGGGTATCAAAAGCCAGGAGTCCGCCAGCGCGGCCCATGCCTCGGCAAAATCCGGATCCAGCGTCACCGCCTGTTCCAGCAGTGCGGCCGAGACTTGCAGGTTCTGGACGCCGCGTGAATGCCACAGCTGCCGGCCCTGCAGGTACTTGTTATAAGCCTCCAGGTTTTTCGTGGGCGCTTCGACCAGGGCGACCTGCTGGTCCGGTGTCAACTGCAGCTCCAGCTCTCCGGCAATCGCGCGGGCAATCTCGTCCTGCACCGCAAAGATGTCGTCCAGGTCCCGATCATAGGTGTCCGACCACAGGTGTGATTCGTCGGCAGTATCGATCAGCTGGGCAGTCACGCGTACCCGGTTGCCGGACCTGCGGACGCTGCCTTCCAGAACGTAACCCACATCAAGCTTCTCGGCGATCTCGGCCACGGTGGCCTCGGAGCCCTTGAAGGAAAATGCCGATGTGCGTGCAATAACACGCAGGTTATCAAGACCAGCGAGTACATTGAGAATCTCCTCGGAAATACCGTCGGCGAAATACTCGTTCTCCGGATCCGGGGACATGTTGTCAAAGGCCAGCACGGCCACGGACTTGTCGGTGGTCAGGGGTGGTGTTTCTGAGGGGGTTTGTGATGTTTCTGATGGTTGAGAAAAGGGCTCTGACCCCTTTTCTGCCGGGACGGAATAAAACCGCTCAACCCCCATGCCCACAACCACCAGCACCAGGAACACGATAATGGCCCGATCCAGCTTGCGCCTGGTTTGCGGCGCCACGGAGGCAGTACGGTCTACATCCGCCTCGCGCTTGATGCCCTCGGGCGTGATTTCAAAAGCCCAGGCGAAAAACAGCGCGATGGGCAGGCCGGCCAGCCCCACAATCAGCAGGGCCTGGATAATCCAGTTAGGCGCATCAATAATATCGAGCGCAAAATCAGCCGCCTGCAGTACTACCCAGCCGAGCAGCACGTAGGCGATACCCACCCGGAAGACATTGCGCCGTTTTAGCTCCTCGATAAAGCTCACGTTTCGAACTCAATGGGTGGCAGGTCCAGCAATGCGCGTTGTTCGTTGCGGTGATCGTTGACCCGGATCATCAGGGACTCGTAACGGGGATCACCGAGCAGGGGCTGAAAAATTGCCGAGTAGCGCGCAAAGTCGTCGATACCACCCTGGTCCATGGCGCGCTCCAGGTAGTCCAGAGCTTGCTCCGGATCACCCTCCAGCATGGCCAGGTGGGCCAGGGCCTGGGAAAGAAAAGCGTTGTTCCTGCCCTCGTCCAGTTCGTGCTCAAGCTCCCCTCGGTACAGGGCAAGTGTCCGGGCCGCTTTACTATCCTGGCCGATAACCCGATAGGCATACACCACTTCAGGCACGCCTTCTCCGCTCTGCTGGATAAAATCCTCTGGTGTATCAAAGCGAGACTCCACCAGGGAGATAATCTCCTCGTGACGGCCCGCCTCATGGAGCACCCCAATGGTATTACCCAGACCCTGGCCGCCGGCCAGCAAAGCCTGTCCGAGCTGCAAGGCCTCCTCGGTGCGGCCCAGACGCCCAAGGATACTGACCGTCAACGGTTGACCCTCGACATAAGGCAGGGCCCGCTCATATTCCTTCAATCGCGCATAGCCCATGGCGCCGGCGACTTCTCCCCAACCCCGCTCACCGGGCGGCAGTGCGTCAATCTGGCGGATGGCTTCCGCTTCCCGACCCTGCATCATGCTGCCAAAGGCACTTGCTGCTTTTACATAGTTCAGCGAGGGTCCGCTCAGGTAGGGAATCACACTGTCCAGCAGCTGCTGCATCTCTTGCAGTTCGCCGCGCTGTAAATACTCTCCCATGAGGTTGCCAACGCCGGGCGGGTAAAGCGGATCAACCTGGAAGAGTTGTTTTCGCAGTTCAAACTGCTCCCGGAACCTGCCGGAATCCCCATAAGCACCGGCCAGCCAGTTCATGGCATTGGTATGGTTCGGACTGAGCTCCAGGGCACGTTCCAGCAGCGCAATGCCGTCGGCCAGTTCTCCCCGGTCCTGGAGAATGCTCCCTTGCACGGCAAGCGCGTCCGGGTCATTGGGATCCAGTGCCAGGGAGCGTTGCGCATAGCCTTCCGCGTTATCCAGGGCCTCCAGGAAGGGGATAGATCCGTAATGGCCGAACCTATCGGACAACATCAGCTCGACAATGGCGCGCTGGGCCAGGGCCGGCGCGTAGTCAGCGTCCTGGGCGATGACCTGGTCAAGCAGATCGGATGCCTGCTGAAGGTCCTGCTCAGCACGACCGCGCATAAGCTGCCGGGCTTTCAGGTACTGGTCGTAAACGGCCAGGTCCACCTCGGCCACGTCGATACTGCTGCCGACCGCCAGTTGTGTTTCCAGTTGTTCAAGGATGGCTGCGGCGATTTCGTCCTGGATGGCGAAGATATCCGTCAGCTCACGGTCGAAGGTTTCTGACCAGAGGTGGAAGCCGTCATCGGCCTTGATGAGCTGCGCGGTGATGCGGACCTGGTTACCGGCCTTGCGCACCGAGCCTTCAAGAATATGGTTGACCCCGAGTGCCTCGCCGATGGCGCGCAGATCCTCGTTTCGGCCCTTGAAGGCAAACGACGAGGTGCGCCCGGCCACCTTCAGATCAGGCACCTGGGCCAGCGCATTGAGGATTTCCTCGGTGATGCCGTCGGAGAAAAACTCCTGCTCCGGGTCGGATGACATATTGGCGAAGGGCAGCACCGCGATGGAGGTCTCGTCCGGTGGCGGGCACTTGAAGGGCAGTTCCCTGGCTGGTGCGCGCAAAACGCCTTCCCGATCAAGAATATTCATCAGCTCCGGGTAGGGTCGCGGATCAAAGATCGCATAGTTCAGGGTGCTGGCAAGCTGGTAGGGCGATGAGGATTCTGAGATGGGTTGCAGCATGCGGCTGGCTTCATCGTCGCGCCCGAGCATTTTCAGCCCCAGCCAGGCCGAGGTTCTCCACTGGTCACCCTCGCCGCGTGAAATGGCCGCAAAAGCGGTTTCGGCATCGTCACGGCGACCCTCAATACAGGCCTGGCGCATTTCCATTAGCGGGCTCGGGTCAAACTGCCGGTTGAACTGGCGCTGCAGCGAGGCGCCTTCCTCGATTTCACCGGCCCACATCAGTGCCCGGTGGACCTGGTACAGCACGCCAGGGCTGTTGGGCCACTGCTGCGCCCGTTCTTTTGCATAATCGGCCACGCCTTGCGGATCATCCCGATCATAGGCGAGGGACATATAAAAAATAGCCGCTCCCTGGTCGCGTTGACCAAGCGATTTGACTGCCTCAAAGGTCTGGTCGATAGCGGACTGGTCTCCGGCCATTTCGGCAACGCTCGCGAGGCTCAGGAGCGCAGAGGTATCGTTGGGCCGCGTGTCCAAATATTCCTCGTAAAGGTCCGTGGCGTCGCGTAAGCGAACTTCAACCTCGGCTTTTTGGGCCAGCAAGCCCTTGCGATCAATATCCGAGGCGGCGTGTTCGATGGCTGCATCGATGGCTTCGGTAAAACGCTCCATCAGGGCCTCGACCGTCAGGTCCGTGGCCCCGGAAAGTCTGTATGACGGGGTCAGCTGTCCCTTCCACCAGAGTGCCTGGCGCAGGTAGGCCTGGGAGAATCGCGGGTCAGCATTGGTGGCCGCCACGAACTGCTCTATCGCTTCCAGCAATTTGGGCGTGCCTTCGACATTCTGGACGGCTTCTGCTGCCACCCCTTGCAAGTAACTTTTGTAGGCCTCGACGGAGCGGGTTCCGACCTGGGCCATGGCCTCCAGCGCATCCGGGTCCATGGTGGTTTCAAGGGCCTCGGCGATGTTCTGCGCCAGGTCTTCCTGGATGGCGATCATGTCCTCGGGCGAGCGGTCGTAGTTCTCAGACCAGATATGAAAACCATCCTCAGCGCGGATCAGCTGCGCAGTAACGCGGATTCGGTCACCGCTGCTGCGCACGGAGCCTTCCAGTACATGGGCGACACCCATCTCCCGGGCGATCTCCAGCATGTCCTTGTTGCTGCCCTTGTAGCTGAATGAGGAGGTGCGCGAGGCTACCAGCAGGTCAGGGGTGCGCGCCAGGGCGTTGAGAATTTCTTCCGCCAGGCCGTCGGCAAACCATTCCTGGTCGCCGTTCTGGCTCAGGTCTGCGAAGGGCAGCACGGCCACCGATTTGTCGGGCGTTTCGGTCTCATCGGCGTTTTCGATGGTGGCCGCAGTTTCCGTCGAGGTTGATGTGGCTTTACGGTCGCCGGAGACAAAAAAGCGGTCCGCCAGCAGCAGGACCACGGCAACGGCCAGGAACACCATGATGGCGCGATCGAGTTTGCGACCGGTATGCGGCGCGACGGACGCACTGCGGTCCACATCCGCCTCGCGCTTGATGCCTTCCGGGGTTACTTCAAAGGCCCAGGCGAAGAACAAGGCAATCGGCAGGCCCAAAGCTACCACCAGGATCAGGGCACGTATGGTCCAGTCGGGCGCCGCGATAACGTCGAGCACAAAGTCCGCGCCCTGCAGCAGCACCCAGCCCATCAATACATAGGCGATGCCAACGCGGAAGACATTTCTGCGCTTGAGTTCTTCAAAAAAATTCATTGGGACTCCCTGTTCGCGCAATCATACCCTGAAGGGACCTTGCGGCAGGCAGGGGGTGGGCCCAGCGCATCCCAGACTTCTGGCAGGTTGGCATCGTCAATTTTTTTCTGGAAGGCGGGCAAGGCCCGCGCCTCTGCCCAGCGCTCGCTCCAGGAATACCGGGGGTAACCACCAAGATCGATGGCGAGCGCTCGCTCGAACTGCCCAAGCTCCAGGAGTTCCAGCACCATATGCCAGTTCTGTGCGGGTTGCTCATCAATGAATGCCAGGTAGGCATCGACGGCAACAGGGTCCTCGCTGGCGCTCACAAACAGGCGCAGGCGCTCTGCATCCTGCGCGCTGAACCCGTCCCGCTCCCGGATGAGTTGCCGGGCAAGGCCCGGTTCGCCCTTCAGAACGGCGATCTGTACCCCGCGTTGAGCGCCAAATGGATTGCCCAGCTGCTCCTGAAGGTCAAAATGCCGTTGGGCACCTTCGTAGTCGTCCTGCAACAGGAGCACAAAGCCCAGGTACCCATTGGCATTGGCGTGGTCCGGCTCCAGCTCGACGGCCATCTCAAGTTCCCGTCGTGCCCGGTCGAGATAGCCGGCGTTGGCCAGGATGATTCCCATCCAGTGGTGCGGCCGGGGTTCGGAGGGGTTGAGCTCGATCGCCCGCTCCAGTTGCGTGATGGCTTGAAGTGGCTGCAGGTTTCGCTGGGCAAGCTCGCCCTTGATCATGTGCGCGGCCGCCAGGTTTGGCTCCAGGGTCAGTGAGCGGTTGGCCAGTTGCTGAACTTCCAGCAGCCGATCCGCCTCGCCCATACTATTTTGCTGTACCAACGCCTCGGCCAGCTGTGTCATGCCCACGGGAAAGTCTGGATTCTCCTCGAGTACCGAACGGGTGAGCGCCATGGCCTCGTTGATTGCGTTTTCATTTCGCTGGCGCAACAGGAAGCGGGCCTTCAGAAATTTCTCGTAGTTCTCCGGCGAGAGGTTCTGCACGGTCGTGTAATTCTTGCCTGCGCCCAGCAGTTGTACCTGCAAAACCTGGGCGATATTGCCCGCGATCTCGTCCTGGATCGCAAAGATATTGTCCAGCTGCCGGTCATAGGTCTCCGACCACAGGTGAAAGCCGTCGTCTGCATGAATCAGCTGCGCGGTAATACGCACCTGGTTGCCGGATTTGCGCACGCTGCCTTCCAGCACGTGGTTGACCCCGAGCTCATCAGCGATGTCCTCAATGGCCAGGTCGCTGTTCTTGTAGCGGAACGCCGAGGTGCGCGAGGCCACTTTGAGTTCCGGTATCGCCGCCAGCACATTTAGGATTTCTTCGGATACGCCATCGGAAAAATACTCGTTGTCCGCATCCGAACTCATGTTCAAAAATGGAAGCACAGCGATGGATTTTGCCGGTGCGGTTTCGTCAGATAAGGTGTCAGGAGCTTTTTCGGCGGCAACGGCAACAGGTTCTGACGGCGCTTCAGCACTGTCTGGCGCAAAGCGCTCCAGGCCCATGACCGCGATCACCAGGACCAGGAATACGATGATTGCCCGGTCCAGCTTGCGGCCGGTTTCCGGGGCGACGGAAGCGCTACGGTCTATCTCGGTTTCGCGCTTGATGCCCTCCGGCGTCATCTCGAAGATCCACGAGAAAATCAGCACGACCGGCAGACCGATGGCCGCCGCCAGCACAAACACCTGCAGGATCCAGTTCGGTGCGTCGATCACCTGCAGCCCGAAATCAGCCGCCTGCAGGATCACCCAGGCGATCAGGGCGTAGGCGATGCCCACGCGCACGACATTTCTGCGCTTGAGTTCTGCAACAAAGCTCATGGCTGGTCTACTCGCTCCATTCCGGTTGCAGAAGCATGTCCTCGACCTCCGCACGGGCCTGGGCGATGCGTCGGTCCAGCCGGGCCAGTTCGGCCTGAATTTCCGGCTCATCGGCCAGTGGCTGCAGGGCCGGGTGTTCGAACATCCGTGGCAGGTTCATGTTTACGGATATGGGCTGGGTGAAGACCTCATCGAGTGCCAGGCGCAGTGCGCCATCATGATCGCCGAGGAGCACCGCGTCCCAGAACCTTGCATCGGGCTGGTCGCCTCGCCTCGGAATGATCTGATCCAGCACTTCAATGGCGTTTTTCCAGTTGGCGGCTACTTCATCACTGCTTTGCAGCAGTGGCATCAGGCTTGAGGAAGCCAGCAGGTAGAGCGCGTCCTCCAGGACAAGCTCCTGTCCATCGTAGGCAACCGCTTTGGGGCGGAGCTCTTGGATCAGGGCCATGGCTTCGGCGGCCCTGCCTTCGATGGCCATCAGTCTTGTGTAAGTAAAAACTGCGGTACCGAGTGCGCCCCGACGCACTGACACTTCGTCCCGCATCATGGCCTCGGCTATTTCCAGGGCTAGTGCCTCGTCATCACGATAGATGGCCTGTAACAGTGCGATTTTGCGGCCTACCGCGGATTGGGGTGCCTGGGATAGCACCCGCCTTGCCCACGCATCACCTTCTTCGACAAGATCCAAAACGTAAAGCTGCTCGGCCACATCCGCTGCGAGTTCATGATCGCGCGGATCGGCCTCGCTGGCCCGACGCATCCAGCTCAGCGCGCCGACCACGTCCCCCATCTGTGTCTTCAGGTCAGAGATGTCGGCGAGAAAGTTGGCATCGCCCGGTTGCAGTTCAAGCGCACTCATCAGGTATCGTTCCGACTCCGGGAAACGGCCGATCTCTGCCAGGATCCTGCCGCGGGTGCTCAGCAGTCCGGGGTCCAGCGGGTCAAGCAAAAGTCCGTCATCCAGCATGCCCAGGGCACTGTCCGGGTCATTAAGCCGGTAGTAAGTAACGCTTGCAGTCACGCCCAATACAACAGACTCGGTCGGAATTTTGGGCAAAATTTCGCGCAGACGCTCGACGCGTTGGGTCAGCTCAGCCGGTCCAACATCCGAGGTAAACCAGATCCGGTAGGTCAGTGCGAGCGCCTCGGCGGTCAGGTTACCCGGGTCTTCATTGAGAATCTGCTGGATTAGTGGCTCGGACTGCGCCCAGGCCTGTTCTTGATTCAGCAGGCCGGTTCTCATCATCAGGAACTGGTTACGCACCAGCCCCAGCTTGGCATCGGTGAAGTCCGGGTCGATGGCCAGCGCCTCTTTGAACAGGTTTTCGGCAGCAGGCAGGCTGGCGTAGGAAAACAGGGCCTGTTGCTCAAGGGCTTTCAGGTAGGTTTCGTAGGCCGACATATTGCGGGTTTCGACGCCGTGCATCGCCGAGATATTGCCCAGCAGGGATTCATCCAGTGCGCCCACCACGTCCCGGGCGATCTCGTCCTGGATCGCGAAAATATCTTCCAGCGGCCGGGTGTAGTTCTGCGACCAGACATGAAAGCCATCGTCCGCCCGGATCAGCTGGGCGGTGACGCGCACCCGATCGCCAGATTTCTGCACGCTGCCTTCCAACACGTGCGCGACATTCAGCGTCTGTGCAATCTCGGCAATACCGACCTCTTTGTTCTTGAAGGCAAAGGACGAGGTTCTTGCAGCCACGCGCAGGTCGGGCAGTTGCGCCAGCATGTGCAGCAGGGTTTCGGTCAGGCCATCCGAGAAGTACTCGTTATCGGCGTTGTTACTCATATTCACGAAGGGCATCACGGCGACCGAAGGGGGCAGGGGCTCGGCGGCGGCTTCCTCCACCACCCGTTCAGAGGCGGCTTCTTGCGCCTGGCGCGGCTCAATCACAAACTCGTTCACGCCAAAGCCAACGATCACCAGCGCCAGCAGCACAATGATGGTGCGGTCCAGCACGCGGCCGGTACGCGGCGTGATGGACTGGGTACGGTCGACCTCTTTCTCCCGCTTGATGCCCTCGGGTGTGAGCTCAAAGGCCCAGGCCAACAGCAGTACCGGAATAAAGCCGATTGCCAGCACCATCACCACGGTACGGCCAATCTCCCCGGGCAGGTCCAGCAATTCGGTCAGCACATCGGTCAGCTGCAACATCAGCCAGGCGCCCACCACGTAGGCCAGGCACACCCTGAAAACATTACGCCGCTTGAGTTCCTGAATCAGGCTCATAGGCTGATTGCTCCGATGGATAGATCGTGGCTTACTGGCACTGAATCACTCCTTCGGGATTGCGCTTGCAAAAAGACGGCCAGGAGGTCGCATCCCAGTATTCAATCAACCCGATACCGGCAAGGTAGTCAGGAAATAGGGGGTGTTGGCGGAGTTGCGCACGGCTCGGGGTCCACTGCCATTCGTGGAGGGGGTATAAATCACGCTCGATCAGCGACAGGTCGGCGGCGATCACATGGTCAATTTCACCGGCGTTGATCAGGAGGCCGCGGGTAATCGCGATGCCAAAAAAGCGATCCAGTGCGGAACCAACGGTGCGCACACCATAGAATGATTTCAGCGTCTCAACATCACGCGGGCTCAAAGCCTGTAACCCTTGTATCGCTGCGGTATTCGCCAGGCCGAGTGCTTGCTGTGCCCACTGCGGAGTATCCGGCCCCAGGTATTGAAGGATTTCCGGCCGGGGTGGCGCTGGAACAAAGTCTGTAAACAGCGACTGATCCAGCCACAGGGGCATTGCAACCAACCACATGCCCGCCAGCCAGCCCTGGTCGGTGCTCTCCGGTGCGGCAAGTTGCCGGGCGCGCGCGCCCTCACCATTGGCATACAAGGCCTCCAGATGGGCCGCGACCAGCGGAACCAGGTTCGGGTCGATGGACATGCCCCGGCTGGTCACCTGCAGGGCTTCATCCATGCGGCCGACGAAAGCCAGAAACTCCGCATAATCCTCCAGCAACTCTGCGGAACTCGGGTCGATGGCAAGGGCCTGCTGAAACATGCTTTCGGCCTCCAGCCAGCGACGGTAGTGACGCAATGAGGCGGCCTTGGCATTGAGTGCATCGACGTTGCTCGGATCCAGAGCCAGCGCCCGATCCGCCATTGCCACAGCGAGGTCAGGGTTCTCGTTCATCGACTGGTAGGAAATCGCCATGGCAGCATAGGCCGGTGCAAATTCCGGGTCGGCATCTATGGCTTGTTGCAGATAGACCCGGGCCACCGGATCGCGATCGCGCAGGGCGGCGCGGCCCTTAAGATAGGCGTCGTAGGCGGCCATATTGCTGGTCTGGTTGGGAATGGTGACGGGAGCCCCGCCCAGGTTTCCGACGAGTTCCGCGGCAATGGCGCTGGCGATTTCTTCCTGGACCGCAAAGATATTGTCCAGGCGCCGGTCAAACGTTTCCGACCACAAATGAAAGCCATCTTCGACCTTGATCAGCTGCGCCGTGACCCGGATCTGGTCACCCTGGCTGCGAATGCTGCCCTCAAGGATGTGCGCCACGCCGAGTGTCTCGCCAACCTCGCGCAGGTCACCCTGGTGGCCCTTGTAGGCAAAAACGGTGGTGCGCGCCGGAACCGATACGCCGGGAATCTTGACCACCGCATTGATGATTTCCTCGGTAATGCCGTCGGAGAAGTACTCCTGGTCTTCATCAGCCGACATGTTAAGGAACGGCAGTATGGCGATCGATTTCGGGTTGATGGCCTTCGCGCTGCCGGCCTCTTCGGCCAGCAGCGCCTCAGCAACCGTCTTCCCTGCAAGATCGGCCTGGCCGGAATCGCTGCCAGCCTGCTTACCGGACTGGTATAGCAACACCCCGAGCGCCACCGCCAGCAGAGCGATAACGGCGGGACCGATAAAGCGCAGCGGGCCGGGGTTTGTGCTTTCAGACACGTCTGCTTCTGATTCACGGCGTATGCCGTTGCCGGTCAGCTCAAAGGCCCAGGCCATGATCAGGCTGACCGGAAAACCGATGGCGAGCACCAGCAATACAGTCCGGAACACCCAGTCGGGGGCACCGATGTTGTCGATCATGATGTCCGCGATCTGGATCAGCAGCCACGCCGCCACGGCGTAGGCAATGCCCACACGGAACACGTTGCGTCTTTTCAGTTCTGCAAACAGACTCATGGCCCTGGCGCTCCGTCAGTGGCGATTAACGCGTTGAAGCGCGGGTCATCGCGAAAGAAGTCCCAGCGGGCATCAATCTGCATTTCCAATTTGCTTGGCGGGTATACGGAACCGAGCATGCGTTCCAGCTCTGTCAGGGCTGCATCACGCTGCCCCGCCATTGCCAGACTCAACGCGCGGTCCCTGGCAATCAGTGCGCCAAAATAGCTGTCCTTGCTTTCCGGGATCATTGCCTGCGCCTCATTGGCCGCTCGCATGGCCAGCGCTGGCTCATCGAGGAACAGATAGCAATGACTCAGCGCGGCCAATTCGAAACTCCGGATCTGATCTGGTACCTCTGGCAAATCAGAGAGCCTTTGTACACAGGCCCTCGCTTCGCTCCTGGCTGATTCGTGCTCACCCTTGAGCGCATAAGCCCAGGCCTTCGTGGCTTCCCGAATACCGATAAAGCCGCGGTTACTTTCGTAGGCAAGCACATGAGGCTGATCCCAGGCACTGATGGCCTGGTCAAAGTTTGCAAGCTGCAATGGTGTTATGGCGGTGGCGACAACCACCTGGTTGGTGTTCAGCTCGGGAAGCTTCTCGAGAAGGGCGCGGGCCAGGTCCGCTTGGCCTTGGGCTAACGCGAGGTTAATCTCCATAGCCTTCAGGTCAACCACATCGGGAAACCGGGACAAGGCGGGTCGTAACACGGACTGGGCTTTTTCCAGCTGGCTGGAATTGACCAGCATTTCCACCAGCACGGTCACAGGCCGGGCATTGTTTGGGTCAATGGCCATGGCCCGTCGCAGAGTTTCTTCTGCGCCCGCGAGATCGGCGGTACGCCGCTGGGCGACACCCAGACGGAACAGCAGATCGAGGTCCCCGGGCAGCAGTTCCGCAGCTCTCTGGAACAGCAGGGCGGCAGCGGGAAAGTTGTGCTGAATCCGGTAAGCGTACTCTGCTTCTGCCGCAATGGTTTCAGCGGTTCCCGTGGCAAGGCGCCGAACGTTCTCCAGCGCTTCCAGGGCAGCTTCTTCTCTTTCCGGCGTGGCGTCGTAACCTATCCAAACCGCCTGGGCGTTGACTTCCACAAGGATAGCCCAGGCCTCGGCGAAACCCGGGTCGAGCATGACCGCTCGCGTGGCCCAGCGCTCGGCAGCCTGGAAGTTTTCCTGTTCATAGTCAGCCTGGTGCATCAGCGCCATGGCCTTCAGGTAGGCCTCGTAGGCTTCCAGGTTATTGGTGGGAATGCGCGCCAGGGTTGCCCGCTCTTCATCAGTGAGCTCCCCGCGCACGGCCTGGGTAATTTGCTGGGTGATTTCCGTCTGGATGTCAAAAATGTTTTCGACGGTCATTTCCGCATCAAACGTCTCTGCCCACAGGTGCTGGTCACTGGTGACATCAATCAGCTGGGCATTGATGCGTACGCGATTTCCGGCACGCTGAATGCCCCCTTCCAGGATGGTACCCACCTGCAACTCTTCCGCGATCTGCGCAATGGTTTTGGCCGTACCCCGGTACTGAGCCACGGACGTGCGGGACACGACTTTCAGACCGCTGATTTTCGCCAGTTGGGTCAGCAGGTCATCGTGAATCCCATCGGTAAAAAACAGGTCTTCCTCGCGCAGGCTGCGGTTGGCGAAGGGCAACACGGCGATGGCGTTCGTGTCGATGGTTGTCTCGCTGACAAAAGTCTCGCCAGGCTCTGGCGTGACCTCGTCGAGCGCCTCTATGACCGCGGTTTCCTGCGGCGCGGTGTCCTGCGCTTTAAAACGCGACTCCCAGATGAAATAGCCCGCAATCATGGCCAGCATGACAATGACCGCGATATTGAGTTTTTGCCCGGTCTGTTTGGCCACGGACTGGCTGCGGTCCACGTCCTTGTCGCGCTTGATGCCCTCCGGGGTCATTTCAAACGCCCAGGCGAAGATCAGCGCCGGAATAAAGCCGATAATCAGCAGCAGGATCACCATTTTGCCGATCTGGGTGTCCAGCTCCAGCAGTTCGGTCAGCACTTCCGTGAGCTGCAGCAGCAGCCATGCCGCCACCAGGTAAGCGACGCCCACCTTGACGACATTGCGCCGCTTGAGTTCTTCGAAGAAACTCATGTGCCGTCTCCGAGGCGCCCGAAGGGTTCCGGCTCAACGTCGTCAGGGCGCACCAGCTCGTTGAAGCGCGGATCGTCGCGGAAAAAGTCCCAGTCAGGACTCAGATAAAGATCCCAGCGCGAGTAGCCGCCCGGCTGGTCCAGTCGTGCGGCAATCTGCTCCAGCGCCAGGTCACGCTGCCCGGCCCTGGCCAGGACGTAGCTTTCACTCCGGTAAAAGAAGCCGCCGTGCATCCAGTCGTGCTCCAAGGGCATCAAGGCGCGGGACTGGCGCGCCAGCTCAACGGCGGTTTCGGTTTCGCCGAGCAGCACCTTTGCTACCGCCAGGTTGGCCAGGCGAAAGCCGTTGCCGGAAACGCTGCCACTGGGCTGACCCTCAAACTCGTCGGTGTAGGCTTGCAGATAGGTTCGCGCGGTCTCGTTTTCGCCCTTGGCGGCGTAAAGTCGGCCGAGCGCCAGGTCCTTGGTGTAGTGGAATATGGGCAGGGAAAGGACCTCGCCCGGATAGTCCTTGAGGCTTGCGATTGTGGCATCCCATTCACGACGGTAGCCCGCCACGTTGGATCTTGCCTCCCTCAGGGCTGGCTGCAGCGGATCGGGTAGCGCGTCCAGGTAACGGCCGGCCTCTTCAACCTGGCCCCTGCCACCAATCAATAGGTTGACCCGCTGATTAACGAGGTCCGTGGATTGGGGATGGCGCGCCTGTAAACGGTCCAGTTCAAACTCCAGCCGGTCCCAGGCGTTCATGGTTGCCAGGGTCTCGGTATACGTCGTGGCGGCAAAGCCGTTGAGCGGGTCCATCGCCAGGGCCTGCAGGAAGGCTTCGCAGGCTTCTTCCCAGCGGCCCAGGCGGCGCAGCGTGGTTCCGATATCGTGCAGCGTTTCTGAATTTCCGGGTTCGAGTCGATGGGCCTGTTCCTGCAGCGCGAGGGCCTTTTCATAGTCAAGGTTGACGCGATACTCATAGTCCGCCTGGGCCCGCAAAATAGCAGCGGTTCCCGGCTTAAGGCTTACTGCCCGTTCCAGCGCGGCCCTGGCCAGTTCACGCTGCGCGTCATTATCGGCATAGCCAATCCAGATGCCTTGCAGCTGAACCTGGGACAGCAGCCCCCAGGCCTCGGCGAATTCCGGGTCGGCTTCCAGCGCCTTTTTTACCCAGGGCTCTGCGGTTAGATACTTTTCTGCGCTGTAGCCGGGCTCGGTGTTAATGATCGACTTGGCCTGCAGAAAGGCTTCCCAGGCCTCCAGGCTGTCGGTGGGCCGGTCAACGAGGCTGGCAGCTTCCGAATCGGTCAGCTCGCCGCGCACCGCGGTTACGATCTGACGGGTGATCTCGGTCTGGATATCAAAAATGTTGTCGATGGTCAGCTCGCGGTCGAAGGTCTCGGCCCACAGGTGCTCGTCGGTGCGCACATCGATCAGCTGGGCGTTGATGCGGATACGGTCGCCGGCGCGCTGCACGCCACCTTCGAGAATGGCACCGACGCCCAGCTCCCTGGCGATGTCGCTGATTTTCTTGGTGGTGTCGCGATACTCCATGACCGAGGTGCGGGAGATCACTTTCAGGTCATCCAGCTTGGCCAGCTGGGTCAGCAGGTCGTCATGAATGCCATCGGTAAAAAACAGGTCGTCATCCTGGTTGCTGCGGTTGGCAAAGGGCAGCACGGCGATGGAGTTGCCCACCGGAAGGTCCGTGGGTTCCTCAACAGTATCGTCTGTGAGCGTTTCGCTCACGACCGCACGGTCGACCGCCGGGCTGCTGTCCGTCTGAAAGCGCGACTCCCAGATAAAGTAAGCCGCGATCAGCACCACGCCCGAGATAATCACGTAATCGAGTTTGCGGCGCGTCTGCGGTGTTACGGATTCAGAGCGATCGACCTGCGACTCGCGTT
>JGI12048J13642_10588080_pt1 | contig 17676 bp, 11 predicted proteins | sample ElkSlonscriptome_16_FD_13642 | JGI IMG/M metagenome (IMG submission 13642)
TTCTTCACATTTCCCATTTCACGTTTCACGTTTCACGTTTCTGTATCACTGCAATAAATTTTAAACTGGAACTAAAAAATATGCTCCAGACAAAATTGTTTCAACTGCATAAAATCTATTTTGCCGCTCACTTCGATCATTTCAACATGACTCAATATATCAATATACGGCCGCCGATCCAAGCCAGAATTATTCCGGTAAAAAGAGCCGTTAGAAAGTTGATAGAAGGGTCCAGATGACTTCATGATAGCATTTAGCAGCTTAGGTTTTGCCGAAACATCAACAGCTTGTATAGTCAGCTGCTGTTGTGATTGGCGCGACCAATTCAGCACGATGAAATGGGAGAGTGTTGCTTGCTGGCGCAGCCTGTTGTCACCAAAAACCTGATCAATATCCACATCATGCTTTTGTTCCAGCAGCCAGAGCTCATCCGTGGATAAACGTTCGTACTGTTGCCGTTCTGCAGCACTCAGTAGCGGACTCAGCCGAGGGTTATTGAGCAATGTGCCCGGATTGATACGGGGTAGTTTAGGTACTCCGCGAGACTGCACACTGCGGCCTTGCTGACGGATAAACAAGCGGTCATTACTTAAAAACTGTAAGCGTTCATCATCCATTAAATGCAGCATCAGGGTTGATTTACCCCCACCCGAGAGGCCTGCAACCGCCACGGCAGAATCACCCAAACTAAGCGCGGCGGCATGACAAATCAGCCATTCCTGCTGCTGCAGATGATTCATGTATTGACTGCCAATAAAATTAATCACCTGGCTAATATTCTGCAAACAGGGGCCAGCCGCTATCCGCACGGATTCACTTTGCAAAAAGACCATGCCCGTGCGCACCTTATGAATCAAGCGGGCATCAGTGATATCCGCAAAAGCTTCTTTGCGACGTCCTTTACCCGGCTCTCGCGACCAATCCTGCCAATCGACCTTCAGTCCAGCTGCATCAAGGTCGAGTACGGGACGATCAATTGCAATCACGTGGACCTGCTTTTTACCCGTCTCACTCGTTCCAACCGTTCCACCCGCAGGGCTGTGTTGGGGTGTGGATGCCAAGGAATCCGTTTTCAATGGCGGCACTGAGGGACAGTCCTCTACGCCCCAGGCAACAAAATACTGATGCAGAGCATCCAATAAGGACGAGCAATTGGAACTGATCACTATGTTGATATCGGGTAGAGATAAGCGAATGTTCCATTCAAGCAAGTCAAAATCGAGGGTGAATTCCTGGCTAATGCTCTCAACACCCAACATCAGAAGCTACCTTTGGCCAATTGCTTAACAGCGTAATCCACGTAAATTGCGGCCGCATCTATACTAAGACCCTCTTGCAGACCCCTGAAACCTCCGAAAGCGGATACTTCAAATATCACCGGCCCGAGCTCTGATTCCGCCACATCCACCGTAGTAAAATCCATTGCAAACGGCGCTTGTGCCCGGCGAGCTAACTCAATCAGTGCCTGCGAAGGCTGATAGGGCGCGTACTTCCCACCACTGTGAATAGTGGTATTCCAGGTATTCGATTGAGATACCCGGGCGTAGGTACCTATGTACTCACCGCCTAAGAACACCATCCCCAGATCTTGCCCCGGAAGATTTAATTTCTTCTGGACATACAGGACAGGAGAGGTGCACTGAAACTGCTGCAATTGCGCAACCAAATCAGCGTCAGAAGTGGTTTCATCCAATACCAACATACCTCTGGCCTTGGTGGAGTACAGTGGCTTTAGCACCGCCGCGCCATAGTTTCTTATCGCCTTTTGTGCCACCTCGAGATTCTCTGTAATCAGAGTTGGTGGCATAGGCAGGCCATGGTTGCGCAGGGTGACCGTACAGCTCAAACGGTCGATCAATCGCAGAATATTCAATGCTGGGCTAAATATCCGCACACCGCTGGCTTCGGCAACCCGCAACATCTCCAATCGATCAAGAGTATGGTGACTATATTCCGAACTGATTTTTTTAACCAACAAGCCATCAAAATCACTTATATTGTAGTCGCCGAATTTCAATTGACCCGAAGCTAATTCAAGCCATACCTCGGCCATATCGATCACCAATCGAAAACCAGTTGAACGCTCTACAGCGTCCGCAAGCACCTCAGTTGACCACCTACCTGGCAGGCCAATCACGCCGATTCGGGGAGCATCTGGCTGGTTTTGATTCACGCTAGTGTCCTGTAATTCGCTGTATTACAAAATTTGTTGACTGGTTCTTTGGTTTGCCCTCTTCCAGTTAACGGGTAACTGGCTGGCGCTATCGAATAATAGTTATTAGCTGCTAAATATGGCTTTAATCGGCAGTCTGTAGCCAAGATAATCAGATTTATTCAAAGCCAGCACCTGATCCAGCAGGTAGTTTGCGCGCAAAAACATTTTTGTTGCCAGGGTTTTATCGAGAATAAAGCGGGTTGATGTAATCAGCGAACGGGCCAAACCCAGCGCCATGCGCACTTCAAAAGTTTCATCACCCTGTTTCTGTGAAAAACGTCTGACTAATTGATAATAGGTTTCTACCTGGTGTTCGATGCGTTGTCGGACCGGCTTAGAAAGCACCTGCAAGCGGTAGTTCGAGACCATAAATACGGAAGCATCTTGCACGTAATCCATATGGGTTGAACGATGCAGATCAATAAAGCGAATAGTGTTACGGTGGCGGTCATAGAGCACGTTATCAATATTGAAATCACCATGAATAAACACCTTGAATGGGGCTGAAATCCTTTTTTCCAGCTTTTCCACCCGCGCCAATCGCTGTTCCAGACCATCCACCTTGTGCCCACAAATATTAGCTGCTGGAAGCTGAAATTCAGGGTGAATCGCCAGCACGTCATCCAGCCGTCGACGAATCTGATCAACAAAATTGGAACACACCGGGTTGTCTTTGCGAGTGGAGCCCCACACCGAATACAAGGTCTTCTTTAGCGCCGACATCGCTTCTGCTCTGAGCTTTGGCGACGCTTTCAACACCAGTTGCTCAAAAGTGGTCCCTTCTAAATGCTCGATCAGTAGCGCGGCCGAATCACCTTGTTTTTTATAACGAATAATTTGCGGTGCCACACCAGGAAAGATCCGGTGCCACTTTTTAACTCCGGAGACTTCTTTTTTCAGTTTGCGCTTTTTTCCATCTTTAAATACCACGAGTCGATGATTGTTATCCTGATCCTGATAATTGACCGAGGCGATCGCACTACCGGAGCGGGTGTCCGCCATCCGCTTAATATCCAGATCTGCCAGATCGGCATCATCCGCGCGCTGACCAATGGTATCTTTGAGGAAATGATAGCGCTGGATATCCATGGGTTGCCCCATATTACTGGAGATAATGGACTCACTGATGCGGAGCAAGGCGTCTCCCATTTGCTCAACCGCATGGGCAACAAACAAAGCGGTGACCAGTTCGCTGGTATGGCGCTTTTTCTTGAGCTGACGGGTATAGTCGTACAGCAGTTTTTTATAAAAGCGGTCTAGTTGCACTTCTACCGTTGCCAGCTTAAGAGCCAACTGAGTATCTTTTCCGAACAAGGATTTTTCGACTAAGGCCAGGCATTTGGCAATTTTACGAATGTAGGGTCGGTGGATGCGGAGATCAATGCGGTGAGTTTTGGGTAGGTAGCTGATTTGTTGAACACATTCCCGGTTCAACTCCATGACGTTTTCAAGATCATTGGCGATGGAGGTGATCGCCCGCAGAGTCTGGTTTTCACCCGGCGATTGTTGGGTTACCTGTAAGCTGCAGGCGTTATAAATCCTCACGACCAAGTTAGCGGTGTAGCCACTGCGCGACAATATACTGTGGGCTACATTGAGTGACTCTTCATCGAGATATGTCCGCAGTCGCTCGAGTTGACTGTTAACCTCAACCAGCAAAAATTTCAGATTGCTGCGCAAGGATTCAGGTACATTCATAGTATCGGTTTCTGTTATTGTTATTGTTTATGTTTTTTATAGCGGTTTGGGGTTTGGGTTTGGGTTTCGACTCATATCTGTTAACCCTTGCACCTCTATCGTAACTGAATATCGGGTTGCCAGCTAAGCCATTCTTCCTCAACTTCGTCAAATAACGGGAAGCGCGCACCGTCGCTGGAAATCGACTTTGCTTTACTGGTAGCGGGGGTGGCAAAGGCGATACCACCGGACAATAAGGCTTCGATAGACTCGGTATCCACCCTAACTCCGGAAAACAGCCCAGCATCTACTCGAATACCGCTGGCATTCCAAAATACACTATCAGGCCTGACCAGAGCCTGGTAACGACGGTGGATATTGACGTAAATGAGCACTCCGTTCGCATCCGGTGCCAAGTCCATACCAATGATTTCACCCACCTTAATCTGTCGGTAATTAACCGGATCGCCCACTTTAACAGAGCCGGGTCGGCTGCTGGTCAGCACAAGATTCAGACCCTGCTCTAGCTGGCTAACCACTGGCACGTAATCAAAGCCGGTAAATTCCAACGTCGATTCTCCGCGGCCAGCAGAGATTTCAAGATAGGTTCCAGTCACCAGGGTCTCAACATTTTTCACATCACTCAGACCCACCTCGGCTTCTACGATCCAAATACGGGAATCAGTACGGGCATAGCTAAGGGCCTCCCGATGCAATTGAGCCTGCACCTCCACGTAAGCTTCGTCTCCTTTAATCTGAATAGCAGTGACCTCGCCTACTGGCTGATCCTGATACTTAATGGGCATGCCGACACGCAATCCACGGGCATTGTTGAAACGAATCTGGATTTCAACACCCGCCGCGTAGGCGGCATCATAGTCCCGGTACAGGGTAAATTTCTCACCATCTTTACTGATTGGGCTTTGTTCCGCTTCTGGCGGTGTAAAAAAGGCAATACCGCCGCTCAATAGCGTCGCTAAGGACTCTGTCTGTAATTCGAGACCTGACAAATCTGCCTTTACCGCAATACCACTGGCTGTATAGAAACGACTGCCTTGCTTGACAAGATCGGCATATTGCTCATCTACGTAGGCATAAATATCGACGCCGCCTTGTACTCGGTTTAAGCGCACATCTTCAATTTCACCCACCCGCAGTTGTTGGAAGAAAATACCGGAACCTCGTGCCAATGAGCCGGCTTTATCGCTATGCACGATAAATTGCAGGCCAGACTCTGCAGCAGCGGTCACCGGAGCACGGTTAGACCCTTTGAATATGTGGGCATCCTCACCGCTACCTGGCAACATAGTAATGTAGCTGCCACCAATTAAGGCATCGAGGCCATCTTCAGTTAACGAGGGGCTGACCAACCAAAACTGAGTACCTTGTTTAAGACTCCAAGCGAACCTGGGATTGAAACCGACCCGAGCCGTCACTTGTTGAAGTTGCTGATCAACGGTTAAAGACTTAACTTTGCCTACAGTGACCCCGTTATAGTTAACCGGCGTGAGATCAGGAACAATACCTTCGGCGGTTGAGAAAGTAATTTTCACATGATGACTGAACAGGGCATCTTCCCGGTCAAGATATAAACGAAAATCGGTGCCATTTTCAACCGGTTCGCCACTGGCTTGCAGATCGCCGATCTGACCAAAAGTGACACCGCCACCAAACAAACTGACCAGCGAATCGGTTTCTAATTGAAAGCGCTGAAAGCCTCCTTTGAAGCGAATACCGCCAGCACTCCAGAAGCGGGTATTGGCTTTGACCAAGTGGGCATATTCCGGGTCGATATGGGCGGCAATAGCAAACTCACCTGAGTCCGTATATTTGACCTGCTGAATGGTACCCACCCTGATTTTCTGAAAGGAAATCGGATCGCCCTGACTCAGGCCATCCGCTTGCTTGCTGATTAAGTTAATGTGCAAACCGGGCTGCTCGTAACTCAATGGCGGGGCCTCTGGCAGCACCTCAAATTGGCGGGCATAAGCTCCGCTGGCGGCGGGTCGTATACCAATATAGCGCCCTTTTATCAGGGTTTCTAAATTCGCTATACCAGACAATGAGGCTTTCGGTGCCACCATGTAAAATAGCGTATTCTTGTTGAGAATCCACTCAGCCCGAGGATCGATGGTGGCATTAGCCACAATTTCACGCCCTCCTTTATCAATGGTGTAATTCAGAACCTTGCCCGCTTGCAAGCCTTCGAAAACAATCTCAGTGCCTTCATCGATGCCGGAACCGAAGGGCAATCTCAAAACAATAGGAATCCCCACCTGAGCCGCCTCAAAATCCTCATATAACAGAAACTGGGTTTTGCTGGCACCGGTCTGGGCAGCTTCGGTCTTGTCTATATTATCGAACGCTATACCCCCCACCAACATGGATTCCACCGACTCGGTGCGCAACTTAAAACCAGATAGATTGCCACTGAAGGTCCATCCACTGGCATTCCAGAACCGACTCTGGTTAGAAACCAAACCTGCATGTTCCTCGGGAATATACACATTGAAGGAGACACCACTTCTTAATTCGTCAAGACCTACCGAAGTTACCTCGCCCACAGCGATCTGACGGTAATACACTTTCGTTCCTGGTTGCACCGAACCTTTACGATCCGCTCTCAACACCAAGTGTAATCCGGGGGTGGATTCGGGAATAGGCGGAGGTGACGGCAAGGCAGTGAAACTTCTCATTCGAGGCGCTGTGGTTGAGTCGCCTGGCCTGAATCCAATATAGTTGCCGCCAGTTATGGTGTCCAAACCTGAAATACCAGAAAGGGAAACTTCGGGTTGCACCAACCAGAACACACTGTCCTTGGTGAGCACACTCTCGGTACGTTTCACCATCTCAATTTCTACATTGACGGAGTTCAGGTCAGCATCCAACTCCACCTCTTTTACGAGTCCTGCTGGCAAACCTTTGTACCGCACCTCGGTCTTACCAGCGACGATGCCATCCGCTGTTTCGAAGCGAACGGTAATGAAAACCCCTCGCTCCATATAGGCCTTCAAAGCTAAATAGCCACCAAATAACAAAGCAATGAAAGGCACAATCCAAATAGAAGAAATTCTTTTCTTTTGTCCAATTTCCAGTTGGTCATAGTCCGCCTCCGTTTCATTCATCTTTTTCTGCATCCCAGATTAAGCGTGGATCAAAAGCATGGGCAGCAATCATGGTCAGTATAACCGTGACCGCAAAAGCAACTGCCCCAGGACCGGGCTCAATAGACGTTATAAAACCTAGTTTGACGACCGCCGCCATAATCGCCACAACAAACACATCGAGCATGGACCACTTACCGAGTATTTCTACCAACCGGAACATCATGGTTCGCTGCCGGGGTTGTACGCGAGAGTGTCGCTTGACAGAAACCAGGAGAATCATCAGTCCAAGAATTTTCGCCAGTGGAATCACAAAACTGGCAATAAACACCACCACCGCTACTGGCAACATATTCAGCTTAATCAGAGCAATGATCCCCGAAAGGATGGTATCAGGAGTACCACTGCCGAAATAAGAGATCGACATGATAGGCAGAGTATTGGCTGGCACAAAGGTGATTAAAGAAGCGACCACCAAAGCCCAACAGCGCTCAACACTGTGCGGGGTACGATCGTGCAAATCAGATTTGCAACGTGGACATTGTGCATGGCTCCGAGCATGTGAACAGCCTTGAGCCTGGTTTGGAGTAGGCAAAGAGCCTTGAGCCTGGTTTGGAGTAGGCAAAGAGCCTTGAGCCTGGTTTGGAGTAGGCAAAGAGCCTTGAGCCTGGTTTGGAGTAGGCAAAGAGCCTTGAGCCTGGCCCCGGCCAAGGGAAGTCATGTCAGGCATTGGACTTAGCAAACGACAGACATGGCATAAAGCCAGCCCCTTGGAACGAACCGTTAGCTGTTTTTTAGTGGTCACTCAAGTGTTCCCAAACCAACTGTTCATCAAGAAAGACTGTGACCAACATGGATGACACAATTAATAACACGAAGGCTAACAGCCCAAAGCCAAACAACGGGTCCGCCACTCCCAATATCTTATAAAGCGCAACAATCAATCCAAACAAAAAAACTTCTAACATTCCCCACTCTTCACTTTCATGAAAAATGCGGAATAAAGGCACATCGAAAGCATGGTGCCTGTTCCTCATGATTTGCAGACTCAAGTGGAAAATAATCAGCAACCGCGCTAGCGGAACCAGAAAACAAAACAATAAGATGACCAAGGCTGCGGGGAAAAGGTCACTTTTTAACATCGCTTGAATGCACTGCCAAAGTGAGGCTTCGTTTTTAAAGCCCGCCGCCTGCAAGCCTAACAGGGGAAAGGTCATTGCTGGAATAAATGCGATCAGGCCAGCCAAGGCCACGGCAAAGGTTCTCTCAATAGAATTTTCACGGGCTTCCACCAGCACATAACGGCATTGTGGGCAACGGCCTTTTTGACCCGGCCCAAGTGAAACCCGCGGCACAAGTAAATCACAATGAGGGCAGCCCAACCATCGCTCAGAAATAGATTGAGCCAACGCAAGGGGGCTATTGTGCTGAGCCTGCTCAGCATCAGATCGTTTACTATCGGTTTGATCCATGTTCGTAGCTGTTCAGTGTTTTTTCTGTAATCTCTCGCCCCAAACGAATCAACTCCGGTGCTTTGTGATAATCAAAGGTCTTGCACACGACTTTGGGTATATTAACCAGGATATCAGGTGGATAACCTGCGATTTTATATTGGGTCAGTGAACTTTGCATGGCTTCAAACGCCATGTTCATGGCTTCGAACTTTCCGAGATTCAGAATGCGCTGACTATTGAGGGCGGCTGCTGTGCCCTGCAATACGACATCAGCGGCCTTTTCCACCAGACTGTGAGCCGCTTCCGGGGGTTCCGCTGCTGCCATCTCTTGCGGTCTTTCAGTCATCGATCCATACCTTGATTTACTACTTGCCTGGATTTGATTCGACCCTTTTTCCAACTCTTGCTGCAGACCGGTTTGTTTGGCCTCTGCTGCAACGGTGATATCAGTAGAGATGGCTGACTTTTTCTTGTCAGCGGCCGGGATCGACAGGTCTTCGGAAGGCTCATCCTCATCACTATGCGCTCGTTTTTCGAACAATAAAGTCGCTCTTTCCCAAACCGCGGTCGCCCATTCATCAAAACTCTTGCCTTCTTTTTTAACATCAATATCGCGGTAGAACTGCTGTTCGAAATGGGCGTCATAATAACTAAGGTTAACCGCGACAATGAGATCAGCATGGGCCGATATGGTAGGAATAATAGGCAAGGGATTGAGCAGGCCTCCATCAACTAAGACCCGCTCTTTTACCATCTCTGGTGTCATTAAGCTGGGGATCGCCACCGATGCACGAATCGCCTTGTGCAATAGACCTTCCTGGAACCAGACCTCTTTGTGATTGAGGAGGTCAGTGGCCACTGCAGTATAGGGTAGTGGCAGCTCTTCGATCAAAGTATCACCGATTAACTCTCTGACCACTGAAAATATTTTATCACCGCGAATAGCGCCTGGGGTAGAAAAAGACAGGTCCAACAATTTTAGTATGTCAAAACGGTCAAGGCTGGTAGCCCAATCCTTAAACTCTTTCAGTTTACCCGCTGCGTAAATACCACCCACCAGAGCGCCCATAGAACACCCGGATACGGCAATAATCTGGTAACCCCTTTCTTCAAGAACTTCAATGGCACCCAAGTGCGCATATCCCCTGGCGCCACCGCTACCGAGCACAAGCGCCACAGTTTTATTTGCTTCCATTAGCGTTACCAGTTGCTTTCCGTTGGCTATTCTACAAATAACTCAACAAAACTAACATGCTGCTGGAAACGCTCCGCAGGGGCGAAGGGGCCAACGTTGATGACACGAATAGAGTCTTCCGGCAGTAGCTCTCGTCCTATATAAGTTTTGAGAGAGCGCCCTAAATCAATGGCATGCTCAATATTTTCTGCGGACGCTTTGTCTGATCGACGACTGTAGGTCACCAGAGTCACTCTCCTCTCGGCACCGATTTGCTGTTCGGCAAACCAATTCTGCAAACGACTCTTCAATGAGGCGGTTTTACTAATTTCTTCTTCGCTAACCACCAGTATCCCTGAGGATTGTCCCTCCTTGAGCAGTTGCGAGGCCAACTCGATCTGCTCTACATGAGCATAAACCCGCTGATTACCGCGCCTGATCGTATACACCACGGAGGCATAGTGGCGACCATCTTTAGTAAACGTAGAAGCCAGATAGTGCTGGAAACGATCCGGACCGAAAAGAATGCGCTCGCGAAAAATCTCATTTGCCCAGTCGTTGCTGCGACCACAATCCCGGCCTTCACAATAAAACAGCTTTTCAGCAGCCAGATTCTGCAATTGAGCCTGATAATGCTGCATCACTTCCCGAGTAGTGTGGACACGCGGAATTTCATAGGTCTTTTTGATCTGCTGACCGGCGATAATATACTCATGCTCCGTTCTCACCCGCGCCCCGATTGAGGATACTTTGCCGGTGACAAAGCGGTATTCAGGGATCTCTCCCCGATATTCGTCTACAATCTTCGACAGCGGAAAGGGGGTGAGAATCATCTCACTCCAGGCGGTCTGAGGCGCTAACAACAGGACCAAAAAGAAAGTGCGGGTAGTCACTAAGTTCAAAACGTTATTTTTCATCATTATTAGCTTTTACATTCCCAATGAGTGCTGTGAGTTGGCCGTTATCTTTATTAACGACTGTCTTTTCAACGACTAGCTTTCCAATAACAGGCTTGCAAGCCAAAGTTGCCTGTGGGCTGGCTAATCCCCAGCATTAGAGGCAGCGAAGCTATTTGCCCACGACTTCCTCTTCCTTGTATTCGTCTGCGAGTTATTTGATACGATCCTTCCTCACTTCTTTCTCTTAGTGCCAATACTTCGGCATGCAGTCGCAACTGCGCTACATTCTAACCGCTGGCAAACAAATTGACAGATCATGTTGCCTGCTCCAGATGAGATATTGCCCATTCCGCCGGGCTACACTTGAGCGAATCAACAGAGGAACTGAGCAATACATTGAGCCGTTTTATCCACATCACCATCTAAATGAAAATGATGCCCTCCCGCCACTTCGTCCACCTGTGCCGTGCGCAGGTAGGTAAGGCGCGGATTTTTGTCTGCGGCGACGGGCACATAACCCTTTGATGCGGCAACTAAATGGACCGGCAAGCTCAATGCCTGCAAGCACGTATTAACCTGTGTCTCAGTCAAGCGGATGAAAGAAGGCCAAAGCAAACGTGGATCTGATTTCCACTGATAGCCCTGATCAGTGGCTTGCAGATTGCGGGTCACCAGCCTCTGTGCCGCCTCTTCACTGATTTTGCCAAAGCCATTCATGCGATCTCTCGCCGCATCTGTGATGGTCTTGTAAGTGCGCTTAACCGATGGCTCTCTTAGCGCCCGCGCCAGTGCTTTGCGCAAGTTATCCGGCATCGCCTCTGGTTCAGCAGTGATAGGCCCCAGTGACTCTAACAGGATGAGTTTAGCAACCCTTGCGGGCGCGGCAACACAGAGCATCATACCAATAATACCACCAAGCGAATGACCCAATAATACCGGCTCTTTCCAACCTAAGTAGTCCAATACTTGATGGACTTCACGGAGGTAATCCATCAGATGATAACTGCATCCGCGAGGACGGTGTTGGCTGTTACCATGCCCCGGCAAATCAATAGCCACTACCTCACAGTCTCTCTCTGCCAGCAAGGGAGCCAGTTGGCTGAAAGTAGCGGCATTATCCAACCAGCCGTGCACAGCCAGCACTTTGGTTTGGTTACCGCCGCCCCAACGCAAACCGCCCAAGGTCAGATCTGGCAGGGCTAACACTAGTTCTTCAGGCGCATTCATTGTAGAAACCGAACTCATTTTAGGAATACTGCTATCGCACACTCTGATTACTCCCATGCACTTCCCAACGCAATGATTTCTCTGTGGCTGGTATTCGCCGCTAAGGCATGAATCCCATGCAACACCAGTCTAAGCTTTTTGGGCTTGTAATGATCAGACCTTAACCTTCAGGTTTTAGCGTTCGGGCTAATGTTAAACAGCTGGTAAAAATTAGCCGTGGTCGCACGGGCGATATTTTCAACTCCGCATCCCTTGATTGAGGCCATCATCTCCGCCACTTCAACGACCCATTGGGGCTGGTTACTGTTGCCACGATGGGGAGCCGGGGCAAGATAAGGGCTGTCCGTTTCCACCAGCAGTCGCTCAAGGGGGAGCGCTCCAACCACCTGCCTTAATGGCTCCGCATTACGGAAGGTAATAATGCCAGAAAAAGAAATATAAAATCCAAGTTCGACGGCACGCTCGGCCATGGCCAGCGACTCGGTAAAACAATGCAGCACGCCGGTTAAGCCCCTCGCACAATATTGCTCCAGTAACGCCAGAGTATCCTCTTGTGCTTCCCGGGTATGAACAATCACAGGCTTGTCCACAGCCAAGGCTACTCGCAATTGTTTTTCAAAAACTGCCAGCTGGTTATCACGATTGTCTTTTTGGTAGTGGTAGTCGAGCCCACATTCACCTATCGCCACAACCTTGGGCGATGACAGAGCCAGCGCCTCTAATTGAGGCTCTTGCAATTTGTCGGCATTCAGATTAGCCAGTGGGTGGACACCGGCAGAGCACCAGACATCGTCATGAGTATTGGCTATGGATTGAACCGCTTCGAAATTATCAAGGTCAATATCAACACAAAGAAAACCGGCAACTCCCCTGTTTCTTGCCAAATTGAGGGCATCTCCAAGATTCCGGGGCATGATCGATTTAGCTTTATTCGCCGACGATTCAATGCATGATGCCTTAGAACCATTGTTGTCAGGCTCCGAAGACTCTGGCATCAAATAAGCCAATTTATCGAGGTGGCAATGGGAGTCAATTAACTTCATAGACAATCTTCTTTAGTGGGCTCATCAAGCGAACAACAGACCATGCAGAGTAAAAATGGCAAATTGCAATATACCGATAGTCAGCAGAGATGCCAGGTTTTTATATAACGCACTGGCAAAGACAGAAAAGAGCGGGAATGATAGAGTTAAAAAAGCACCTTAGCAATTCATCCGCTGGCGCAGGATATTACCATTTTACCATCAGCCCGGTACAAACCGGACTATGATCCCAGAATCCTCAGCTGACCACTACGCGCGTTAGATAAGAGTTTGAAATCACTAATATTCTTAATTGGTGCTCATCCAGAAACGCCAGTTTTTGATGGGTACTAACGCAGTACAAGGAAGTACTGCCAAAATCGATCGCCTAAGCGATTGATTTTGCGAGCAAAGTAAAATCGATATTTTACTTTGCGACTCCGCGAAACGGCATGGAAGCCGTTTCAGGATGAAAACTAATCAGAGTGCTTCGATTTAGTCCCGGCTAACACCTTTCCAGTGCGGGTGGGCATGCGGCTGATAGCCCCTTCTATCAGTGAAAGCACCGCAGGCACGACCAGTAGCACTAGTACAGTAGCAAAGGCGAGGCCGAAAGAAATACTAACCGCCATGGGAATAAGAAACTGTGCTTGCAAGGAGGTTTCAAATAGAAGGGGGAGTAATCCCGCTATCGTGGTCAGAGAGGTTAGCAGCACCGCACGCAAGCGTTGGCAGGAGGCTTCAATCATCGCTGTCGTTTTTTCCATGCCTTTGTCTCTCAACTCCTTATAAAAGGTGACCAGAATAATGGAATCATTGACCACAATGCCGGATAAACCAAAGAACCCGAAGATGGATAGTATGGTGAGATCAAGCCCCATCAACCAATGACCGATCAAAGCACCGGTTAAGCCAAAAGGGATGGTGGCCATTACTGCTAATGGCCAAAAGTAAGAAGCAAAAACCCACGCCAGAATCAGGTAGATCAACGTAATACCAATAATCGCACCAAGCTTCATATCAGCAGCCGTTTCCTGTTGTTCCTCCGCTTTGCCTTTAAATTCGTAACTCAGGCTGTACTCGTCAGCCAGTTTTGGCATCACCGACTGTTCAAGATTGGCCAGTACCGTGTTTGCATTGTTTTTGCTGGCGTCTACTTCAGCGGTAACATGAATGCCTAGCTTGCCATCTGTATGACGCAGTAACTCCAGCCCCCGCCTTGAATCCAGCTCAATCACATTTTCGGCCGCGACGATCTGATTCCGAGGCGTAACAATGGGAAAGCGGGCCAGGGTGGACTGCAAGTCTCTTTCACTATCCGGCAGGAGTACCCGGACTTCTATCTCATCTTCATCCTGATAGAATATTTGTAGCATATAGCCATCAAAAGCGGCCCTGAGCTGACCGCCCACATCAGCGACCGTGAAACCCAGTGACTGACCCGTGGGAGTCAAACGGTAGATGAACTGCTGCTTACCATAGGGCAGATCGTCCTGTATGTTGCTTACGCCATCATAACTTCGCAATGCCTGAGCTACTTCTTCCGCGGCGGCTTTAAGCGCATCTGGTGGCGCATTGCGCAGAAAAATATCAATGTCTCTGCCAGGAGGCCCTCCCCTGGGGCTGGTGATAGACAATTGCTCCAGACCATCAATCGCCGGGATTTTTTCCTCCCAAGAGGCAATCAGTTCGGTATTACGAATGATCCGGGTATCCGGCGAAGAAAGTTCTGCCTGGATAGATGCGTATTGGTCACCGTTCTGGTAATTCTGGCCACCATCAAAACTGGCGGAATTGAAGCGCATAATGGAATGCTTCACTAAATTTTCACTGGTGCCTTTGAGTTCCTCGTTGCTATCCCACAAAGCTTGCTCTAGCTGGCGGGTAAAATCTCTGACTTTCTCCGCGGGTGTCCCTGCGGCGAACTTGACGCTGCTGATGACTAAGGTGCTCTCTGGGGTCGGGAAGAAAGTAAACAACACCCGTTTGCTGGCAATCAGGGAGATCGAAAACGCGAATACGCAGATAACCAATAGCAGGGTATAGAGCCGGTTATTTAATGCGGCGGTTACAATGGGACGGTAGATCCGGTCCCGGAACTTATTGAAACTGTTGTCCAGTCTGATGCGGGCCGGGCTGATTTGTTTGTGATGATGGCGTTGAAAACTGTGGCGGAGATGACCGGGCAGAATCAGGAAGCTCTCAATTAGTGAGGCGATAATTACACAAATAATCACCATCGGGATGGCAATCAGAATATTGCCCATGATACCGCCGATCAGCATTAAGGGAAGAAAGGCCGCAATGGTGGTCATTGAAGACGACATCACCGGGACAAACATGCGGCGGGCACCACCCTCGGCAGCCCTTAGCGGGTTTTCACCATTGCGATAGTGCGTGAGCGCGTCTTCTCCCACCACAATCGCGTCATCCACAATGATGCCGAGGGCCATAATCAGCGCGAACAGACTGACCATATTGATGCTGCCCCCGACCATATAGAGGGCCGCGAGCGTCCCCATAAAGGAAACCGGTATGCCCCAGGCCACCCAAAAAGCGACCCGGCCGTTGAGAAAGATAAACAGAATGGAAACCACAAGAATCAAGCCGCCCAGTCCGTTTTTCAGTAACAGGTCGATGCGTTCTTCAATGAGCACGTAAGCTTCGCTAAATGAATTGAGCTTAACGGAATGGGGCAGGGTGGGGCGCACATCCTCCATCCAGCCATTAAAAATGGCGGCTGCCTTTAAGGTGTCAGAAGTTTCTGTTCTTAGCACCTGCATTAAAATAGCAGGTTCACTCCGGTAAAAGACTTCCACGGATTGATCTTTGGGGCGGCGCTCGATATCGGCAATATCACCGAGGCGAAGCTGTTGACCTGTATTGGTGGTCAGCAAAGCCAAGCCCTGAAAACCTGCCACATCCCGCTTCTTTTCAAGACTTCTGAGTTCCCGTTCAGACTCGCTGCGGCCCGTGGTGCCAGCAGGGATGTCCTGACTTTGGGCGGCTATCATTTGCGCCAGTTCAGGTAGTGAACGGTTCAGACTGTGAATTTGTTCGCTGCTAATCTGAATCGCAATTTCTTCTTCCGGTAGTCCGGTAAAATTGATCTTGGCGATACCCCGATTGAGTAAATCCCGCTCGAACTCCCGCACCAATGGCCTGAGTTCATCCAAAGAAGAAGCGGAACTGACCACTAGAGTGGCCACTTCTTCGTAACGATTGACCTTGGTTACCTGAGGATCTTCGGCCTCGCCAGGTAGGTTCCGCACCAGGCTGACGCGATCCTTGACCTGATCGACGGCGAGGCTCATATCGGTGTTTTCTTCATATTCTATGATGATGCTGGACAAGCCTCGGGACGAGGTGGAACGCATTTCTTTGACGAAATCTAAATCCCGCAGTTCTTGTTCCAATGGCGTGGTAATCGAAGTGGCCACATCCTCCGCAGCAGCACCGGGCCAAATCACTCTGATATTGACGAAATCTAACGCAAAGTTGGGCAGGAATTGGGTGTTGAGTTTTAACAACCCAATGGCGCCTGCGATTAACATAATTAACATCAGTAGGTTGGCTGCGACTTTGTGTTCGGCAAAGCGGCCAATCAGGTCGCGTTGGTGTAAACCATCCGTATCGGTAGACATGACATCTTCACTCACGTCGTTTGACCTTCAAACCGGTGACGGCGTTGGGTAACTGGGTGGTAATAATCAGATCACCAGGTTTGAGGTCCTCAGCCGCAAACAGAATCCACTCAGCGTCGTCTTCACCTTGGAAACGACCGGTTCTGGTAATGGTGGCGGCAGCTAAACGTTCATTTTCATCAACCCGGTAAATGCGATCAAAACCATAGATAGCACTGACCGGTAGCGCGAAGGCCTGGCTGAATTCAGGTAAACTGACGCGCAGACTCACCGCTTTACCTAGTAATAGGTGGTTACCTTGGGAGGGGCGGAAAAAAGCATCGATGCCCCCGGTAGAGGCACTGGCAGCGGCGGACAAACGATGCAATTGCAGTTGGGTGGGTTGGCCAAAGATTTCGGCAATGGCTGAGGCTCCGGCATTCGGCTGGGTTTTGCTTTGGCCTTGTTCTCGGCCCTGGTCTTGGTCCTCAGCTTGCTCCTGTTGCGGGTTATTGGCCGCCAGCATTTGTTGGATAATTGGGACCCAGCGGTTAGGCACCTGCGCTCTGACCTCTAAGCTGTCCCTGGCCACTAGCTCGATCAGAGGTTCACCGTTGCGCACCCGGTTTCCTGCCGCTACATGTACCGAGATTACCCAGCCATCAAAGGGGGCGGACAGTTCTGTCTGTGCCATGTCCAATTCAGCCAATGTCAATTGTGCCTGGGCCCTTTGCAATCGGGCTTGTAATTGATTCAGCCGGTTTTGGTGGTTGTTAACACTGAGCTGCCGGTTAGTTAGCGCCAGATTTTGTTGTTGCAATGCCACTTCTGCATTGTCCAGACGCTCTTTTGACGTCACATTGTTTTTAACCAGACTTTTTTGCCTCGCCAGTGCATTTTCCGCTAGCCGAAGCAGATTTTTCTCTGTTTTCAGGCTAGAAAGATTGGCTTTATGTGTTTGATTTTGCACAGCAATTAACGCGCTTAGCTCATTGACATCGGCTTGTCTCTGGGTAAGCACCACATTGACTTCCACCGGGTCCAGCTTAATTAAAATATCACCTTGCTTTACCAGGCTGCCAGCCAGTGCTGGGGTTGCTGTGACAGTGGTATTCACCCGGCTGGTAATTAAAGTGTTTTGTACCGACTCTACGGTGCCCAAGAGGTTCAATTCCGGGGCCCGGTCAACGTATTCCAAGGGCATCACATTCACCGTCCATGCGGTTTCTTGCTCAGGTTTAGTGGGTGGTTCTGGTTTCGATTTGAGCAGATAGGTGATGA
>JGI12048J13642_10408166_pt1 | contig 17673 bp, 16 predicted proteins | sample ElkSlonscriptome_16_FD_13642 | JGI IMG/M metagenome (IMG submission 13642)
GCGCGCGCCATCGCCATCTCGAAATCACGCCCCTGCGGCGTCTCTGCCCAGTCCGCGGTATGGACACCGGGCGCGCCGTTCAATCCGTCGATCTCGATCCCGCTGTCATCGGCAAGCGCGGGCAGCCCGGTGGCCTTGGCTGCGGCATGCGCCTTGATCCGGGCGTTGCCGGCGAATGTGCTCTCGGTTTCCTCGGGTTCGGGCAGGCCATGATCTGCGTTCGAGGTCAGCGTCACGCCGTAGGGCGACAGAAGATCGGCGATCTCTTCCAGCTTGCCACGGTTGTGCGTGGCGATCACCAACTCCTGGCCGTCGAACCTGCGCATCAGGCGACTGCGGCCATTTGTGCCGCGGTCAGCTCGGAGATCCCTTTTTCGGCAAGGTCGAGCAGCGCGTCCATTTGCACCCGGTTGAATGTCGCGCCTTCGGCAGACATCTGCACCTCGATCAGCCTGCCGCCGGTCATCACGAAATTACCATCCGTTCCGGCCTCGGAATCCTCGGGATAATCAAGATCCAACACTTCCTGGCCGGCATAGATCCCGCAAGATATGGCCGCGACCGGATCGACCAGCGGATCGGTGATCACGTCGCCGGACGACATCAGCTTTTGCACCGCCAGCTTCAGCGCGACCCAGCCGCCTGTTATGGATGCACAGCGCGTGCCCCCGTCGGCCTGGATCACATCGCAGTCCACCACGATCTGCCGTTCTCCCAGTGCCACGCGGTCGACGCCGGCGCGCAGCGACCGCCCGATCAGACGCTGGATTTCCTGTGTGCGTCCCGATTGGCCGTTCTTGGCCTCACGCCGCATGCGCGTGTTCGTCGCACGCGGCAGCATGCCGTATTCCGCGGTAACCCAGCCGAGGCCCGAGTTCTTGAGAAATGGCGGCACCCGTTCGTCGATCGTTGCCGTGCAGAGCACATGGGTATTGCCGCACTTGATCAGGCAAGACCCTTCGGCGTGCATCGTGACGCCCGTCTCGATCGAGATCGCGCGCATTTCATTGGTCTGACGTCCGGATGGGCGCATCGGTCGCTCCTGTCTGATTGCATCCTGTCGATACGCTGCCCATATCTGGAATCCAACCCCGATTGACGCGCGATGCGTCTTGGTTTTAATTGGCCGGTCCTTTCAAGAAGCGCATGATGTCAGAGCAGTCGCCCAAGATTGAAGAAATGAACGAACGCTCGCGCGAAGTCTTTCGTCGCGTCGTCGAAGGCTATCTGGAAAGCGGGGCGCCTGTCGGCTCGCGCACGCTGACCCGCGATTTTTCCGAAGGTGTCAGCGCGGCGACGATCCGCAATGTGATGCAGGATCTCGAGTATCTGGGTCTGCTGGGCAGTCCCCATGTCAGCGCAGGCCGTATTCCGACCCAGCTGGGCCTGCGCATGTTCGTGGACGGGTTGCTGGAAGTCGGCGATCTGGACGGCAAGGACCGCGAAACCATCGACCGCACCCTGTCATCCAACGATCATGATGTGACCTCTGTCCTCGATCAGGTGGGGCAGGCGCTTTCGGGGGTCACGCAGGGGGCGAGCCTCGTGCTTACACCCAAGCACGAGGCCCCGATCAAACACATCGAATTCGTCTCGTTGTCGCGCGAAAGGGCGCTCGTCGTGCTGGTTTTCGCAGATGGGCACGTGGAAAACCGCGTGTTCACGCCGCCCGTCGGGCAGACGCCGTCGTCCTTGCGCGAAGCGGCGAATTTTCTCAACGCCATCGCGGAAGGCCACACGCTGTCCGAGCTGGGTGCCGTCGTGAAGCGCGAGATCGCCGCCCGCCGGACCGAGATCGACACGCTGGCCCGCGATCTGGTCGAAAACGGACAGGCGCTCTGGGAGAACGAGGGCGAGGCGACCGAGCGCCTGATCGTGCGTGGTCGCGGAAATCTGTTGTCCGAAGGCGAATCCGAGGCCGACCTTGCACGTATCCGGACACTCTTCGATGATCTGGAGCGCAAGCGCGACATCGCGCAGTTCCTCGATCTTGCCGAAGAGGGCGACGGGGTACGCATATTTATCGGGTCCGAAAATAAATTGTTCTCGCTTTCGGGTTCATCTTTGGTGGTTTCCCCTTATATGAACGCCGACCGCAAGATCATCGGCGCGGTCGGTGTCATCGGGCCCACGCGCCTGAACTACGGCCGCATCGTGCCGATCGTGAATTATACAGCCAAGCTCGTCGGGAAGATGATCGACGACCGCGCCTAAAGGAAGAATGCATGTCCGGGAAAGATGAAGAGCTGCAGACACTTGATGAACTCGCCGCCGAAGGTGACGAGATGGATGCCGCCGCCGCGCAAGACGATGCCGAAGACGGTGACGATGAGGCCGCATCCGACGAGATCGCAGCCCTGCAGGCCGAGCGTGACGATTTCCGCGACAAATTCATGCGCGCGCTGGCGGATGCCGAAAACACCCGCAAGCGGGCCGATCGCGACCGGCGCGAGGCCGAGAATTACGGCGGCTCGCGTCTGGCCCGTGATCTGCTGCCGGTTTACGACAACATGGATCGTGCATTGAAGGCCGCCAAGGAGGGCGACGAAAAAGTGCCTGACTCGCTGCTGGAAGGGATCGACCTGACGATGCGCGAACTGATCAACGTCTTCAAGAAACACGGCATCCAGCCCGTCACGCCCGAAGTCGGTGACAAGTTCGACCCCAAGATGCACGAAGCCATGTTCGAGGCTCCGTTGCCCGGCACCAAGGCGGGCGAGATCATTCAGGTGTCGACCACCGGGTTCATGCTGCATGACCGGCTGCTGCGTCCTGCACAGGTCGGCGTGTCGTCGATGAAGGACTAGGGGCTCTGCCCCGTCGCCCTTCGGGCGACTCCCCGAGGTATTTTGGAACATGAGAAGACGGGGCGCGGGATCAATCCGCGCCCTTTGCCATTTCCTTGAGTTCGTAAATCAGGTCGAGGGCCGCGCGCGGGCTGAGCGTGTCGGGATGGATGTCTTTGAGGCGCGCTTCGAGGTGTGACGTTTTCGGTGTGGCGGGCGCAGGCGTCGGTGTCGCCGAGAAGAGCGGCAGATCGTCGATCACGGCCTTGCGCGCGGTTCCGCCTTCGCGTTCGCCCTTTTCCAGGGCTTCCAGCACCACTCGGGCGCGCTCGACCACGACGGGCGGAAGTCCGGCAAGGCGGGCGACCTGCACACCGTAGCTGCGGTCGGCGGTGCCGCGCCTGACCTCGTGCAGGAAGATCACGTCGCCCTCCCATTCCCTCACCGTGACGGTGGCATTGTCGACACCTGCGAGCTTGCCCGCCAGCGTCGCCATTTCGTGGTAATGCGTGGCGAAGAGGGCGCGGCAGCGGTTCACGTCGTGCAGGTGTTCAAGCGTGGCCCATGCGATCGAAAGCCCGTCATAGGTCGCCGTGCCGCGCCCGATTTCATCCAGGATCACCAGCGCCCGGTCGTCGGCCTGATTGAGGATCGCGGCGGTTTCGACCATTTCCACCATGAAGGTCGACCGGCCCCGGGCGAGGTCGTCCGAGGCGCCGACACGACTGAAAATCTGGCTGACGATGCCGATATGTGCCGCCGCCGCGGGCACGAAGCTGCCCATCTGCGCGAGGATCGCGAGCAGGGCGTTCTGGCGCAGGAAGGTGGATTTGCCGGCCATGTTGGGACCGGTGAGAAGCCAGATGTTCGTGTCGGTCAGCGTGCAGTCATTGGCCACGAACGGGGCGCCGTCTTTCTGCAAGGCCGCCTCGACCACCGGGTGTCGCCCGCCGGTGATCTCGAATGCGCGGCTGTCGTCGACGCCGGGGCGCACCCAGTTTTCCGTCACCGCCACATGGGCGAGGGCGGCCACGAGGTCGATCTCGGCCAGTGCCCGCGCCAGCGCGCCCAGCGGACCGGCCTTCGCGATGATACTGCCGCGCAATTCGCCAAAGAGCCGTTTTTCGATGTCGAGCGCGCGTCCACCCGCGTTGAGGATCCTCGTTTCGATCTCGGAGAGGTCCACGGTCGTGAACCGCACCTGGTTGGCTGTCGTCTGCCGGTGGATGAAGGTTTCGGACAATGGCGGGGCCATCATCTTTTCGGCATGTGTTGCAGTGGTTTCGATGAAATAGCCCAGCACGTTGTTGTGCTTGATCTTGAGGGACTGCACGCCGGTGAGTGACACGTAGTCCGCCTGCATTCCGGCGATGACCGACCGCCCTTCGTCGCGCAGTTTGCGGACCTCGTCGAGATCGCCATCGAAGCCCGGCGCGATGAAACCGCCGTCGCGGGCCAGAAGTGGCGGTTCCGCGATCAGTGCCTGATCCAGAAGGTCCAGCAGATCATCGTGGCCTGTGAGGTCGCCAGCGGCATCCGCCAGCACCGCGGGCAGGTCGTCCGGCAGCCTTTGCGCCAGTTGCATGGCCTGCGCCAGCGTGTTGCGGATCGCGGCCATGTCGCGGGGTCCGCCACGATCCAGCGCCAGCCGCGACAGGGCGCGGTCGATGTCATGCACGCTTTTGAGAACTTCGCGTATATCGTCGCGAAAGCGGGTGTTTTCGGTCAGGTAACCAATCGCGTCCTGCCGGGCGCGGATCACGCCGACCGTGCAGGACGGCGAGGCCAACCGGCGCTCCAGCAGACGCGCCCCGGCGGCGGTCACTGTCCGGTCGACAGAGTAAAGAAGCGATCCCTGCCGCGCCCCGTTCATCGCGCGGGTCAATTCCAGCGAGGCCCGCGTGGCGGCGTCGATCTGCATGGTGGCGGATTGTCCTTCGCGCACCGGAGGGCGCAGCAAGGGCAGGTTGCCGCGTTGCGTGATGTCGAGGTATTCGGCGACGGCGGACATTGCCCCGATCTCGGCACGGGAGAAATCACCGAAGGCGTCGAGCGCGCCGACCTTGTAGAGCGCGCAAAGCCGTCTCTCGCCAGCCGTGCTGTCGAAGGCCGCGGCACCGAGTGTCGTGAGGGTTGCTCCTGCGTCCTCGATCACGCCTGCCCATTGTCCTTCGGACCCGTCGGTGACGATGACCTCGCGCGGGGTGATCCGGGCGAGTTCGGGGCCCAGCGCGGGTCCCGCGCAGGGCATCACGTGAAAGCCGCCAGTCGAGATATCGACCCAGGCCAGCGCACCTTCGTCGCGCACCACGTGGTAGGCCGCGAGAAAGTTGTGGCGGCGGGCATCCAGAAGTGAATCTTCGGTCAGCGTACCGGGGGTGACCAGCCGCACCACCTCGCGTTTCACGACCGCCTTGTAGCCGCGCTTTTTTGCCTCGGCGGGGCTTTCCATCTGCTCGCAGACGGCGACGCGGAACCCCTTGCGGATCAGCGTCAGGAAATAGCTTTCGGCGGCATGATGGGGCACGCCACACATCGGGATGTCGCCGCCGTCATGCTTGCCGCGTTTCGTCAGCGCGATATCCAGCGCCTCGGCCGCGGCGACGGCGTCGTCGAAGAACATCTCGTAGAAATCGCCCATCCGGTAGAACAGCAGGGCATCGGGGTGCTGTGCCTTGATCTCGAGATACTGCGCCATCATCGGCGTCGTGGTCGTTGTGCTGCTCATCAATCCCCCCGGATCACGGGGTCACATTACCAGCCTGCGGTGCCTTCGAAACCCCGAAATCTCACCGTTGCGGGGGGTTGCAGGAAACCGCTATGTCTTGGGGGCTGCAATGGGGGGACATGATGGCCAACAATAGACTGACCCGCGAGGACGCGCTGCAATTCCACATGCGTCCCAGCCCCGGCAAGTGGGAGATCCAGGCCACCGTGCCGATGACGACGCAGCGCGACCTGTCGTTGGCCTATTCGCCCGGTGTCGCGATCCCGTGCGAGGAAATCGCAGCCGATCCGGCGACCGCCTATGATTACACCAACAAGGGCAATCTCGTCGCCGTGGTGTCCAACGGGACGGCTGTCCTGGGTCTGGGCAACCTCGGCGCGCTGGGCAGCAAGCCGGTGATGGAGGGCAAGTCGGTCCTGTTCAAGCGGTTCGCGGATGTGAACTCGATCGATCTCGAGCTTGATACCGAAGACCCCGACGAATTCATCAATGCGGTGCGTCTGCTCGGCCCGACCTTCGGCGGCATCAATCTGGAAGATATCAAGGCGCCCGAGTGTTTCATCATCGAACAGACACTCAAGGAGCAGATGGACATCCCGGTGTTCCACGACGACCAGCACGGCACGGCGGTGATCTGTGCGGCGGGGCTGATCAACGCGCTGCATCTGTCGGGCAAGGACATCGCGGACGTGAAGATCGTGCTGAATGGTGCGGGGGCGGCGGGGATCGCCTGTCTTGAGCTTCTCAAGGCGATGGGTGCGAAACACGACAACTGCATCATGTGCGACACCAAGGGCGTGATCTACCAGGGCCGCACCGAAGGCATGAACCAGTGGAAGTCGGCCCACGCGGTGAAAACCGAGATGCGCACCCTCGATGAGGCGATGAAAGGCTGCGACGTTTTCCTGGGTGTGAGTGCGAAGGGTGCGGTGACGCAGGACATGGTCATGGACATGGCCCCGAACCCCGTGATTTTCGCCATGGCAAATCCCGACCCCGAGATCACGCCCGAAGATGCCCATGCCGTGCGCGAGGATGCCATCGTCGCCACCGGACGCAGCGACTATCCCAACCAGGTCAACAACGTGCTGGGGTTTCCCTACCTTTTCCGCGGCGCGCTCGATATTCATGCCCGTGCGATCAACGACGAGATGAAGATCGCCTGCGCCGAGGCGCTGGCCGCCCTCGCGCGCGAGGATGTCCCCGACGAGGTCGCCATGGCCTACGGCAAGAAACTGACCTTCGGGCGCGACTACATCATCCCCACGCCCTTCGATCCGCGCCTGATCTACCGTATCCCGCCAGCCGTCGCCAAAGCCGGCATGAAAACCGGCGTCGCGCGCCGTCCCATCGTGGATATGGACGCCTACGAGCTTTCCTTGAAAACCCGCATGGACCCGACCCAGTCGATCCTGCGCAGCCTGAATGCCCGCGCGCGCGCCAACCAGTCCACCGTGGTCTTCGCCGAAGGCGACGACCCGCGCGTGCTGCGCGCTGCCGTGCAATACCAGCGCGCCGGCATGGGAAAGGCGCTGGTCGTGGGCCGCGACGACGACGTGCGCGAGAAACTGACAGCCGAGGGGATGCCCGAAGCCTTCGACGAGCTTCAGATCGTCAATGCCGCGAATACCGACCAGCTGGAGACATACAAGGCCTTCCTCTACCAGCGCCTGCAACGCAAGGGCGTCGACATGCAGGATGTCCACCGTCTCGCCGCGCGCGACCGGCATGTCTTCGCCGCGCTGATGCTCGCCCACGGCCATGCCGATGGCATGGTGACGGGGGCCACGCGCAAGTCGGCGCATATCCTGGAACTGATCAACAATGTCTTCGACGCCCAGCCCCATGACGGCGCCGTCGGCGTGACGGCCGTGTTGCACAAGGGCCGCATCGTGCTGATCAGCGACACGCTGGTACACGAATGGCCCGACGAGAACGATCTGGCCGATATCGCCGAAAGAGGTGCGGCGGTGGCCCGCGAATTGGGGCTCGAGCCGCGCGTCGCCTTCCTGTCCTTTTCGACCTTCGGCTACCCGGTTTCGGAACGCGCCGAAAAGATGCATCAGGCCCCGCGGGTGCTGGACGCGCGCAAGGCCGATTTCGAATACGAGGGCGAGATGACGGTCGATGTCGCGCTGAACGCCAAGGCGCAGGAAAACTACCCCTTCCAGCGGCTGAGCGGGCCGGCCAACGTGCTGGTGGTGCCCGCGCGGCACTCGGCCTCGATCTCGGTCAAGCTGATGCAGGAGATGGCGGGCGCCACCGTGATCGGCCCGATCCTCGCGGGTATCGGCAAGCCCGTCCAGATCTGTTCGACCGTTTCGACCGTGAACGACATCCTCAACATGGCCGTGATCGCGGCCTGCAAGGTGGAATGATGGCGATCTGGAACCTCGGCTCGATCAACGCGGATTTCGTCTATGCCGTGCCGCATATTCCGGCCCCCGGCGAAACGCTTGCTGCGACCGGACGGCAGATCTTTCTCGGCGGCAAGGGGGCCAACATGTCCGTTGCCGCCGCCCGTGCCGCTGCCCGGGTCAACCACATCGGGGCAGTGGGCGCGGATGGCACATGGGCGGTCGAGCGGCTGCTGGAATACGGCGTCGACACCCGCAACATCGCGAAAATCGCCACCGAAACCGCGCAGGCGATCATCATGGTGGATACGGGCGGCGAGAACAGCATCGTCCTGCACCCCGGCGCCAATGCCGAAATACCGCAGGCCACGCTGCAGGCGGCCCTGTCCGAGGCCCAGACCGGCGACTGGCTCGTGATCCAGAACGAAACCAACCTGCAACGCACGGCCGCGAGGCTGGCTGAAAAGCTGGGGCTGAAAGTGGCCTATGCGGCCGCTCCCTTCGATGCCGACCGCGTGCAGGCGGTCTTGCCGTATCTCGACTTCCTCATCCTCAACGCGGTCGAGGCGGACCAACTGGCGCAGGCGACCGGACAGGGCCCCGCAGATTTGCCCGTGCGTGATGTCATCGTGACACGGGGCGCCGAGGGGGCTGACTGGTACGGGCCGGGCGGGCAACGGCATTTCGCAGCGATCAAGGTCGATCCCGTGGATACAACCGGCGCGGGAGACACATTTACGGGGTATGTGCTCGCCGGCCTCGACCGGGGCCTGCCCATGGCGCAGGCCATCGGACAGGCCATGATCGCCGGGGCCCTGATGGTGACCCGCCACGGGACCGCCGACGTGATCCCCGATCTGTCCGAGGTCCAGGATTTTCGGGCCTGAGACCCGCGCATCCGGAACCCGGCCACGGATCGCGCGTTTTCCAAATCAACGGATCTGGAAGGAGCAACCACATGGCACCGAAGTCCCACGGCAGTTATCTTCGCTTTTTCGCGATGATCCTGACATCGACAATCGTCATGTACGGCCTGATGTATCTGAACACCTACGTGGTCGATCACGTCTTTTATTCGCAGACGCGCATGTGGATGGCGCTCTACATGGGCAGCGCCATGGCCATCATCATGCTTGCCTTCATGCTGGGCATGTACAGCAACCGGCGCGCCAACATCGCCATTTTCGCAGGGGCCGTCGTCGCATTCCTGGCTGCGTTGGGCCTGCTGCGATCACAGGCAACGGTCGGTGACGTCGCCTGGATGAAGGCGATGATCCCGCATCACTCTATCGCGATCCTGACAAGCGAGCGCGCCAACCTTTCCGATCCGCGCGTCCGTGAACTCGCCGACGCGATCATCGCCGCACAAGAGGCCGAAATCGCCGAAATGGAACTCTATATCGCGGATATCGCCACCAACGGCGATGCGCCTGCCGGAACAGCGCGCAACGCGCAGTACTAAGGCCGGTCCACGAAAGGCGCCGCATCGCCCCAAAGCTCGGCCACGCGATCATCCCGACCACAGGCGTCACGATAGAACTCATAAGCATCCGCCTGCGTCTTGATCCCGCGCCGGGTGATGATCCGCTGATCGCCCTTGTAATAATCCTGATGGTAATCCTCGGCCACGTAGAACGGACCGGCTTCGATGATGGGCGTCACGATCTGCTGGCCCAATTCGCGCTGGGCGACGGCCTTGGCGGCCTCGGCGGCGGCGCGCTCTTCGGGTGTGTCCACGAAAACGGCGGTGCGGTAGACGTCGCCGCGATCGCAGAACTGTCCGCCTGCGTCCGTGGGATCGACCGACCGGAAAAAGGCGTAAAGCAGTTGATCGTAGTTCACGACATCGGGGTCGTATACGATCTCGACCGCCTCGTAGTGGCCCGACCCCTTCAGCGTTTCATAGGTCGGGTCCTCCGTGGTTCCGCCGGTATAGCCCGAAACAACCTCGGATACGCCGTTCACCTTCTCGAAATCCGCCTCGATGCACCAAAAGCACCCTCCGGCGAAGGTCGCAGTGCGGGTATCCTGCGCCAGGGCGGCGGCCGGCAGCAGTGCAAGTGACAGGGCAACTGTTCTGATCATGATCGATCTCCTTTACGTCCCATATAGGGACCCCTGGGACGTCGCGCCAATCACCGCCCCGAGTCTCACGACGTTATTATCGGCCCGGAAATATCCCGGGTGAGGCGCGGCACGCGCCGAAGCCAGCGCCCTTTCGGACCTGATGCTTGCAAGGGACGGCGCAATCTGCATCACTCGCGCCGAACCAACCAGTGAGCCGCACCATGACAGACGTCACCACGCACCAGGCCGAAGACGACGCCCGAAATGCTGACATCCTGATCTACGTCGACGGCAAGATCGTGCCCAAGGCACAAGCGATGGTCAGCGTCTACGACAGCGGCTTCATGCTGGGCGACGGCGTGTGGGAGGGTCTACGCCTGCATGACGGCAAATGGGCTTTTCTCGATGATCATATGGACCGGCTTTTTGAGGCCGCCCTTGCCATCGACCTCGACATCGGCATGGACCGGTCGGGTGTCATTCGGGCGCTCGAAGACACCCGCGCCGCAAACGCGATGACCACCGATGCCCATGCGCGGCTGATGGTGACGCGCGGGGTCAAGACGCGCCCGTTCCAGCATCCCGGCCTGTCGCGTTCGGGCCCGACCGTCGTGATCATCATGGAACATTCGCGCCCCAGCATCCCGCGCCCCATCACCCTTGCCACTGTCCCGCATCAGCGCGGCCTGCCAATGACGCAGGACCCCAAGCTGAACAGCCACTCGAAACTGAACTGCATCCTCGCCTGCATCGCTGCTGAAAAGGCCGGCGCTGACGAGGCACTGATGCTCGACGTGCATGGCTTCGTGAACACCACCAACGCCTGCAACTTCTTCATCGTGAAAAAGGGTGCCGTCTGGACCAGCACCGGCGACTACTGCATGAACGGGATCACGCGCCGGAAAGTCATCGATCTGTGCCGTGCCAACGATATCCCCGTGTTCGAGAGGAACTACTCGTTGGTCGATACCTATTCCGCTGACGAAGCTTTCCTGACTGGAACGTTCGGCGCGCAGACACCTGTCAGCCATATCGACGGACGGCAGATCGGCGGGGGCGAACTCGGTCCCGTGACCGCGCGCTTGCGCGATCTCTACAAAGATCTGGTGGCGCGGTCATGAGCGGGTCGCGTATGTACAGGTTGTGTACAGTCTGTGTACAGCCGGTGCACAGGCCGTGCAGGGGCCAGAACGCATGAAAATAGCCATGTGGTCGGGCCCGCGGAACCTCTCGACCGCGATGATGTATGCCTTCGGCAACCGCGACGACTGCGCGATCTGGGACGAGCCGTTCTACGCCCCCTACCTTGCCGCGACCGGCGCTGACCACCCGATGCGCGAGGCAATCCTCGCCGCCCATGAAACCGATCCCGCCCGCGTCGCTGCCCGCTGCGCCGGAGCGATCCCCGACGGCAAAAAACACTTCTATATGAAGCACATGCCGCATCACATGCTGCCCGGCTTCCCGCTCGACTGGGCGAACGACTGCGTCAATATCCACCTGATCCGCCACCCCGCGCGCGTGATCGCCAGCTACGGGGCAAAGCGGAACGAAATGACGCTCGAAGACATCGGCTACCCCCAGCAGACGGCCCTCTATGACACGCTTGGCGGTATCGTTATCGACAGCGCCGATATCCGCGCCGACCCCGAAGGAATGCTACAAAAGCTTTGCAATACCATAGGCTTAGACTTCAACCCGGCGATGCTGACTTGGCCCATCGGCCCGCGCAAGGAAGACGGCATCTGGGCGGCGCATTGGTACGGGGCCGTTCACCGAAGCACCGGCTTTGCAGCTGCGGAAGGGGCGTTGCCTCAACTGAACGCCGCGCAAGACAGATTGCGCGACGGAGCAATGCCGCATTACGAAAGTCTCGCCGCCCGAAAGCTCTAGGCGGTGTCATTATTGGCCCAGAAATATCCCGGGGGAATCGCCGCAGGCGATGGGGGCAGCGCCCCCTGTCAGCCTTTCCGGTTCCGCGCCGCCAGCAGCTTGAGCCGCAGCGCGTTCAGCTGGATAAAGCCCTGCGCGTCCGACTGGTCATAGGCGCCCATGTCCTCTTCGAAGGTCACATGCGCTTCGGAATAAAGCGACTGGTCAGACCAGCGCGCGACCGTGCTGACCGATCCCTTGTAAAGCTTCACGCGAACCGTCCCGCTGACATGCTCCTGGCTCTTGTCGATCAGCGCTTGCAGCATCTCGCGCTCGGGGCTGAACCAGAAACCGTTGTAGATCAGTTCCGCATAGCGCGGCATGATGCTGTCCTTGAGGTGCCCAGCGCCGCTATCCAGCGTGATCTGTTCGATCCCGCGGTGCGCCTCCAGCAGCACCGTGCCGCCGGGTGTCTCGTAGATGCCGCGCGACTTCATGCCGACAAAGCGGTTTTCCACCAGATCGAGGCGGCCGACGCCGTGCTTGCCACCCAGTTCATTCAGCCTGGTCAGGATCGTGGCCGGAGACATCCGTTCGCCGTTGATCGCGACGGCATCGCCGCGTTCAAACGCGATTTCCACCATTTCGGGCGTGTCGGGGGCGTCCTCCGGCGCGACGGTCCGCTGATAGACATATTCCGGCGCTTCCTGCGCGGGGTCTTCCAGAACCTTGCCTTCGGACGAGGTGTGCAACAGGTTCGCATCCACGCTGAAAGGCGCCTCGCCGCGCTTGTCCTTGGCGATCTGGATCTGGTGCTTTTCGGCGAATTCTATCAGCTTGGTGCGGCTGCCCAGATCCCATTCCCGCCACGGCGCGACAACCTTGATCTCGGGGTTGAGCGCATAGGCGGCCAGTTCGAAGCGCACCTGGTCGTTGCCCTTGCCGGTCGCACCGTGTGACACCGCATCGGCGCCTTCAGCGGCGGCGATTTCGACCAGCCGCTTGGAGATCAGCGGGCGTGCGATGGATGTGCCGAGCAGATAAAGCCCTTCATAGAGCGCATTGGCGCGGAACATCGGAAACACGAAGTCGCGGACGAATTCCTCGCGCAGGTCTTCGATATAGATGGCCGAGGCACCCATCATCTCGGCCTTCTTGCGTGCCGGCTCCAGCTCTTCGCCCTGACCCAGATCGGCGGTAAAAGTCACGACCTCGCAGCCGTATTCAGTCTGCAACCACTTGAGAATGATCGAGGTATCGAGGCCACCCGAGTAGGCCAGAACAACTTTCTTCGGAGCAGTCATGCGCGTGGTGCCTTTGCGTCTAAGGGAATGCGAGGGCGCGATATCGGTTTTCGCGGGCAGGGGCAAGGCAGGGCGGTTGACGCCTGCGGGGCGGCGTGCAAGCTGGTTTGCGTGATCACCAAAGCGGAGCCTGCCATGGCATTTTCGATCGTCAGACATGCTTTCGTGATGGTTTTCGGCAATTTCGGGCAGGCGTTGCGGCTGTCGGCAGGGCCGCTGGCTATCGCTGTCATCGTGATCTACGCCCTGTCACGCAGCCTGAGCGTGGGCGCGGTATCGGTCGTCTTCATGGCCATGAACCCCGCACGGGCCGATCCTGTGGTCCTGCTGGTCGTGCTTGCCGGTCTCGCCGTGATGACATTTGCAACCGCCTGGATCGCGGTCGCATGGCACCGTTTCATCCTTGTCGAGGAATATGTCACGCTCTTGCCGCGGCTTCGGGGCCGTCCTGTGGGCCGGTATATCCTGATGTCGCTGGCGATTGCTTTCTGGGTATTTCTTGCCTCCTTCGCCGCGGCATTTGTCGCCGGCATCCTTCTGGCGATCACCGGCCAGGATGACAACGTGCTGGCCGGTTTCATCGCGGGCACGCTGATCGGTGTTGTTTCGTCCTATGTCTGGTTCAGGCTGGCGCTGGTCCTGCCCGCCCTTGCGATCCTGACACCGATGAGCCTCAAGGCATCGTTCGCACAGACGCGCCCGATCAGCAGCACGATTGTTCAGGTCGTGCTGATCCTTGTCGTCATCAACCTCATTCTTCAGGCGGTGATCGGGCAGATCGCACCGGGATCTCCGGCGGTTCAGGTGACGCTGGGTGGCATTGTCACATGGCTGAGCTTCATGATCGGGCTGAGCGTCCTGACCACCTTTTACGGTCATCTGGTTGAAGGACGCGCGCTGGCGGATCAGGCCCCAACGACCTGATCAGATCTCCGCGACCTCTGCCACGAAGGCCGCGTCACCGTCGTTATAGAGCGCGGTCACGGCAAGCTCGGCCGTCATCCACAAGGGCATGTGGCCCGGTTCGGTCGCAGGCCCGTGCGGACGCACCGGTTTCGCCAGATAGATATGACACAGCTTCTCGGCCCACATGTCGTATTCCGGCATATAGGCAAAGCGCCGGAAGGTGCCCAGCTTGCGGGGGGCGGCGATGCGCCAGCCGGTTTCCTCGAAGACTTCGCGGTGCAGCGCTGTCAGCGGATGCTCGCCGGGGTCGATGCCGCCGCCGGGAAGCTGGATCTCGTGGTGCGGGTCACCCTGATAGGTCAAGAGCAGCTTTCCCTCGTGCGGCAGGATCGCGTAAACCCCGGGCCTGGTCTGGTACCGCTGCCCGGGCCGCGGCGTGTCGCCATACCGTCTGATCATAGCTTGCCCCCTTGGACCGCTGCTTGCTCCGCCTATATAGGCGCGGTATGCCACCCCCTGACATGTAAGGAAAGACCATGAGCCTCGGCACCCGTATCGCCTGGGACGACACAGTCCTGCCATTCCAACTCGACGCATCCGACATTCGTGGGCGGGTGGCGCGTCTTGACGGTGTGCTTGAACAGGTGCTCGGCCAGCATGACTACCCGCCGATGATCGAAGGGCTGGTGGCCGAGATGGCATTGCTGACCGCCCTGATCGGCCAGACGATCAAGTTGCGCTGGAAGCTCTCGCTGCAGGTGCGCGGCTCCGGCCCGGCCCGGCTGATCGCGACGGATTACTACGGACCCACCGAAGAGGGTGCGCCTGCCCGCATCCGCGCCTATGCATCCTATGATGCCGAGCGTCTGGACGAGACCGCGGATCCCTTCAGCCAGATCGGTCAGGGGTATTTTGCCATCCTGATCGACCAAGGACCGGACATGACGCCCTATCAGGGGATTACGCCGATTGCAGGCGGGTCGTTGTCGGCCTGCGCGCAGACATACTTTGCCCAGTCAGAGCAAATTCCGACACGCTTTGCGCTGACTTCGGGCCAGTCGCGGATTGCAGGGGAAGGCACGCATTGGCGGGCGGGGGGGATCATGTTGCAACATATGCCCAAAGCCTCGCCGGAAATGAAAGGCGAAGGGGGGTCCGGCGAAGGCGGATTGCTCGAGGCCGAAGATATCCTCGATGCCGACGAGGGCGAGAACTGGAACCGGGCCAATCTGCTCTTGGATACCGTGGAAGAGCTTGAGCTGATCGGGCCGTCGGTTGCGCCGACAGACCTTCTGGTGCGGCTCTTTCATGAAGAAAGACCACGCGTTTTCGACGCCCAGGCCGTATCGTTCGGCTGTAGCTGCTCGGCGGACAAAGTGCGCCAGAGCCTGTCGATCTATTCCGCCAAGGATATCGGCACGATGGTGACGGATGAAGGCACGGTGACGGCGGACTGCCAGTTCTGCGGCGCGCATTATGTCTTCGACCCCGACACGCTCGGGTTCGAGGCCAAGGACTCCGGTGCCTGACCTGCGCCAAAGACTGACGGCCGCACTGGCCCGCCGGGGCGATGTATCCTCGGACTTCGATCTCAATCCCGATATCAGCGCGCCGCAGCGGAAATTGACCGCTGCGGGCGTGTTGATCGGCATTTCGGAAACGACGGGGCAAGTTCTGCTGACGAAACGGTCGCCCCGGCTCAAGCATCATCCCGGCCAGATCGCCTTGCCCGGTGGCCGGCAGGATCCCACGGATGCAACGCCTGTCGCCGCGGCATTGCGCGAAGCGCATGAAGAGATCGGTTTGCCTTCCTCTATCGTCGACGTCATCGGCACATTGCCCCCTCACCAGACGGTGACGAACTACCATGTCACCCCTGTTGTCGCGCTGGTTCGCGACAGGTTCGATCATGTTGCGGAGGCCGGTGAGGTCAGCGAAATCTTCGAGGTGCCGCTGGATCACCTGCTCGATCTGCGCAATTACCGTGTCGAGGGTCGCCACTGGCAGGGACGCAAGCGTTTGTACTACACCGTCCCGTTCGGTCCGTATTATATCTGGGGGGCGACCGGGCGAATTCTGCGCGGTCTGGCGGAGCGGATGGCATGACAAAGGTGTCGGGTGAATGGCTGACGCGGCCGGCGTCGCAACGGGTCTGCGCCATGTTGGAGGAGTCGGGCCATCAGGCCTGGTTCGTGGGTGGCTGCGTGCGCAACGCACTGATCGGCGCTGAGGTCGGCGATCTCGACCTGTCGACCGATGCGCTGCCGCAGGAGGTCGTCGCGCTGGCCGGGGCGGTGGGGCTGAAGGCGATCCCGACGGGGATCGACCACGGGACCGTCACGGTTGTCGCCGACAAGACGCCTTTCGAGATCACGACCTTTCGCCGGGATATCGCGACTGACGGGCGCCGCGCGACCGTCGCCTTTGCCGACAATATGACCGATGACGCCCGTCGCCGCGATTTCACGATGAACGCGCTTTATGCGGGCCCTGACGGTACGCTGGCCGACCCTCTGGGCGGTTTGCCCGATCTCGAGGCCCGCCGGGTGCGTTTCATCGAAGATCCCGATCGGCGCATCAGGGAAGATTATCTGCGGATCCTGCGGTTTTTCCGGTTCCACGCCTGGTACGGTGATCCCCGGGGCGGGATCGACCGCGAAGGCCTTGCGGCATGTGCGGCCAACATCGACGGTCTGTCACGGCTGTCGGCCGAAAGGGTGACGGCAGAAATGCTCAAGCTGCTTGCGGCGCCCGATCCTGCCCCCTCGGTGGCGAGCATGGCTGCGACCGGTGCGCTGGCGCAGGTGGTGCCGGGGGCGGATGCAGGCGGACTCGCGGTTCTGGTGCATCTCGAGCAGGAGATGGATATCGCACCTTGCGCGCTGCGCAGGCTTGCGATGCTTGGCGGGCGAACGGACGCGTTGCGGCTGTCCAAAGCGCAGGCCGGGCATATGGCGCAGATCCTGGCGTCGGCTGATCCAGCAGAAATCGCCTATCGCCACGGCTACGATGCGGCACGTGATGCTGCGCTGGTCCGTGCCGCGGCGCTGGGACAGCCTGTCAGCGCAGACGGGCTCGTGGCGTTGAGGGCGGCATCGAAGGCCGTCTGCCCTGTTACCGCCGCCGATTTCATGCCTGCACTCGAAGGCCCGGCGCTGGGCCGCGCATTGAAAGAGGCCGAGGCACGCTGGATCGCTTCGGGCTTTACCCTCGGCAAGGCCGATTTGCTTGGCTGACTACCTTCCCCTGATTGGTTTCGTCTTTTTCGGCCTGTTCTCTCCGGGGCCGAATGTCGTGCTGATCACTGCGTCCGGGGCGCGGTTCGGGTTTCAGCGCACCGTACCCCATATTGTCGGCGTCGCCCTTGGCGTGGGTGTGATCGCCTTTGTGACGGGTATCGGGATCGGGACGCTGCTGGCCGCGCGACCGGGATTGGCGCTGGTGCTCAAGGTGGTCGCGGCCCTCTGGATCCTCTGGATGGCCTATAGCCTCTGGCATGCGGATCCGGCCAACAGGCGCGCGCGTGACCGTCCCTTCACCTTTCTTCAGGCCGTTCTTTTCCAGTGGGTCAATCCGAAGGTCTGGGCCGTGGCGCTGAGCGCCACCGCCTATCTTGCGACCCTGGCACCGCTGAGGCAGGCCTCGGCCCTGGC
>JGI12048J13642_10189793_pt1 | contig 17650 bp, 11 predicted proteins | sample ElkSlonscriptome_16_FD_13642 | JGI IMG/M metagenome (IMG submission 13642)
CGCACCAAGTCCGGCTGGCTGGTCGATGCTCCTCACGAAGAACAACTACGTATCGATGAGGAACTGGACCGCATCATGGACAGCCTGCTCAACAATAATTAGAAACCTACTCCATCCATGTCGGCCCGAAAAATCGGTTTGTTTTTTGGCTCTTTCAATCCCGTCCACGTTGGGCATATGATCATTGCCAACGTCATGGCCACCCATACCGACCTCGACGAAGTCTGGATGGTCGTCTCCCCCCAAAATCCGCTCAAACCGAAAAAAAGCCTGGCAAAGGACTACGACCGTCTTCACCTCGTACAACTTGCCATCGGAGAATCGACCAGTTTGCGGGCATCAGACATTGAATTCGGCCTGCCGCAGCCTTCGTATACCATTGACACGCTCACCTACATGCGTGAGAAATACCCGGAGTACCGTTTTGCCCTGATCATGGGCGGTGACAACCTGGGCACACTTCATAAATGGAAAAATTACGAACTTATTCTGCGCGACTACGAGCTTTACGTATACCAGCGCCCCGGTTACCATGCCGGCGCCCTGGCTGATCACCACCACGTTCACCTGATGGATGAAGTCCCCCTCATGCACCTGTCGGCCAGTTTTATTCGTCGCTGCTTCCGGGAGGGAAAGTCGGTACGGTACATGCTTCCCGATCCCGTTTACGAATACCTCCTCAAAACGCCATTGTATCGCTAAATTCGTCCTGATAAACAATATCCGGGCCGACTCCTGGTTAAAATGATGCGACTTGGAAAACGCTCGCTTCAATCCACGATCACGCCTATGCAACGCATTCTATTTCTGCTACTTGGAGCTCTTTTTTTTAGCTCCTTTGCCCATGCTCAAGAACTGAATACAGCCATCGGCCAGTGGCGCAGTCATTTGCCCTATCAGGCAGGGCCTTACGTTACACAAAGTGCCGACCAGGTTTTCTACGGTACCGAGTGGTCGGTCGTGACCATCGACAAAGTCGATCAGGCCGTGAACTTCCTGGACAAGATCGACGGGCTCAGTAATATTGGTATTGCCAGCCTACAGTATCACCGTGGCCAGAAAATACTGGTAATTGCCTACGAAAACAGTGTACTTGACCTCGTGCGTGCAGATGGCTCCGTAGAGACGATGAATCAGATCGCTAATTTCACCAACTTTGTAGGGGAGCGTTCCATCAACCAAATGGTTCCCGACTCCGACTCAACCCTCCTGATCGCCGCTACCTATGGACTGTCGCGCATCAATCTGAACCGGGTAGAGTTCGACTTTACTACCTTCGGTGTGCCGGTTGATCACCTGACACGCTACCAGGGGTTTTTATACGCCGCCACCGAAGAGGGGTTATACCGGGTAGCCGAAACCGAAGAAAACCCCCAAAACCTGGGTAACTGGACTCTGCTGGGGCCCGACGAAGGATTCCCCTTCGCCTACAGCACCCGTGACCTGGTGGTAGCCAATGGACTACTTCATCTGGACCTCGACGGCGAAGTGTACACCTACGATGGTCAAAACCTGACCTTCTTCCACGACGAAGAGGAGTACAACCTGGAGTACATGTCGGCCGAAGGCAGCAGTCTGCTCATCGGTTACCGCCCCAACAGCGGCAGTGGTGGCCGCTTGGTTTACTTTGATAAAGAGGGCAACGCCGGTCAGGCCCCGGGTAACTGCTTCGGACAACCGAATTACGCCGTTGAAGATGAACAGGGACGGATCTGGATAGCAGATCGATTCCGTGATTTCCGAATCCTCAATAACCTGCAAGACGAATCCTGTCAGTTCCTCAGCTTTAATTCGCCCTGGTCCGAGAACAACCGCGACATGGCCATCCGCGACGGAGAAGTCTGGATGGCTGCCGGTGGGGTGACCCAACAATTTACCTATCGTTTTCTCGACCACGGTTTTGCCTCCCTCATCGATGGTCAGTGGCGCATCTTCAACCGAAATACCGTGGACGCCATGAAGGGCCCCGACCCCAATTCGCCCGACGATGATCTCTACGATATCATTGATGTAGCCATCCGCCCCGACGACGGGATGGTCTTTGCAGCCTCCTTCCTCGAAGGCTTATTGCAATATGATGGGGAAACCATTACCCAATACGACAATACCAATTCCAGCCTGCGGAATGCCCAGGGGGATGTGAGCCGCACCCGCGTTACGGGACTCGCATTTGATGAATCCAATAACCTTTGGATTGCCAATCACACCGCCGAACGCCCCGTCTCCGTATTTACACGAGCGGGCGAATGGCAAAGCTTCCGCCCCTCCTGCGGCATCGGGGAGATCCATCAGGTCGACGTAGACCTGAACGGGTATAAGTGGTTCGTGAGTAATTCCAACTCCGTCGGACTTGTTGTTTTTGATTCGGGGGATTTAAGCGATAACAGCGACGACCGTTGCCGCATCTTCAATCAGAATAACAGCAACCTCCCTACTAATCTCGTCAATTGCGTCGCTACCGATCTGGACGGTGATGTGTGGGTTGGCACCGGCGAAGGCATTGTCATTTTCGAGTGCGGGTCGGGTGTATTCGAACCCAATTGTCAGGGGACCCTGCGGGTATTTACCGAAGATGAATTTAACGATTACCTCCTGGCGAACGAAGACATCCAGACCATCGCCGTAGACGGTGCCAACCGCAAGTGGATCGGCACCCGGAATGGTATTTTTGTGTTGAGTCCCGACGGAGAGGATGAATTACTTCGGTTTACTGCCGACAACTCCCCCCTGCCGGATGACAATATTATCGACATTGCCATCAACGACGACAATGGAGAAGTATTCATTGGTACAGATAATGGCATTGTATCGTACCGGGCCGAAGCAACCGGTGCCGGGCGCGTGTTCGCCGCTGAGGTAAATGTCTTTCCCAATCCGGTCGCACCGGAATACCGTGGCCCCATCACCATTAAAGGCCTGGCCCGGAACGCCATCGTTAAGATCACGGATATCAACGGCCGTTTAGTCTATGAAACGGAAGCGCTGGGTGGTCAGGCGATCTGGGACGGGACTGATTACAATGGCCGACGGGCCAACTCCGGTGTGTATTTGGTCTTTGCCGCCTCCAATTCGCGTACTTCCGGTTTCGGGGAACCGGGTTCGGCCATCGCCCGCATCCTCTTTATCCGGGGTGGTGGACGATAGGCTGATAGACTCCAAAGAAAAGGAGGGGGTCCACACCCTCTCGGGCCAGAAAAGCATCTTCTGCAGCACACACTTCAGCCAGTACTTCATTTGACTCGGGAGTATCGGATACGAAGTGATGTGCAATGTCCTTGAGTAGGGGCATCAGGATATTCCCGCCTACTGATTTTTCCTCCAGGCAGTGATAATGCTTTCGCAAAAAGGGTTTTATCTGTTCTGCTTCGGCTGCTTCGGAAGGATCCGATAGGCGCATGCGCCACCAGCCAGGTCCGGTTACCGATCGTTTGACCTGATTCGACTTGAAGCGCACCCGGCAGGCTTCCGGCATAGTACTCAGCGCCTCATTGATCGCTTTCAATTGCCGGGGTGTCCATTGCAGTCGATTAGGTCCCCAGTAATCATTGAGCACCAGTAGTCCGCCCGGCCGTAATATCCGGGGGATTTGATCCCGCATCAGCCTTTCCAATCCATAAAAGTGGTGAAGGCTGGAATGAAAGAGCAGCACATCACAACTCATGTCCTCAACGGCCAGTGAATGAACATCAGCGGTGCGGAAGTGGCAATTCGTCAGCCCTTCCTCCCGGGCAGTTTGACTGGCCTTTTGAATGAGGTTATCTGCCAGGTCGATGCCGGTCACTTGCCGGAAAGGGCCGCGTTGAGCAAAGTAGCGTTCGTGACTCCCCACCCCACAACCGAGAGAGAGCATATCCAGGTCTTCCTTATCCGACAGGTACTGCTCGATTACGTAATCTTCATAGCGTTGATCCGGACTACCGGTAATGCGCTCGTTCCAGCGACGACGAATGCCGGGCACGATCCACCAATTGGCGTGGTGGATACTGCTGCTCCCAAAGGTCGACCGGACCCTGTCGGCAGCTGAGGGGTTGATCTTCGACAAGAGATAGGACCAGCCCCGCTGGTGTAGCTTGGATCGTAGTTCTATGAAATCATCCCGGGTAATCCAGGGCATAGGAATGCGGTTTAGCTACAAGATACGTATCTCAGGAGTAGACAGCCGCTTTCAGGATGGATTCGTAATAGGCTTCGTATTGCGGCAGGATATTGGAGATATCGAATTCCCGTGCCCGCTCCAGCGCATTTTTGCGGAAGCGCGCTAATAATTCGGGGTCACGGAGCAAGGTCAGGGTGTGCCCAGCCATCGCTTTTACGTCTCCGACCTCCGCCAAAAAACCAGTTTTCCCGTGAGTATTCACCTCGGGAAGACCACCGGCATTGGTAGAAATGACCGGCACTTCACAGGCCATCGCTTCCAGGGCGGCAAGGCCAAAGCTTTCCTTGGCCGAAGGTATCAGCAGCAGATCCGAGACAGCCAGCAACTCTTCCACCGCATCCTGTTTACCGAGGAAGCGAATATCCTGGCAAAGCTCCAACTTTCGGCAGAGTGACTCGGCATTTCGGCGCTCGGGTCCATCCCCGATGAGCAACAGCTTGGCGGGCATCTCGGATCGCACTTCGTGAAAAACCCGGATCACATCATCCACCCGCTTCACTTTACGGAAGTTGGAGACATGCGTAAGGATTGGCTCCCCCTCGGGCGCAATAGCCTTTTTGAAGTGATCTTTATTGTGCTTGGTAAAGCGATTAAAATCGATAAAGTTGTAGAGCACCTTGATTTCCTTCTCGACATTAAAGTACTGGTAAGTCTGGTCGCGTAAGCTTTGGGAAACCGCCGTCACCCCATCCGATTTATTAATGGAGAACTCCACTACGGGTCGAAAGGCTTTATGCTGGCCGACAAGGGTGATATCCGTACCGTGCAGGGTGGTGATGGTAGGTACGTAACGTCCTTCGGTCAGCAGTACTTTTTTGGCGATGTAGGCCACCATAGCGTGTGGGATCGCATAGTGCACGTGGAGGATATCCAGGTTTTCGTACTTAACTACGTCTACCAGTTTGGAGGCCAGGGCAGAATCGTAAGGCGTATACTCGAAGAGCGGATAGTTATTGGTATCCACTTCGTGATAAAAAACATTCTCCTGGAAGTGGGACAAACGAGCCGGTCGTTTGTACGTAATGAAATGGATCTCATGACCCCGTTTGGCTAATCCCACCCCTAATTCGGTAGCAACCACGCCACTACCACCAAAGGTAGGGTAACAGACGATTCCAATTTTCATGCTGTTGAATTTACGTACGCCGGCGTATGAAAGTATGATCCTTCATACGTTGGTTAGTATAAGACAATTAGAAGTACAATTCTGGCGTCGAATAGTTTAATAGCGATCACCAGAAACAAGTATTACCTTTTGGCAAAAGACAAAGGCCGACCCGCCGGGTGGATCGGCCTTTGTCTTTTAGTTCTATTATGGCATCCATTACTGGTTAGAGCGCAATATCTTACGCGACAGCCATTGATCCTCAACAGTTAGCTGTAAAATATACAAACCAGCTGGACGCGTAGATAAATCAATGACTTCACGCAGCGTTCGTGCGTTGGAGAGAGTACGCTGGAACAACACCTGCCCCTGTGCATTCAGTATCCGGTAGGCTCCATCGACGGGTTCGCTGAACTCAGCCGTAAACCAGGCTTGTCCATCGGTGGGATTAGGCGCGATCACAAAAGATGATAATTCGCGTATGTCATTCACGTTAGTAACGGTGGTTTCCGCTATGCCCTGACAACCCAAAGCATCGGTCACCGTGACACTATATCCGCCATCACCCGGAGGCACAATATTGGCAGAGGTCGCTCCGGTAGACCATAGGTACTGATAAGGGCTTCTGCCACCATCAACCAGGGCCGTTACACGACTACCACCATTGATATAGGGCGCCTGCTGGAAAGCAACCTCTAAATCTTCACTACAATTGGGCACGGTGATATTATCCAGGTCAAACCAATAATCACCACCGCCGTAGGTAACCTCAAAGTACACCCGAACAAACTCGCCGGTATAGCCAGTCAGATTAATACTAGTCCGGGTATAATCGGCCGTGGGCGTATGATTACTTTGATCGATGGTCAATAACAGATCGCGGGTCAGCCCGCAATCACTGGATATATAAACTTCCAGGCGGTCATCTGGTCCCAGAATGGTACCGGTCGTTCCGTTATCTTCAAATTCCACAAAGCGGTAATCGAAGAAGAGGGAGTCGTTGACCCGTACCGGCCCCAGCAGGGGGGTGGCAGCACTAAAAGACGAGTCTTCTACGAACAGATTATCGGACAGCGAAAGAGAGGGGGTATTGTGATCATCGGTTACAATGGCATCCTCATCGATGGTCCAATTGTCCGGGGTAATGCCCTTTTCAAAATCTTCGGCAAAAGGAAGAGTGTACGCTGATTGTATCTCCAAATAAGCAGTGTCGTTGGCCGGCTCATCATCGTCAAAATTGATCCATGCCTTAATAGCGTAGGTGCCTGGTTCGGCTGAATTAAAGGGCATATTGAAGGTGTAATCAGCCTGGGTATTGGCAACCAGCGCCAACGGACCCACATTTTCGGTAATAACGTCACCTCCGTTCACCTGATAGGATACATCGAAGGCCGTTAAGGGTGTCAGGCCAAGGTTGGCGATATTCAGTACGAGTTCCTGGTCGGTCAATCCGCATGGATTCTCTTCCGGAGTAGTGAGGGAAGTAGCCGCCAGGTCGATAGTCGGTTGTTCGCGGATGGAGATGGCATCGATAACTGCACCTTCCCGGACGTTGGCAAAATCGGTCCGTAAAACGAAACGCAGGCGTACCTCTGATGCTCCGGCAACTCCGGGGAGTTCGCGTGACACCTGGAACCAACCGGTGGTGCCACTCCAGTAACTGCGGTCATTATTGTACCAGTTCACTGATTCACCGGCGCGGCCCACCCGTTCCCAGGTAATACCGCCATCGGTGGTCACTTCCAGCCAGAGCCCATCACAACACGATTCCAGATCGAGGTTGAGCTGAGCTGAGAACAAGGGGTCCTGAGCTACATTTGAAAAATCAAAGCAGGGAGACACCAGGTAGGTTAATTCGTTATTTCCGTAGGTCCCCTGCAGGTTGGTAGCCCAGGCACCAGTACCATCATATGGACTATCAAGAATATCGTTACCGGGATATCCGTGTTCCCAGGTGGTGGTATCTCCTTCCGATTCAACGGTCCAGCCACCACCCCAGCTTTCAAAAGACTCCTCGTAGGGCAAGCTGGTTATGGTCGGCACACTGATGATGAGGGTACTCACGGTATCGTTGTGGAGGAAACTATCCGTTTCGAGTTCGGTCCAGGCCTCAATAAAGTATTCACCGGGCTGGCGGAAGTTGAACGTTCGGTCGAAAGCAACTATGTCGGTACTGTCTTTACCCAATACTCCGGTATAGACACCATCCCGGGGCATATCAATGGGTTGAATATTGCCGTTCACACTAAACGCAAAGGGAATCAGCGATAGAGGCTGCCCGCCGTAATTCTGCAGACGGAGTTTTACTGAGTCGATGTCCAGGTCACAGGAACTTACCGGCCCTACAATATCGCTGACTCCGACATCGAAAGCCCAGAGGGTCGTAAAAGAATAAGGGCCCACAAAAGCACTGGTATCTCCGGATACACACAATTGGGCGATGTACAGATCGTAATTGGTTTTTTCCGTAAGTCCGGTCAATCGGGTCCTATTACCATTGACCGTTATATCCTGCTGGCCGGGGTCTTCGGGACTAAATCCACTATTGCCCAGCCGCAAAAGAAATTCGCCACCGTCGGGAACTGGTGAGCGCCACGTCACATCGGCACGAAAGGCCCGTATGTCCGGAAAAGTAACGCTGGTGGAGGGCACCTCCACGCAAGCAGCACAAGTGACCACTTCGGAATAAGAGGCTCCGCCGAAAGGCATGATGCCCGTTTCGGCAAACAGCGTATCACCTGCCGGATTCAGGAGTGTGAACCGCACGTCCTCATCGGCCATACCCGAGAGGTACGCGATTTCCAGGTCATCTCCATCCATTAATCCCAGGTACACCGTATTTGAAGTACCTTCGGTGAGGGAATAGGCTCGCTCCAAGTCACCGTAGGTGACTGCCAGGGAGGCTCCGTTCCAGCCATCAGCACCGGCATCTTCTAAGATGAGTTGGTAATAACAGAGGGTATCCTGAGCGGAGACTCCGAGGTAGAAGAACAAGCATACCAGTAAAAAAGGGAGACGTAGACGACGCTTCATACACAGTCGTAGTTTTCAGGTTGAGAAACGATGGGGCCCCGACACTTTCGGGGCGGGGGGAGTGGCTACCAGCATTCGTTCGCCAAACTGGCACCATGTGGCTAAAAATAACCAAATTATCCATTTTTTATGGATGTGTTTTCGGCCTTAACGCACGGGACTACCGTATTGTCACGAAAATGCCAAAAACCTGAACCTTTTGGTAAAAGGCCTGTTTAATGCCAGATAAGAACACTGGTATTAATCCCTGATTTCGAGAATCTTAGTAAAAAAACCTTAGCGTGGCTGTTTACTCGATTAGCGACCTGGAAAAACTCTCGGGTATTAAGGCACACACCATTCGCGTGTGGGAGCAGCGCTATAGCATCATCGAACCCAAGCGGACCAAAACCAATATTCGCTACTATCAGGATACTGATCTCAAGTTCTTGCTCAATATTGCTCTCCTGAATAAGAATGGTATTAAGATCTCCAAGATCGCCAAAATGAGCAAAGGCGAAATCGCTGAAAAAGTAGCAGCTATCTCGGAGATAAACTTCGAATACGGCACTCAACTCGACGCGCTTACCATTTCGATGATCGAAATGGATGAATCGAAATTCGACCGAATTGTCTCCACCAATATTCAGCAATCGGGTTTCGAGCGTACCATGCTCGAGATCATTTATCCATTTCTGGAAAAACTCAGTGTACTTTGGCTGACCGGCTCTATCAATCCGGTTCAGGAAAACTTTATGAGCTATCTGATCCGCCAAAAGATCATCGTAGCCATTGATAAAGAGCCCCTGCCAAACCATAAGAATGAGGACGATGAGGTGTACCTGATCTTTTTGCCGGAAGGCGAAAAACAGGAACTTACGCTGTTGTTCATGCACTATCTTCTGAGATCACGTCGCAAACACGTGATCTATCTGGGACAGGATATTTCGCTGACCGACCTGAAAGATGCCTACAAAATTCGCAAGCCCGACTACATGTTCACCATGATTTCGGAAACGTTTACCCGCGAACCCGTGCAGAGCTACGTCGATAATCTGGCCAAGGCCTTTCCCGACTGTACCATGCTGCTATCCGGCTACCAGGTAGTGGCCCAACAAGTAACGCCTCCCGAAAATGTTACTATCCTGCGCAGCCTTAAACATACGCTTGACTACCTGGAAGTATAGAGGCAGCCCGATACATACCTGTCGACACCCATTTTTCGTTTCCATCCCAATAAATGACTAAACCAATTCAAATTATGTTAGTACACGCTCGAATTGCACTGTATGCATGTCTGTTCGCTGCCGTATTATCCGGTTGTTCTTCCGGGGAAGAATCTGCTAAAGCCGGTGAAGCATTGACTATTAAGGCTGAGAATTATCGTGGATCGGCCGATTATCGGGCCGACATCGGAGCCAGCCTCATCTATTGGTCAGGTAGTGAAGTTGTCAGCGGGAAAGAGCACCGCGGCACTATCAAGCTCAACGAAGGCACCTTCTACATCAAAAAGGGAGAGATGAAAGGCGGACGCTTCGAAATCGATATGAAATCACTAACGGTAAAAGACCTGCCTGCAGGAGATGGAAAAGAGCGCCTCGAGGGACACCTCGCCAGCGACGATTTCTTTTCTATTGAAGAACACCCTACCGCCGAGTTCGAAATTGCATCCATAACGGGTGTCGATACCATTGAGTCGGCCAATGCACTCGTGACCGGTAATTTACGGATCAAGGATATTACAAAAAGCATTACCATTCCCGCCAAGATCAGCATTAATGATCAGTACGTAACGGTGATGTCGCCTGAATTCACCATTAATCGCACCGAATGGGATGTGAATTTCCGGGCAGGTTTCCTGGGAACCGCAAAGGACAAGGTGATCAGCGACCTGCTAACCATCCGCCTGCGCATCAAAGGTGACAATCCCGACAATGCACCAGCCGGAGGTGATCAACCAACGGAATAACCCGGCATCTGATTAGGCTAAGACAAAGTCTGGTAATTTTCTTAGTTTTAATACAGGCCGATCCTGCAGGATCGGCCTGTATGTACACTCGCTAAGAACCCATAATGGACTTCCGTCGACTCTTTGATCTTCTGCACTACCAACAGGCCCGCTTTCCCAACAAAGCAGCACTTTTGGAGCGCGGCCATATGGAATGGCATGCCTGGTCTACCGAAGCCTGTATTCAGCGCGTAGATGAGTTGAGTGCCGCTTTATTGGGACTGGGATTAACCCGCGGAGACCGGGCTGGTATTTATGCCAGCGGCGGGAGCCCCGACTGGATCCTGCTTGATTTAGCCCTTCAACAAATTGGCGTGGTGGTGGTCCCCCTGCACGTGGGCTTACACGACGAGGAACTTGAATACATGCTCAAAGCATCCGGAGTCCGCGCCTGTTTCACCTTCGACCGGGAAGGCTTCGAACACCTGGATACACTCCGCTCGCAAGCGCGTCTTCTCGAACTACTCCTGACCTTTCGTTCCTTACCAGACCTTCCTTCCCTGGAAGAGCACATACGCGTCCCAAGTCCTGAACACCGGGAGTACATCCAAACCCTAAGGGCCGGCATTCACGAGGATGATCTGGTGACCATTCTGTTCACATCGGGAACATCAGGAAAACCCAAGGGTGTTTGCCTGTCTCACAAAAATATTATCAGCAACCTTAAGTCGGTCATTGCTATTGTCCCGGTGAACTGCCACAAACGGGTGGTCAGCTTTTTGCCCCTCAGCCACATTTTCGAACGCGTAGTAGTATATACTTATTTGGCGGTAGGTGCTTCCGTTTATTTTGCCGAAAAGCCGGGTCAATTGCTGGCCAACCTGAAGGAGGTACGGCCCCATTACCTGACGGTGGTGCCATTAGTCCTGGAGCGATTTTACGAAGACATTCACCGGCATGCCCGACAACGGGGAGGCATACGACAACGATTGATCGAGTGGGCTATCGATTTGGGAAAGAAGTACAACGGCCGCTTTCGCATCGCTCCCTGGTATTGGTTCAAATTACTAGTGGCCGACTTGATCATTTATCGCCAGTGGCGTCGGCAACTTGGCGGCAAATTGGAAGGTATTGTTTCGGGAGCAGCGGCTCTGAGACCTGAATTGTCACGACTGTTTTCTGCTGCCGGCCTGGAGGTTCGGGAGGGTTACGGTCTGACGGAGGCTTCACCGGTGGTGAGCTGTAACCGCTTCGAACCAGGCGGCTTCCGCTTTGGCACCGCCGGTGTTCCCATTCCCGGAGTACAGGTGAGAATTGCCCGGCAAGAAGGACAAGAGCACACCGGCATTATCGAAGTAAAAGGACCTAACGTCATGCTTGGCTACCTCGACGACGAAGCAAGTACCCGGGAGGTCATTTCCGAAGATGGCTGGCTACACACGGGAGATATCGGATTTCTGGAAGACCGGCGCTTCCTCCACGTGATCGGCCGCGGATCGAATGTATTCAAAACAGCATCCGGCCAATTTGTATCCGTACGGCGTATCGAACAACACCTGGAACGGTCACACTTCGTACATCAGGCCATGGTGATGGGGCGTAACCGGCCCTGGCTGGGAGCCTTGTTAGTGCCCGATATGGGCCATTTGCAGACCTGGTGCGTCCAGCACGAGGTGCATTGGACGGCACCCGAGTACATGATTTTCAATACCTTAGTACTCCAACACTTCGAGCGGGTGATCGAACAATTAAACGAAGACCTCCCCCTGTACGAGCGGGTAAAATCCTTCCAGTTGATAGCCGAACCCTGGTCGGTGGAAAATGGTACCATGACCCCCACCATGAAACTGCGCAGGGCCGTCATTGAAGAAAGGCATACCAAAGCACGAGAGCGTTTATTTCCTGAAACCTAAAATCCTACTTCTATGTTCCGTCTCCTCATTCTTCTTCTTTTTTGTGTAAGCCTGGTAAAGAGCAGTGCCCAATCGGTATTTGACACGCTGCATCGGGTGGCCCGGGAACCCGTCGACATTCAGCTAACCTTTGATATGCGGGAACTCATGAAAAACCTGGATGAGGAACCCTGGCTGAAGACAGATCTTGTACTGGTGTCTCAGCCCGGCGATACGCTGCGGGCTCCCGTAAAAGTGCGCGCACGGGGAAACTCACGCAAAAATATTTGCTCCCCGCCACCTTTAAAACTAAAGATCAAAAAGAATTTATTGGCCTCGGTTGGCCTGGATACCGCATATAATGACTTCAAGCTGGTCATGCAGTGCAAAGATGCCAAGAGCTTTCCCGATTATTTATACCGGGAGTACATGGCCTATCGCCTGTATAGCATGCTAACGGATTATAGCTTCAAGGTACACTTGGTAAATCTAACCATCATCGACTCCGAGGACCCCGACCGGGTCCTGGAACGAAAGGGATTTATCATTGAAAACGAAGAACAATTAGCCGCCAGGCTGGGAGGTTTTATTCGGGAACGCCCCGTGAAATATGCTGATCCACTGGAAGATCAGTGCTACTTGCGGTTCTGCTTATTCCAATATATGATAGGCAACACCGACTGGGCCCTCGGCAATACCCACAATGTAAAAATGGTGGAACGCCCAAAAATGGGAGACGTTCTTTTGGTACCATACGACTTTGACTATTCCGGATTCGTGCACACACCCTACGCTGTACCCGATGAGCGCCTTCCCATTCAGTCGGTGAAGCAGCGCTATTATAAAGGTATGCACCCAGAAGAAGAATTACTGGCCGCCGAAGTGGCCTACTGGAAAGAAAAAATGCCGGCCATGCGGAGCTTCCTGACCGATTTCCCGCATCTGGACAACAGGCATCGAAAAGAGATTCTAAAGTATTTTGACAACTTTGAAAAGATCATCAACAAGCCCAAAAGAATACGTCGGTTGGTTCGCTAATTTCTTAATATTGCCGGTTTTTCGGTCGACATTACTATGCGGGTAGCACTAATCTGCTGGTCGGTCAACATGGACAATTCCAGCGTCCCGTCTTCCATAATACGGTAGTTAAATACCCGTTCTCCGCTTGGGGTGTCCTGTTGGTCGATGGTGATGGTGGCCGCGCCCGGATCTTCGATCCATTTACCACGGCTGATATCGAAGATAAACCCTCTGCTTTCGTAGGTACCATCAGCATACAGGCTCAGGAAACTCACCTCTTTCATCTGCGTTGGTTCATTCCGGGTTTGGCGACCGCCGGAATAGGCCTCTTTCAGGTACCAATCGGCAACTAATGGGTTTTGTGCATCCTCCGATGCATTCGTTCCTTCCCCACAGGACGACAAACAAATGGCACTCCAAAAACAAAGAAAAAGCCAGCGATTCATACGATTTCGGTTTGAGGTACAAGATACGCGAAGTCCTATTTCTTTAGCATGCATTTTTTAGCTATTTTCCAAGGCATTTTATTGGGCTAATTGTTGATTAGAAAAACAAAACATGGAAATAAAGCGGCTTTTCGATTTTATCTACCACCAAAAAGATCAGTTCCCCCTCGAGAAAGCGTTCGGTGCCCGGCGGAACGGTGATTGGCATTATTACAGTACCGATGAGATTATCCGACTGGCAAATCAAGTGAGTTGCGGCTTGCTGGAGCTCGGTGTACAACCCGGTGAACGCCTTGCAGTGGCCGTGTACCAAAATCGACCGGAATGGGTGATCCTCGATCTGGGCATTCAGCAAATTGGTGCTATCAATGTACCCGTTTACCCTACCATCAGCCCTTCTGAATACGAGTACATTTTTAATGATTCGGAAGTGACCTATTGTTTTGTCGGCAAGGATGACCTATACGACAAGGTGAGTAAGGCACAAGAAAATGTCCCCACCCTGAAAAAGGTCTTCACCTTCGACAAAGTGGATGGGCGTCCCTACTGGGAAGAGGTATTCCGCGATACTGGTCTGGATCAGGTAAAAGAGCGCATGGCGGACGTAGCATCCAGCGACCTTGCCACCATCATTTACACATCGGGGACAACGGGGCATCCCAAAGGTGTCATGCTCAGTCACCGCAATATTGTGTCTAATGTAATGGCCGTTCAGGAAATATTCCCCATCGGTCAGGGTGAAAAAGCACTGAGTTTTCTACCCCTGTGCCATATTTTTGAGCGCACCGCTTCTTACAACTACACCTTCAACTCAATATCTGTCACTTTCACCGGCACCGACAATCTCGGTGGTGATGATGGAGACCTGAAGGCCTTACAACCGCATTTCTTTACTACGGTCCCGCGCCTGCTCGAAAAGGTGTACGAAAAAATTGTAAATAAAGGATTAGAGCTCAGTGGTGTTAAGCGCAAGCTTTTTTTCTGGGCCCTGGATCTTACGGAGGACTACGAATACGATTACGAACCCGGTGGATTAACGGGCCTGAAGTGGTCGGTTGCCGATAAGCTCATCTTCAGCAAGTGGCGGGAGGCGCTCGGCGGTCAGATCAAGGGCATACTCTCGGGTGCGGCTCCGTTACCTACCCGGATTGCTCAGGTTTTCTCGGCGGCCGGCATCCCTATCCGGGAAGGCTACGGACTTACCGAAACATCTCCGGGACTGGCTATTGGCCGTTACGAGCCCGGCGGAGCCATGCTGGGTACCGTTGGGCCTGCCCTGTCCAATGTAGAACTTATGATCGACGAAGATAAACTCGGGATCTATGGTCCTCAAGAAGGTGAGATACTGGCTCGCGGTGAGAACATCATGATGGGATACTACAAAAAAGAAGAGGCCACGGCCCAGGTAATGAAAGATATCGACGGGCAAACCTGGTTTTGCACCGGAGATATAGGTAAACTGACTCCCGGTCCCGACGGCACGCTTTTCCTGAAGATCACCGATCGCAAGAAAGAACTACTCAAGACCTCAGGCGGCAAATACGTCGCTCCCGCACCCATCGAAAACAAGCTAAAAGAGCATTTCCTGATCGAACAGATCATGGTGGTTGGCGAAGGACGTAAATTCGTTTCGGCACTGATCGTACCCGGTGTTGAAGCTTTGCAAGACTGGTGCAAGTCACACGAGGTATCCTGGACCACTTTGACAGACGTCCTGAAGCATCCCAAAGTCGTCGCAAAATACGAGGAGATCATCGCCGAGGAAAACCCGCAATTTAGTCACATTGAACAGATCAAGAAATTTCAGTTACTGCCTGTCACCTGGGACCCGATCAAGGAGGACGGCAGTGAAGGGGAACTCACTCCCACGCTGAAGCTGAAACGACGGGTTATTCGCCGGAAATACGATGCTCAGATCCACGCTATGTATAATCAGCAAGCAGTAGCCGGTACATAATCTTTTTTACTACACTGTTTATTCTGCTTTCGCAAAAAAGAAAAGCCCTTATCATCAGCGTGATAAGGGCTTTTTCGCTGGCTACTTTTCCGAATATATATAGCGGATTAAAACCCGCAATTATCCAATGCCAGGGATAAACTTGAAGTTGTAGTTATATACATAAACGATCAGAATGACGAACAATAGTAGTCCGATTATCCCGAACATCAAGCAGTATCCTTTACGACCGGCATTTTGTACGTCTGCCATTGTGCTTGTGTTTTTTTTTGTAGGTAATTAATTACAGGGCAAAGATGGTAAAAAAAGGAAAAACCCCCAAGGGAATATGTCACTCCCCGCCGGGATAGTAGCAAAGCAAACGGGCTTAGGTCGATTACCTAAGCCCGTTTGCTTTGCCTGGCCAGCAGGACCCATTAATAATAGGTGCTGCGGTTATCTTGAATTTTGGCATCACTGCGCATGGCTTGCATCAATTGTCCGCCAATTTGCGAACGAACCGTGGATGACAACTGCCGACGTAACGTTGCGTAGTTGGTAATAGCCGATGGCACCGTTTTGTCCAGCACCCGGGCTACGAATACGCCGCTGTTACCAACGATGGGGCCGGTAGTTTGACCTTGCTCCAGGTTGGCCAAGGCACCAAGCAACTTGGGCTCATTACCGAGATTAGGAACGAAACTGGTTGAGAAGGTCAGGTTCTCAGCAGTATCCACAGGAACATCGTATTCACTGGCAATGGCATTGATGTCTTTACCCGCAACCTGACCGGCGATCATTTCACCTTTATTGCGGTTGGTTACCAATTGCTCGATATCGGCCCTTACTTCCTCTACGCTGGGCATACCTGGTTTTTGGATAGATTTCAGACCAGCCACCACGTATTTGTTGTCGTAGTAAAGTTGAGGATCAGAGTATATGTAAATTTCCGAAGAGATCTGTCCGGTTTTAGCCGAGAAGGCCCAGCGGATAAGATCGCGGGAAGCCTGTCCCGTTCCAAGTGAACCGACCACAAAGCCGTTGGCTTCGAGTGGGCTACTGGTTTCCAGCGTCAGATCAGAACGGTCAGCAACGGCCTGGGTCATCGCCGATAGGTCAGGCTGTTCGCTCAGGAACGTCAGGGCTTCGTCGTACCGGTTTGATTGGGTAGTCTCGCTGGGAACAATGTTCCGCGACAAAAATGCCAGGCGCATACCTTCCTGGTTTTCGATATACTTGAAATCCAGCACCTCTACCAGGTGTACACCAAATTGCGTAATAACCGTATTGAGTTCACCCACTTCGGCATCATAGAAGATGAGGTCGTTGAATGGCTTAACCATCATATTCGGACCAGCGTATCCCAAGTCACCACCTTCGGCTTGTGCAGCTACGTCCTGGTTGTACTTCTGGTTCATTTCCTCCCAGGTAGCACCACCTTCCTCAATGGCGGTTTTGATACTGTCGATGCGAGTCATGGCCGCAACCATGGCCTGCTGAGTTTGGGCGCGTAGCAGGATGTGGCGGGACTGAACAGAATCGGGTATCACCTTGCGATCGACCAGTTTCACTGCTTTGTAGGTGCCACTCTCCATATAAGGACCGTAAATGGTTCCGGTGGGCAGTGTCCCCAGGGTGTCGGCAATTACCGGTGATAGTTGATCCGGTGTCAGGTACGCCGTATTCATAGTACCCTGGTTACGCTGAATAAACGTGGTGTCGTTATCCGATGTGTTCCACTCACCGATCAGATCGGTCAGTTCTTTGCGGATATTTGCTGAATCCTGACCAGTGGCCTGGACATTAAACACTACGTAGTCGACGCGGCGCGTCTCTTCGTCGCGCTCGTAAACGCCAGGGCGCTCTTCCATGTAGGCTTTGAAGTCAGCATCAGATAAGCTGACCTGACCGTTGTCGATCTCGTCAAAAGGGATACGCACCAACTCCACGTTGAATGCCTCGGTTTGAGCAGTATGCCCCATTTCTGCCATCCATTTAGGCGTATAAAGGCCCTTGGTTACCATGGCAGTGAGTTTGCCCTGAAGGCGCTCCTTAACAATTTCCTTTTCCTGCACGCCCCAATAGGCACGTAGGTTAGGGTCGGTGAACTGACCAGATTGCAGCTGGCTGCGGAT
>JGI12048J13642_10055719_pt1 | contig 17640 bp, 8 predicted proteins | sample ElkSlonscriptome_16_FD_13642 | JGI IMG/M metagenome (IMG submission 13642)
GTCTCCATCAACCAGCGCCTGGATGCAGAGACCATGTCGTTGCTTGCCGATGAGTTTGGCTTTACGGTTGAATTCATCAGTGCAGATGTCATGGATGTGATCTCCGAAGAGGAGGATGACGAATCAACACTCGAACCGCGTCCGCCCATCGTAACAGTGATGGGTCACGTCGACCATGGAAAGACCAAGCTGCTTGACTACGTACGAAGTGCAAATGTCGTTGCCGGTGAGGCCGGTGGGATTACCCAGCACATTGGTGCATACGGGGTTGAGCTGGAAGATAAAAGGAAGATCACCTTCCTGGACACACCCGGACACGAAGCATTTACCGCCATGCGGGCCAGGGGTGCCCAGATCACCGACGTCGCCATTATCGTGGTTGCCGCCGATGACGGGGTGAAGCCACAGACCGTGGAGGCGATCAACCATGCTGCAGCAGCAGGAGTGCCGATCGTTTTTGCCATCAATAAGATCGACCGTCCAACTGCCAATCCGGAAAAGATCAAGGAGGAGCTGGCCAATATGAATTACCTGGTCGAAGACTGGGGTGGCAAGTACCAGTCACAGGAGATCTCTGCAAAAAACGGGATCAACATAGACGAACTGCTTGAAAAGGTACTCCTCGAGGCAGAACTGCTGGAACTCAAGGCAAATGGCAACAAGCGTGCAGTGGGTACGATCATTGAATCAACACTTGACAGGGGACGTGGTAATGTTGCCACGATGCTTGTGGAAGCGGGAACCCTGAATATCGGGGATGTGGTGATTGCCGGTCAGTTTTTCGGACACGTAAAAGCGATGTTCAACGAAAGGGGTCACAAGATCGAAGATGCAGGTCCCTCTACACCAGTGATGATCCTCGGACTCAATGGATCACCACAGGCGGGTGACCGTTTCAATGTCATGGGAAGTGACCGCGAAGCAAAAGAGATTGCAAACAAGCGTGAACAATTGCAGCGTGAGCAGGATCTGCGGACCAAGAAACACATTACACTCGATGAGATCGGCAGGAGAATTGCAATTGGAAACTTCCAGGAGCTGAATGTCATCGTGAAAGGAGACGTGGACGGATCCGTAGAGGCACTTTCCGATTCACTGATCAAACTGAGTACCGACGAGATACAGGTGAATATCAAGCACAAGGCTGTGGGTCAGATATCGGAATCCGATATTCTGCTGGCAGCGGCTTCGAATGCCATTGTCATTGGTTTCCAGGTCCGCCCGTCTCTGAGTGCCAGGAAGCTTGCCGAGAAAGAACAGATCGATATCAGGCTCTACTCCATCATTTACGATGCGATCGAAGAGGTAAGGGCAGCCATGGAAGGCATGCTTTCACCGGAGATCAGGGAGGAGATCGTCGCGACCCTGGAGGTTCTCGATGTCTTCAAGATCACCAAGGTTGGGACTGTCGCAGGTTGTATGGTCAAGGAGGGCAAGATCAGGCGTACTTCCAAGATCAGACTGATCCGGGACGGGATCGTGGTCTACACAGGCGAGTTGGGCTCCCTCAAGCGATTCAAGGATGATGCGAAAGAGGTGGTGACCGGACTGGAGTGCGGACTGAACATCGAAAACTTCAACGACATCAAGGTCGGGGACGTGATCGAGGCCTACGAGGAGACCGAGGTGAAGAAAACACTTTAGGGGTAGTTAAGAGTTAAGAGTTAAGAGTTAAGAGTTAAGAGAAGATCGTTTTAGACTGCCGGCTGCCGACTGCCGGCTGCTGACTGCTGACTGCCGGCTGCTGACTGCCGGCTGCCCACTGGCGACTGACTTTGCCTCTTGCCCCTTGCCCCTTGCCCCTTGCCCTTTGCCCTTTGCCCCTTGCCCCTTGCCCTTTGCCCCTTGCCCCTTGCCCCTTGCCCTTTGCCCCTTGCCCTTTGCCCCTTGCCCCTTGCCCTTTGCCCCTTGCCCCTTGCCCTTAGAACAATTCACCTCCGTCCATCCACTTTACCATCTATTTCTTTATCTTTAAGAAATGTCACCATTGACCATATTCAAGGCTTCTGCAGGATCGGGAAAGACCTTTCAGCTCACCATGGGGTACCTGGAGTTGTTGTTCAAAAACCCTTTGTCCTACCGGCATATCCTGGCGGTCACCTTTACCAACAAGGCAGCAGGGGAGATGAAGTCAAGGATCCTTGATCAGTTGTATGCGATCTCTAGGCTGGAGGCCGGTGAGCGCAACGAGGCGGTAGAGATCCTGGGAAAGTCGACCGGGTTTGACAGGGACCTACTGGTAGCTGCCTCAAGAAATCTGCTTGTAAGGATATTGAACGACTATTCCCGCTTCTCGGTGGGCACCATCGACCGGTTCTTCCAGGGGGTGATCCGATCCTTTACCAGGGAGATTGGTCTGCCGGCCGGTTTTAACCTGGAGCTTGACCGGGACCGCATCCTGGGGGAGGCTGTTGACAGGATGTTCCTGGAGCTTGGTGAAGATAAGGAAATGCTTAACTGGATGCTCAGTCTGGCCGAGACGAGGATCGAAGCCTCCCGTGGCTGGAATTTCAGGAGTGAGATCATTGGACTGGGCGAGGAATTGTTTACTGAAGAATACCAGGAGGTGATGCTCAGGTATGGCGCAGGGATCAACAGGGACCGGCTCAGAATCTTCATGAGCAGGCTTGACGAGATGGAGACATCGGTCACCAGCCAGGTAAGAGACAAGGCTGAGGAGGCAGTTGCAGCGATCCGGGATGCTGGTCTGGAGCTAAAAGATTTTCACGGTGTCTCACGGAATCCGGCATCCTATTTTTTCAAGGCAGCAACGGGTGAAAGGATTTTACTCACCGACGGACAGAAGAATAGTCTGCACGACATTTCAAAATGGAGGAAAGAGGAGGACAGCAACCAGGCCAGGGTCGCTCTGATAGATGGTTTACTTCAGCCTGCGCTCCGTGAAATTTATGGCAAGACCATCCTCCTGAATTCGTTTGAGTCCGTAAGGGAATATGTGTATACGCTTGGTATACTGAATGATATTTCGGAAAGGATTCTTGATATCACCGACGAGAAAAACCTCTTCCTGCTCTCAGATGCCTCGCGGTTCCTGAAGGGATTGATCGCAGACAATCCAACGCCGTTCATTTACGAGAAAACCGGGAGTTTTATTGATCATATCATGCTGGATGAGTTCCAGGATACGTCAGTTTTTCAATGGGAAAATTTCAGGCCCCTGCTGGAGCATACGTTGTCCACCGGCAAGGAGAACATCGTTGTCGGGGATGTCAAGCAATCGATCTACCGCTGGCGGAATTCAGACTGGAAGATACTGGCGGACAGGGTAGCTGTGGCCTTTCCCGGATATGAGATCGGCCAGGAATCCCTGGATACGAACTGGAGAAGTGAGGAGCTGATCGTCAGGTTCAATAACACCCTGTTCACACGGGCTCCCGGACTTGTCAGGGAACGCATCAATGAAGAATCTTCCGCGATCTGGATGGATGAGGCAGACAGACAAAAATGGGATGATCTTTTCACAGTGGCATACAGCGAGGTTATCCAGAAGGTCCCGAAAAGCAAAGCAGGACCGGGTGGATATGTTCGGGCTGAGATCCTGGCGGAAGATGATCGTAAATTCAAGGATATTTCGCTGGAAAGGGTTCCGGAATGGATCAGGGAGTTGCAGGATGCGGGATATGCGTCTGGTGATATTGCGATCCTGGTGAAAACCAACCGCGAAGGGGCTGAGGTCGCCAGGTTGCTGATGACCCTTCAAGGGGAGCAGGACGACAGGTACAATTACAATTTTGTCTCCAATGATTCACTATTCCTGGACAGAAATGTCGCTGTTAAATTTATCACCAGTGTGCTTAAATTCCTTCAGAATGAGCGCGACCAGCTGAATAATATTTCACTTGGCTACTACCTGTGGATCATTGCGGAAGACGGAAGCGATGTTACCAGTGCATTTGTTCCGGGAAATACGATCGGAGAGCTACTGGGAGATAAATTCGCAGCAATGGTTCCGGCAATGAAAAGAAAACCGCTGTTCGAACTCGTTGAAACGATCATTGAATTTTTCGGACTTGAAAAAAGAACTCCAGATCTTCCCTATATACAGGCATTTCAGGAGGTGGTGCTGGAATTACAGCACAATGAGCCCGGGAGTCTGCACGACTTTATCCGTTACTGGGAGGAGTACGGTTCACGCAAGTCGATCACGGTCTCGGAAGAGCAGGAGGCCATCCGTATCATCACCATCCACAAGGCCAAAGGACTGCAATTCAAGACTGTTATTCTGCCATTTTGCGATTGGGAACTGAGCCCTTCCTCGTCCGGTTTTAATGATTCGGTATTGTGGTGTAACACGGAAGGAACCCCCTTTGACTCTATTCCCGTGGTGCCGGTAAAATTTAAGAAATCTTTGAAGGAGTCGCTATTTTCAGAAGCTTACCTGGAAGAACTTGTAATGGGGCATGTCGACAGTCTGAATATCCTGTACGTTGCACTTACCCGTGCGGAAGATGCCTTGCTGATGGGAATACCGGAACCTGATAAGAAGAACAGGATCCGATCTGCCGGCCAACTGGTCATGTCGGCAGCTGCGATGAATAAACAGCAATTGGATCCCCTGCAGGTGGATCTGGAAAACCATGTGACGGAAACAGGGTTTGAACTGGGTTCACTCGGAAATTCCCACAAAAGGGATACATCGGAAAAAGCGCAGTGGCAGATCGATAATTATCCGGTAAGCTTCCGCAATGAAAATCTGAGATTGAGCCTGAAGAGCAGGGATTATTTCCAGGATCAGGCAGGACAACAGGAAAACCATCTTGATTTCGGAAACCTGATGCACGAAATCTTTGGGATGATCCGGTCGAATGCTGATGTGCCACATGCAATTCAGAAATATATGCGTGAAGGTATCCTCACCAGGGACCAGTCGGAAAAATTGCAGGATCTGATCTATGTAAAACTTAAGGAGCCTGCAGTGATAGACTGGTTTCAGGGTCAGGCTGAAGTGATCAATGAAAGGGATATATATTCAGATGGGGAGGTGTACCGGCCCGACAGGGTGATGATCATGAATGACAGGACCATCGTTACTGATTATAAATTCGGCGATGCAGAGCTTGCCTCCCATGAGAGACAGGTCAGGCGATATGCATCCCTGCTGGAAGAGATGGGATACCGCAATGTTGAGGGGTACATCTGGTACGTGATGGTGGAAAAAGTAATAAAAGTGGTCTAAAATGAAGTTTGACTGGGGAACAGACCGGAGATTCAATGCGTATTCCGACTATTTCAGGAAGGAATTCGGAGAACGCGTGCAGAAACTATCTGTAAATGCAGGATTTACCTGTCCGAACAGGGATGGCACCGTGGGTCGGGGAGGATGCACATTCTGCGACAACAGCGCATTCAACCCTTCTTATAATGACGCATGCAAACCGGTGAAACAACAGTTGGATGAGGGAATTGAATTTCACCGCAGGAGATACAGGAAAGTGACGAAATACCTGGCCTATTTCCAGGCCTATTCCAACACCTATTCGCCCCTTGAAGAGCTGAAACGCATTTATCAACCCGCACTTGAACATCCGGAAGTTGTAGGGATCGTGGTCGGCACACGTCCCGATTGTGTTGACACCGAAAAACTCGAGTATTTCCGCACCCTGTCGGAAAAGCGTTTCCTGGTCATTGAATATGGAATTGAATCTGTTCGGGACGAAACGCTTAACCTGATCAACAGGGGGCATACATTTGAGCAGGCCCGTCAGGCCATCACTGAAACTGCCCGAAGAGGGATCAGAACGGGTGGGCACTTTATCATCGGGTTGCCAGGAGAGACAAGGCAGCAGCATATCGATGACACAGCGATCATCTCCTCCCTGCCGCTGCATAGTGTGAAGTTTCACCAGTTGCAGTTGATCAAAGGAACCGTAATGGAGAGACAATATCAAAACCAACCGGCGAGCTTTCACTTTTATGAAATGGAGGAGTATCTTCAGATGATGGCCGATATCATTGAGCGTATCGATCCTGGAATCGTTGTGGAGCGTATTGCGGGTGAGGTAAATCCTGGAACAGCAGCCCGGGAAGGTTGGGGAATCAGGTATGACCGTGTACTGCAAAGATTTGAGGAGATATTGAAGGAGCGGGACAGCTGGCAGGGCAAGAAATTGAATACTGACGGTTCCTGACGGAATGGTTTTCGAGAACAGGACAATGGGTTGAATAGAGACACAGGTTTAATTGGACAAAGAAGAATAAATTAGGATGAATTCATTTCTGGAAATACTGGCAAAACATCTGGTTGAAAAGTCGGCCGGAGAGCTTTCGGACCACTGCTTTGTTTTTCCGAACCGCCGTTCCGGCCTGTTCTTTAAACGATACCTGGTAAAACACATCCCAGGGATTACCTGGGCCCCTGAGATCGTTACGATCAATGAGCTAATGAGTGGTCTCAGCGGACTGGAAACTTCGGATCCACTTGACCTCCTGTTCGATATATACGGAATCTATGAGCAGGTTGCTGCAGAACCTGAGGCGTTTGATGAATTCTATCCGTGGGCAGAGATGATGATCTCTGATTTTGACACACTGGATAAGTACATGGTTGAACCGGGCGCCATATTCAGGAACATCAGGGAGCTGAAAGAGATTGATGAGGCATTTGGCGGACTTGATGATGAGCAGGTCGCGTTCATAAGGAAATTCTGGCGAAGCTTTCACCAGGGCGAACCCACCAGGGAAAAGGATGTCTTTCTCTCTACGTGGAGCCTGATGCCAAAAATCTACGATGGTCTGAATGAGATACTGGATCACCGGAGTGAGGGATATGAGGGAAGGATCTACAGGCGGGTTGCAGAGACCGGGGTGGAACAGCTGGATGGTAAGATCCAGGGCAGGCAATATGCATTTATCGGATTCAATGCTTTGAGTGCCAGTGAAAAGCAGCTGTTCAGGAAATTGAAAAAGCGGGGAGTGGCTTCCTTTTACTGGGACTGTGATGAATTATACGTATCGGATGAAAATATGGAAGCAGGCAGGTTCTTGCGGGAGAACATGGAAGAGTTCCCGCAGGAGGAGGGACCCCTGACATTTGATTCCAGGGGGAAGGATCGTAAGATCCGTATCTTCGATCTTCCTTCAGATATTCTCCAGGCCAAAACAGTAAATAAGATCCTTTCAGAACGGGACGTTCCGATCGAGGAGGCCAGTGATACTGCCATCATTGCATGTGATGAAAATCTATTGATGCCTGTACTCTATTCCTTGCCTCCACAGGTAGACCATGTGAATGTAACCATGGGGTACCCATTTACCAATACACCACTGTATAGTTTTGTTGAGAGCATTCTTCGCCTGTATCGTCACGCCGGTAAAGACAGCAAAGGGAATACCAGGTATTACAATCGCGATGTCCTGTCGGTCCTGAATCACCAGTATTTCAATATGATCTCAGGGAAAGATCCCCAGTCACTTGTTGAGAGGATCACCCGGGAGAATCGTGTATACCTGAACCCTGGATTTTTCGAGGAGGATCCTGAACGAATGATCTTTGATGAAGTGTCCACACCGGCCGGTCTTATCAAGGTGCTCAATGAGATCCTGCGGTATATGCTGTCCAGTTTTGTGGATGAGGACAAACAATCCTTCCGGGAGCTGGAACGTGAATATGTGCTGGTAATGATGAGCAGGCTCAATAAACTGGCCCGGATCACAGATGGACGATCCGAAGTGGAGATGAGTACTTTCATGCGCCTCTTCAGGAGAGTGATCGCAGGTCAGCGCATCCCTTTTACCGGGGAGCCTTTGGCCGGGTTGCAGGTGATGGGTATCCTGGAGACCCGGTTGCTCGATTTTGAAAACGTGATCATGCTTTCTGTAAACGAAGATGTAATGCCTGATACGTCATCGGGGTTTTCCTTCATCCCATATTCGATGAGGATTGCATACGGACTTCCGACACGGGAAGAGATGGATGCAATCTATGCATACTATTTTTACCGGGTCATCCAGCGGGCTGCAAAGGTAGACCTATTGTATAAGGGAGCAACGGATGGAGTGAGGTCCGGGGAGATGAGCCGTTACCTTTACCAGTCATATTATGATCTTGGTGCAGAGATCATCAGACCGGTCATGCCGGTCAGTTCTTCAGCCGGAAGGTCAATCACGATCCAAAAACGGCCCGAGGTGATGGCCGGACTGGACCAATACCTGGAAGGTAACGAGGATGACAGGTACCTGTCCCCCTCCTCGCTCAATACTTACATCGAATGTCCCCTCCGTTTTTATTTCAGGAAGATCGCAAAGATCAGGGAACAGGAGGAGTTGCTCGAGGAGGTGGATGCCATCGGTTTCGGAAATATACTTCATCATACCATACACCAGCTATATGAAGGTATTGCTTCCCGGGGAGCGATCGCATCAAAAAATGATTTTGAGGCTCTGTTGGAGGGAGAACTGCTTGATAAGACCCTCACGGCGGCATTCAGGAAGGAGTTTTTCGGCACCGACAGGAACAGGGAGATCGAGGGGCGGAACCTCGTGATCCTTGCCATCATCAGGAAGTACCTTCTAAAGGTCATTCAAAAGGATGCTGAGCAGGCACCACTCCAGCTGATCAGCCTGGAGGAAAATCGTGTGATCACCCGTGAAATATCTGTGGGAGAGAAACAGATGAAGGTAAGGATCGGAGGACTGATCGACCGGGTAGACAGACCGCATGGAGGTGTTACAAGGATCATTGATTATAAAACCGGGAAGGCCGGGAGATCGTTTGATTCAATTGAAGCACTGTTCGACGGAGAAAATGTGAAGCGCAATAAGCAAGCCTTCCAGGCACTTGTCTATGCATTGTTATACCTCGAGGAACACCCTGAAGAACCTCTGATGCCGGGGCTGTATGTGGTGCGGGACCTCTTTGGTGAAAAGTATACCCCACACTTTGAGATGGGAGTAAGCAGAAAGAAGGAGCCGTTACTATCATTCAATGAATTTAGTGAACCATTTGATCAACTTTTAAGGGGTGTTCTTGAAGAGATCTTCGATCCGACTGTTCCTTTCAGGCAGACGGAAGTTACAGAGCATTGCAACTATTGTGATTTCAAAGCAATTTGTGACAGGTAGCAGATTTCCAACTTATTTATATCTTTATTGAACTGAAAGAAACAATTATGATTCCCGGATACACCTCATTCCAGGTTGAGATCAAGAACCTGAAGTTTAAAAACAAGAACGGGCACTACTACAAAAAGACAGCCATCATCACATTCCAGGTTGAAAAAAGAACAAAGCCCCTTGTTGAATTGCTTGGTTATGTGGATGAGGAGGAGATATACCAGATGATCGACAGGGGTGAGCCGGTCATACTTGATCAGTGTTACATTGCAAGATTTTCACTGGATCATTTCCGGTCGGCACGCAACCTGGATAGGAAGGCACAGGTCAGGATCAATGGCTTTTCGGCTACCGGGTCATTTTTTGATTCTTCCCTGCCATTTGATTTCTCACATGCAATATTTGACCAGGAGCGTTTTGATCTGACCTCTTCATGGTTTCACAGGGGGGCACTCAATTTCGATTCAGCCCGGTTTAAATGCGGACAGGTAAGTTTTCACAATGTGATCTTTTCCGATTACAATTTTGATTTCAAAAATGTTGTGGTCGAAGATGCCTATGTCAATTTCAGAAATGCAGTATTCGGCAACGGTTCAAAGGATTTTCAATATACAGAGTTTGGTGATGGAGACATCTCATTTGCGAACACGGAGTTTTCGGGTGGTGATGTTAGTTTTATCAATGCCGATTTTGGTGGTGGTGAGATCTCATTCAAAGTGGCCCGATTCGGCACTGGGAAAGTTGATTTTCATTATGCAAAATTCAAGAACGGGAAGATCAGCTTTGAACGCACTGAGTTCGGAGATGGCCGGGCTGACTTCAGAACGATTGAGTTCGGGTCGGGCCGCGTGAATTTCAATCGAGCTCAATTTGGGGACGGGGAGGTCACATTTGAGGCAAGTGAGATGGATTCCGGGAAATTCAGTTTCAAGCGGGTGGCTTTCGGGAAGGGATCGATCAGCTTTGAGGAGGCGATCTTCAGGGGAATCGATGTAAGCTTCGAACGCACGGATTTTGGTTCTGGTAATATCTCCTTTTACAAATCAGTCTTTCATACTTTGTCATTTCGCTTTTGCCATCTGGATGACTATGTCGACCTGCGTCTGCAGGAATGCAAGTTCATCGATCTGTCCAATACGATCGTCAGGGACATCATCGACCTGAATCCGTATGAATTTGATCTGAAAGTAGAAACGATCAGGTTTGCGGGTATGCGGCTGATCGGCAGGATCTATATCGACTGGAAGCAAAACCATGTGAAATCATTGATCAAGGGACAGGAAGGCAGCAATCAGCGTATCAGAGCAGAGCAATTCAGGATACTGAAAGAGAATTTTAGTCTGTGCGGACAGTATGAGGATGAAGACCATGCTTATGTTGAATTCAAGCGGCATGAAGCACGCGCCAACCTGCAGGAATCTCTGACGATGAGCAAGCTGAATGGAATATGGAGCTACCCGGTATACTGGTTTAAACTTACGCTCTTTGATAAAGCCGGGTTGTATGCCACCAGTCCGATCCGGGTGCTTGCCACCATGCTCACTGTCTTCGTGATCTTCAGTCTGGTATATATAATGATGATCACTACCTCAGGCGCCGACATTATTGCTTCTGTGGATGATTCCCTGTCAGTTGTTGCAAGATCGTTTTACCACAGTGCCATCACCTTCCTTACCATCGGGTACGGAGATCATTTTCCATTCCGGGGTATTCGATGGGTTTCTTCATTGGAAGGGTTTGCAGGACTTTTCCTGATGTCCTATTTCACTGTTGCATTTGTAAGAAAGGTATTGCGCTAATCATCATCGAGCAGGTCAGGTCGCAATCTGCGTGTTTTCTCCAGTGCCTGTTCATGGCGCCAATCATCAATCTTTGCAGCATGTCCGGAGGTCAGCACTTCAGGAACTGTCCATCCCTTGTAGTTCGCTGGTCGGGTATAAACAGGGGCAGAAAGCAGGTTGTCCTGGAAAGAGTCTGAAAGTGCAGAACTACTGTCTGAAATAGCCCCGGGTATGATCCTCACCACACCGTCGGTGATCACAGCAGCTGCAAGTTCACCCCCTGAGAGCACATAATCCCCGATTGACAATTCCATGGTGACCAGGTGATCCCTGACCCGCTGGTCAACCCCCTTGTAGTGCCCGCAAAGAATAATGATGTTTTTCATGTTACTGAGCTTATTGGCAACTGACTGTGTAAATTTTGGAGCATCCGGTGACGTGTAAATAACCTCATCGTAATTTCGTTCTGATTTTAATTGAGTAATTGCAGCTTCGATGGGTTGTACCGACATCACCATTCCGGCTTCGCCACCAAATGGATAATCATCCACCTTCCTGTGTTTGTTGGTGGAATAATCCCTGAGATTGTGTACGTTGATTTCGGCAAGTCCCTTATCTCTCGCTCTTTTGATGATTGAATGGTCAAAGGGCCCTTCGAGCAATCCGGGCAGTACGCTGATAATGTCGATCCTGATCATGAAACAAAAATAAGCAAATCCTGCGGTATTCAGGAATGATCAGGCGAATGTGTCTTCGAACAGTTTTTTTGACAGATGATTGGAATTCATGAGAAATTCTGTAACTTGTATTCACTGATCTAATTATAATCCTCTGGTTCTATGGAGTATCCTGATAATAATGAACATCGCGAAGATGATCCATTAGAAAATACGAATAACGATAAAAAAATAGCTGAGGATCCTGCATCCCGGCCCGAAAAAGAAACATCTTCCAAGGATCAGTCGCCTGATCCTGTTGAATTCCCCGGAGCCGAAAAGGAGGCATCAGATGCATCATCAAAAGAAGAGACGGTGAGCGAATCTGAAGGTTTCGATGAAACAGCTTCTGAAGACCCTGCATCCAATAAGAAAGCTCCGAAAAAATCCCAAAAGAAACCTTCAGATCCCAGTGAAGAGGAGGAAGAGAAATCTGCCGGTGGTGATTCAAATCCTACAGTGAAAGATGATGTGGAATCTGTCAAAACACCCTCTGATCAGCCGGCAGATGATAAAGAGGCTGTTTTTGAGCAGGAAGAGAGCGAACGTGCGGAGAAAAAACATGATACAGACAAGAAGGATCGCAAACAGGAAGATGACGCCAGGGAGACGGTCAATTATGAATTACTTAGCAAACCTGACCTGGTGAAGTTCCTCGACGATCTGATCAACAATAAGCCTTTCGGGGAACTGCGTTCTGAGGTAGATGAGATCGAGGCTGTCTACAACAGGAAAGTCGGGGAGGAGATGGAAGCCAAGAAGGAACGGTTCCTGGCAGAAGGAGGACTGGAACAGGATTTTAAACCTGCTGAAGACCCGGTGGACAGGGAAATGGGAGAATTGCTTGAAAAATACAGGAGCCTGAAATCGGAATTTAACAAACAGCTCGAAGATGAGAAAGAAAAAAATCTGGCTGAAAAGAATGAGATCCTTGAAGAATTCAGGATCCTGATGGAGGGACAGGAGCGTTTCGACCATACATTCAGGAAATTTAAACAACTTCAGAAGAGGTGGTTTGATATTGGGATCGTTCCCAAACAAAATGTGAGGGACCTTTGGAATTCCTATAATTTCTTTGTTGACAAATTCAATGACTATGTGAAGATCAACAGGGAACTCAGGGAAATGGACCTGCAAAAAAATTATGAACAGAAGATCAGCTTGTGTGAGAAGGCAGAGGAGCTGGCAAAAGAGAAGGATGTTTCAACTGCATTTCGTACACTTCAAAAATATCACGCCCAGTATCGTGAGATCGGACCTGTCCCCAGGGAGCATAAAGATTCTTTGTGGGAGCGGTTTAAAGCCGCGACCTCGGTAATCAACAAAGCCCACCAGGAATTTCAATCCGAACTGAAAGAATCGCTTGTCGATAACCTCGAGAAGAAGAGAGGGTTATGTGAAAAAGCGGAGGCAATTGCCGAACAAAATCCTGAGAAACACAACGGGTGGGTGGCAAAAACAAACGAATTACTTGCTATCCAGAAGGAGTGGAAGACCATTGGTTATGCACCAAAAAAAGACAACAATAAAATATATGCACGCTTCCGGAAAGCATGCGACATATTCTTTGATAAAAAGGCCAAATTCTACGAAAAGACCTACGAGCACCAGAAGGAGAATATGGATGCAAAACGCAGGATCATTGAAGAGGCGGATGAGTTAAAGGACAATACGGATTGGAAAAGCACAACAGACAAACTGATCGAATTGCAAAAAAAGTGGAAGGAGATCGGTCCGGTTCCCAGGAAGGAATCTGACAGGCTGTGGAAGAAGTTCCGGGCTTCCTGTGATCATTTTTTCAACAAAAAGTCTGAATTTTTCAGTGGAAAGAACGATTCTTATGAAGATAACCTGAAGGAGAAAAAGGCACTTATTGAAGAGATGGAGCGTATTGATCCACCTGCAGATCTTTCCAAACTTCAGTCAGCCCTGGTGGATTTTCAGCGCCGTTATAACGAGATTGGTTTCGTGCCTGTGGAGGTAAAGGACAAGATACGCGACGATTTTAAATCGGCCATGAATGGGATCATTGACAAGACAGATCTGCCAGAACAGGAGAGGTCCCTGATGCGTTACAGGATAAGGATAACAGCCATACTTAACAGTCCGCGATCGGATAGTAAAATCCGGTTTGAACGGGATAAAATGGTGAGCAAGCTGCAGCAGCTTAAGAATGATATCGGTGTGTGGGAAAATAACATCGGCTTCTTCAAGGAGACAGAAAGTGCGGAAGAGACGATCTCGGAATTCAATGAAAAGATAGAGGAGGCACACAATAGAATTGAGTTGCTTGAGGAAAAGGTTCGGATCATTGATGAACTGGAGGATGATATCTAGTTGAAAAAAGCTCGAAATATAGTTTCATTCCAACCTAGATTATTTATTACTTTGTGCCTTAATCTTAATCTCCCAAAAGTTTGACCAAGACAAAGTATGTTTTCGTGACGGGTGGGGTTACCTCCTCACTTGGTAAAGGAATTATTTCCGCCTCACTCGGACGCCTTCTCCAGGCCCGCGGTTTTTCTGTAACTATTCAGAAGCTGGACCCTTATATCAATGTGGATCCCGGTACACTGAATCCCTACGAGCATGGAGAGTGTTACGTAACGGATGACGGTGCAGAAACCGACCTGGACCTCGGGCATTATGAACGGTTTTTGGATATCCAGACTTCCCAGGCCAACAACGTGACCACAGGCAGGATCTACCAGTCGGTGATCAATAAAGAACGCCGTGGGGATTACCTGGGAAAGACCGTACAGGTGATACCACATATTACAGATGAGATCAAGCGCCGTATCACCCTGCTGGGAAAGTCAGGCAAATATGACATTATCATCACCGAGATCGGTGGCACCGTTGGTGATATTGAATCTCTTCCATATATTGAAGCGGTCAGGCAACTTCGGTGGGATCTCGGGCATAACAATACTGCGATCATCCACCTTACGCTGGTTCCTTTCCTGAATGCTTCAGGTGAACTGAAGACGAAGCCTACCCAGCATTCAGTAAAGGTATTACTGGAAAACGGGATTCAGCCTGACATACTTGTGTTGAGGACAGAGCACCAGCTCACCAAAGAGATACGTAAAAAGGTGGCACTGTTTTGTAATGTTAACCTGGAGTCGGTGATCCAATCCATCGATGTTTCAACGATCTACGAGGTTCCGCTCCTGATGCAGGAAGAAAATCTTGACAAGACCGTAATGGCAAGGCTTAATATTGAGCCCCGGGACGGGATTGACCTGAAGCCCTGGAGGAATTTTGTCAAAAAGCTGAAAAACGCCAAAAGGGAGGTGAACATTGCACTGGTTGGTAAATACGTTGAACTTTACGACTCCTACAAATCGATCCTGGAATCGCTCACCCATGCCGGCGCACTCAATGATGCGAAAGTGAATGTTACCTGCCTGCACTCAGAAATGATCTCCCCGGAGACGGTGAATGAAGACCTTGCCGGATATCACGGAATCGTTGTGGCACCCGGATTTGGTGACAGGGGAATCGAAGGAAAGATATTTGCCGTTCAGTATGCCAGGGAAAACGAAATACCCTTTTTCGGGATATGCCTCGGATTGCAATGCGCAGTGATAGAATTTGCCAGGAATATTCTTGGATATAAGGATGCACATTCCACAGAGATGACCAATATCACTACCCATCCCGTTATCGACCTCATGGAAGAACAGAAAGGTGTTACTGAAAAGGGAGGTACCATGCGACTGGGCGGTTATGCCTGTGAACTAGTGGAGGAATCCAGGGTCTACAAGGCTTATAGGAAGAAACTGATCAGGGAACGTCACCGCCATCGCTATGAGTTCAATAATGATTTTCTTGAGGAATTTGAATCGAAAGGCATGGTCGCAGCCGGGATCAATCCTGAAAGTAACCTGGTAGAGATCATGGAACAGCCCGGACATCCCTGGTTCATCGGTACACAGTTTCACCCGGAATACAGCAGTACAGTCCTTAATCCACATCCCCTCTTTATTAGTTTTATTAAGGCAGCTGTTGAACATGCAGGGTAATGCCGTTTACCGAAAATCCACGGACTTTTCTAAATTAATCCTGATTATTTAAGCTAAAACATTACTTTTGTGGCGGTTATTAAAATGTTGAGATAATGGACAGAAATTCAATTGTTGGAATCGTTCTTATCGGATTGATCCTTGTCGGATACAGTCTGATTACCAAGCCTGCACGTGAAGCACAGATGGAGGCTATCCGCCGCAGCGATTCTATAGCCAGGGTCGAGCAGGCAAGGCAGGAGAAATTGGCCGTTGAACGTACCCAAAATCCAGCTGTCGACATAGCGCAGGAGAGCAGTGAAGAGGATTCTGCCATTCAAAAACAGCAGGAACGAAACTTTGGCGTGTTTATGTCCGGACTGCAAGGTGAGGAGCAACATGTCAGCATCGAAAATAAACTTATCAAACTGGACCTTTCCACAAAGGGGGGGCGACCATACAGCGCTACACTGAAAAAGTACCAGACACACGATTCACTTCCCGTGGTGCTTTTCGATGGAGATTCATCACAGTTTGATCTCCAGTTTTTTGCTGATAACCGCAGGATCAATACAAGTGACCTATATTTTACATCAAGTACGAACAGAAATCTTGATGCAACGCAGGAAAGTAAAAGTGTCACCATGCGGCTGGATGTGGGTGAGGACGCATATATTGAATATGTATATACCCTGCATCCCAAGAAATATATGCTGGATTTTGATGTTCGCATGGTTGGAATGGACCAGTACAGGACCGACAATGTGACCTACCTGTATGAAGTATATTTTCCCTCAACGGAGAAGGGGTATCAGAACGAAAACAATTACACAACACTATATTACCGCTATAAGCAAGGTGACATAGAGAAATTCAATATGCGCTCAAAGAAGTCGATCCAGGAGGAGTCGGCCCTGACACAGCTTGAATGGATTGCCTATAAACACCAGTTCTTTTCAACGGTATTTATTGCGAAGGACAATTTTGAAAGTGCCTATATGATGAATGAACGGTTCGACGATCCGGGAAAGTACATCAGGCATTTTTCCAGCGAAATCGATCTTCCATACGACAGGACGGGTGATCAGACCATGTCATTTGCCTTCTATTTTGGTCCGAACCATCACAATACCCTGAAAAAATACGAAGATTGGAAGCTTGAAAATCTTGTAACCGTAGGTGGCTCTGTCATTCGGTGGCTGAATGAATTCGTGATTATCCCGATTTTCAACTGGCTAAGCAGGTCTATCGCAAATTATGGTATCATTATCCTTTTGCTGACTTTGATCCTGAAAACAGCCTTGTTTCCGCTGACATACAGATCTTACAAATCACAGGCGGTCATGCGTGTGCTGAAACCCCAGGTGGATGAGATCAGTGAGAAGTTCCCCAAGAAAGAGGATGCCATGAAGAAGCAGCAGGCAACCATGGATCTATACAAACGTGCAGGGGCGAATCCCCTTGGCGGATGTCTGCCAATGCTGTTGCAAATGCCGATCCTGTATGCCATGTTCAGGTTCTTTCCGACCTCCATTGAATTACGGGGAGAGAGTTTCCTCTGGGCAAATGACCTGTCTACCTATGACAGTATACTGGATCTGCCTTTCAATATCCCGATGTACGGTGATCATGTCAGTCTCTTTACACTCCTCATGACCGTGACAACGGTACTGAGCATGCGGATCAATAATCAGACGCAATCAACCAGTGCAATGCCGGGTATGAAGACGATGATGTATATCATGCCGGTCATGTTCATGTTTATCCTGAACAATTTCTCAGCTGCACTGACCTATTATTACTTCCTTGCCAACGTGATCACGCTCGCTCAGAATCTTCTTTTCAGGCAGTTTACAGATGAGGAGAAGATCCTGAAAAAGATCAACGCCAAGAAGGCCAAGCCCAAGAAAAAATCAAAATGGCAGGCCAGGCTGGAAGAGATGACCAAGCAGCAGCAACAGATGCAGAAGGGAAAGAAGAGGTAGGTCAGTCTCCAGTCTCCAGTCTCCAGTCGGCAGTCGGCAGTCGGCAGTCGGCAGTCGGCAGTCTGCAGTCAGCAGTCTC
>JGI12048J13642_10415357_pt1 | contig 17640 bp, 19 predicted proteins | sample ElkSlonscriptome_16_FD_13642 | JGI IMG/M metagenome (IMG submission 13642)
AGTCAAAGCTTATTAAGCGTTTCCAGAATCATAGATTTTTGGTTGTTAAAATCATCGGTAAGCATTTCGGGATTTAAACTTGAAATCAGGGAGCTGAGCATCTCTTTCATGCCCGGTAATCCATTTACACCTATTAATTGTTTTAAGAGATTTCCTCGGGAAACTTCTTCAAAGGCCTTGCCTTTTAGCCCTCCGATCAAACCTTTCATTTGATCTTTAAAACTCTTTACATCCAGGCCATCAATGCCTTTTGACTGTTCCTTCCAACCGTCCAGATCATCTGTAAATTTTCCTTTGAAGGCTTCTGGCTTAATGCCATCGGCAAATGTGTTCAGAATTGAACCGAGATTAGCATCAGCTTCCTGTGCTTGAATTGTGGGAACAAGAAAGATGAGAGCAAAGCAAATTACTATTCTCATAGGTTAAATGGTTTGGTTAACGCTTCTTAAATATACGGATGTTTCTGAACAAAGCTTTATCTCTCTTTCCTTCATCTGGTCTTTGTATAAAGAAGTGCCTGATAATCAACCTTTTTGCATCATGTAAATTTACTTCAAGACATCCCGGATATCCTGGCGCTTTTCAAAAACGGAGCGAGTAAAGGGACATAGTGGCATCACCTTGATCTTATTTTCTCTGGCATAGTTCACCATAAAGTCTACAAGCATTTCACCTATCCCCAGCCCTCTTAAGGCTCCATCTACCTCGGTATGATCAATAATAATCATGGTATCTCCGGCTTTAGAAAAAGTCATTTTTGCTTGATCACCTTCCTGATTTAAGTAGATAAAAGCTCCACCAGTATCTCCTGTTTCAATGTTCATATTCATTCGTAAAAATTTTCGATAAATAAAGCATGCTTAAAACACCAGGCTCAGTTTTCTCCGGGTTCTGCACTGATCAAAACAGGGTGCTTTGTATTGTGAAAATGTTTTCTGGCGTGTTGATTGGGAGAAGAGTCACAACAGAGGGTAAGACCACATTCCTGACACTTCCTTAAATGAACCCACTTCTCTCCTTTCGCTACACATTCTTCGCATTCGTATTTATCAGGTCTTTTCAATTCTACCCTTTCTAAGTCGTAACACGTTTTTGCTCTGAATTCTGCCATTTTATTTCTTCTTACGGTGCCCTTTAAGCACAGATTCATATACTTCAATAAACGCCTCAGGCGAAACTTTTTGCATAAGCTGGCCAATCAACTCAAAAGGAATATCATCTGGTCTTTTTAATCTCACACAGCTCTTACCCATATCCAACTTATATTTTGATTGTTTCTTATATTCTTCTACAAACCAGTCGTGCAATTTGGGCATGGCATAGATACCGGAGTGATAAAATCCTATGAAGTTCTTTTGAGAAGCTATATTGGTAAAGGGTAAGGGTAGTTTAGGGTCTACGTGATAACCCGGCGGGTATAGTTCATGGGGAATAACATATCCAATCATGTTATAACTTATTTCTTCTTTAAAACCATCGGGTATATTCTTAAGAATTGTTTCGCGAAGTTGAATGAAGGCAGGCTTCCGATCTTCCGGAACAGCGTCAATGTATTCTTCAACTGATTTAGCTTCAATTTTCATATTCATTAGTTTCAATCTGGTGCATGAATTTAAAAACAACTCCTTAACTTAGAAGTGAGACTGTAAATATTCAGACCATGGAAACATCAGAAAAAGAAAACGTCAATTTTTGGAAACAAAAAGCTCAGGAAATAAGAGTACAGTTAAACCTGGGAGCAGCCGAAGCCGCAGATAAATATGAAGAAGAAAAAAAGGCAGTCCGGAAATGGATTCACGAAACGGAACAAAGGCTAAACGAAAATGGCGATGGAAGTCTGGATAAGCTCAGAACCAAATTGGATGAGCTCAAAGTTCAGGCGAGTCTTGGAAAAGCTGAAGCCCAGGATGAATACGAAGAGCAGCGAAAAAAATTCAATCAAAAATTGCACGAAGCAAGGCAGGAAGCGAAAGAAGTTTCACAAAAAGCGGACAGTCAGGCAAAAGTGATTGGAGATAAAGTTTCTCAAAGACTTCAGGCCTGGCAAACGCAGTTTGATATTTTCAACGTTCAGCTGCATCTCGGAGCAAAGGAAGCTTCAGAAAAGTGGAACGAGCAAAAAGGAAAGTTCAAGTCGTGGCTGGATAATCTCGATGATCAGTTGGATGATGTGCAGTCAGAGAGCAAAGAATCATGGGAAAACTTTAAAACAGAATTAAGCAGCTCCTGGAATACACTGAAATCAAAATTTTCAAAAAACTAATTATCCAACTAAATTCTTAGTTGATTTTTCTTAATTCACTTAACTTCGAAGCATGAAGTTTGTGAGTACCGTACTATTTGCGTTTTTGAGTTCTTGGGTGATTGCCTATGGACAGACCAGCGATTCTCTTCAAATTAAATTTGAAGATGCCATTGAAAATTATCAGTTCGATTCTGCCATAAACTACGGATGTCAATGGGCAGAATTAGATAGTACAAATATCACCGCTCACTATAAATTAAGTAGGGCCTACCTGCAAAAGGGAATACTACAGAAAGCTGAAGAGAGTCTTAAACAGGCACTTTCTCTTGATAGCACTCATATTCCAACCATGAATCAGCTTGCCAGGTTATACCGCAAATCAGATAGGTACGCCGAAGCATTAAGTGTTTACGAGCAATTGATGCTCACTGACTCCCTTAACGCCTATTACCCAAGAGAAGCGGCAGAACTCGCTTATCCCCAACAGCAATTAAATAAAGCGTTTCACTACTACAGAATTTGTCTCTATCTGGATTCTATGAGTATTCCCTGTTATCTTGGTCTGGCTAAAATGCACATGGATTTAAAGAGCTACGAAACTGCCGATAGCCTTCTGGCGGAAGGCCTGAAAATAGATTCATCAAATGTAAATGTTCGTCTCCTCACCGCACAGGTTCATATGCGTATGGAGTCATATGATAAAGTAGTAGAAATTCTCCAACCACTATTTGACCAAGTCGAGCCACCACTTTACGCATACAGGTACTACGGTATTGCTCTTTATCATGTGGGCGATTATCTAAAATCTCTGGAAGTAATGACCGAACTCTCAAATCATGATAATGAGCTGGATTACCCTCATTATTACAAGGCCCTGTGCATGACGGAATTGGGGCAAATAGAATATGCCGAAGTTCAATTCAGGCAAGCCGTGAATAAATCCTATTCGCCCAATATGTCTCTCTACTTCGAACAATTGGGTAAAAATCAACAAGCTCAGAATAAGCACGCAGATGCCATTAAAAATTTGAGAATGGCCAGAAAGTTTAGCAATGATCCGGAACTTGACTATTACCTGGCGTTGAGCTATGATGAATATTATGCCGATAAAACCATGGCTCTTGAGCTCTTTGAGTCGTTTGTCGAATCTCAAGATACCCTTGTTACCAACCAATCTTTGTATGCTCGCTCACGGGCAGACGAAATATTGAAAGAGCTACATTTTGAAAATGGCCAGGAGTAAACAAAACTATTGCTTTGCTTATGTGTTTTATTAGTATGAAGCATGACGAAATAGCGATAGCATTAGTAAGTTTAGTATTTCTGATTTACACAGGTTTTGCTGCTTTTAACGTATTTCCAGGATTAGTTTTCCTTATTTTCTCCATAAGTCCGTTCCTGATTATCTGGATGGTCTGGGTGGTTTTGCGGCATGGTGAATACAATCACGGTGAATTAGATGAAGACCAGGAGTTTGGATATTTGGATAGACCAAACCTTGGAAAATCAACCTTGGCAGACCCGGCAAAGAACTAAATGTACATGAAAAAATACGACCTTGTAATAATAGGTGGAGGGCTTTCTGGTTTATCGGCAGCCCATTCCGCAGAAACTGCTGAATTCTCAACTTTATTACTAGAAGCTTCCAACCAGTTGGGAGGAAGGGTGAAGTCCGAAGTTGTGGACGGATTTACGCTTGATCGCGGCTTCCAGGTTCTCCTTTCGGGATATCCCCTGGCTCAGAACATATTTCCAAATAACGAATTAGGTTCTAAATCGTTTGCGCCGGGCGCTTACATTGCTCTTGAAAAGGGAAGCACTCTCATTGCAGACCCGACTCGAGATCCAGCCGCTGCTTTTCCTACCCTATTTTCTTCGGTAGGAACACTTTCAGACAAATTTAAGATATGGAGACTATCCAATGAATTGAAAAGAATCAGTCATGCGGAGTGTTTTGATGAAGATGGCAGTACCCTGAATTACTTGAGAACCTATGGATTTTCAGATCAGGTAATTGAGCGCTTCTTTCAACCTTTTTTTGGCGGTATTTTTTTGGAACGGAATTTAAAAACTCCGGCAGGGATGTTTCGCTTTGTTTTTAAATGTTTCTCTGAGGGAAGCGCTGTTCTTCCGAAAGGTGGAATGCAAGCCTTACCCGACCATTTAAGCTCAAAACTGAAGTATACGGAAGTTCGGTTAAATGCTGAGGTGACTGAATTGAAGAAGGATGGAAATATTGTGCTTGCAAATGGCGAGAGCATTGAGGCAAACAAAATAATACTGGCAACCAATCCTTCGCAATTGATTGATCAGCTAGACGAAAAAATAGCATATCAATCCACAGTTACACAATACTTCTCCGGTCCTTCGGAAATCAAATCGCTCCAAAATAGAATAGGTCTGGATGCTGCGCAGGATAGTCCGATCAATAATTTTGCTCGTATAGACGAAGTTCAAGCATCATGCGCTCCAGAAGGACGATCTCTTTGGTCGGTTACAACAAGGCAACTGGATAACAATCCCCAGGAAGTACGTCAACGGTTATCAGAAATTTTAAATGCTGATGAACAGGACTTTGAGTTCATAAAGTCTTATCAGATACACGATGCACTTCCAATCATCAAATCTCCGAAATACGATATCGCCTCTGAACAAACTCAACTGACCAGTAACATTTATCTAGCAGGAGATTACCTCCTGAACGGTTCTATCGAAGGAGCCCTGCTTTCAGGTAAAAACGCCGCACTTGCTGTAAAGGAAACTTTAGAGCTAAGTATTTAGTTCTTTTTTGCGAACTTTACCTTCAAATCATACTCTATGAAAAAGTTTACCGCAATCGCAATATTCCTTTTCGCTTTAAGCAGCGCAATGGCTCAAGTAGAAATTAGACCCTATTTAGGTGCCAACTTCAGTAATGTGAGCAAAACTCCAGACGGAGCCAGTACACAAGCCAAAATTGGCGGACAAATAGGTGCCAGTCTCATGATTGGAAATAAATTTCATTTGAATCCAGGGATTTCTTATTTCTCCAGAACGACAGAATATGTTTACTCCGATAGTCCGGAGTTAAATACTGATCTCGTTATAAATGGAGTAAGTATTCCGATTCTGGTGGGCTATAGATTTATAGACCCTACCACTGAACCGGTTCTAAATTTTAGAATACAGGCGGGCCCCAGTTTGATGTTCTTAACGAAACAGGAGTTTACTGGCAATTCTGACGATGAAAGCATAGATTGGGAGAATAGCCAGTGGGGTGGACAAATAGGTGCCGGACTAGATATCTTTATATTTTTTATAGACGCCACTTACGAATTCGGACTTACCAATACCTTTGATGGAGGGGAAAATAATACCATATCGGAATTTACGAAAGTGAAGAATAATACATTTTACATAAACGCCGGTGTAAGGCTTAGCTTTTCCAGATAGAGCCCAGTTAAATCCGTCTTCTCATGCCTATCCAAAATGAATTTGCGTTCTTTGGCGTCAGAAAAAATTTATATGAAATATAAAATACTGACTTTAAGCCTTATAGGTGGGCTATTCGCATTTTCACCTATTGCCAAAAAGGTTGAATTTAAATTTCAATTGAATCCGGGTAAAACGTACAAGCAAGAAACTAAAATGATTAGCAATACTACCCAGACTGTTCAGGGAAGTGAAATGCAATCAAAAAATGTCGTTTCATCCATCACTTACATGGAAATGAAAGATGAAGGTGATACATCTAATGTGTACAGTGTTTGGTACGATGAGTTAAGCATGGACATTGAAGGTGGGGGAATGAACCAAAACTTTTCTTCAGATACAAGTTCATTAGCTATGGTGGATCCTATGTCGTCTATTCTTGCTGGTCTTGTTGAGCAAAAATTTGATGCAACCATTAATACCAGCGGAAAGGTAACCTATGTTGAAAATCTGGAAGAAATAATTGAAGCTGCGGTAGGCACTGCCGGTGGTGCACAGGCAGATATGGTAAGAGAACAAATTTCTTCGAGCTTTGGTGATGGCGGTTTCGCTAAAAATATAGAGATGAGCACTCGATTAATCCCTGAAAACCCTGTAAAAAAGGGCGACTCCTGGGAAATTGAGCAATATACATCTACGGGCTTGCCTCTTATTCTTACCAGCACATATACCCTTAAAGAAGTTTCTGATGGAATTGCAACCATTGGAGTTTCTGGTAAGCTGAAAATAGATCCTGCAAATGCAAAAACGAGCATCCAGGGAATGAACGCAACTTACTTCATGGACGGTACTCGAGAAGGTGAGGTTAAAGTCGAAGTCGAGACCGGTTGGATGCAAAGTGGAACATTTACCGACAATATTGTGGGAAGCATTTCTTTAGAAGCTAGTCCTCAGATGCCAAATGGTATGACAATACCCATGGAAATGAATAATGAGACGACGATAACTTCCGAACAATAAGTTAAGTCCGAATTTTAAAAGTTAAGCCCGGCCAGTTTTTGGCCGGGTTTTATTTTTGCCAATATGAAAAGAGCACTGATTTACACATTTATGTTCTTAGGACATTTAGCACCGTCTTACGCGCAGATTCTCAACGTTGAAAAACAAAGACTAGACAGCCTTGAAAAACCGTTTGTGCTGAGCTTTGAATCAAAATTCGGAGCCTTCAACAGGAGTGCTACGGAAGATGAAAAGGCAGAATTTATCAATTTCTCAAACAGTCTCAATGCGGTATATTCTCCCCATAAAAAACACGCTTATGTAGTGCTAGGAAATTTTCACTTTACGGAAAATAACGGGAAAGCTATATTGAACAATGCATATCTGCACATCAGGGCAACTTTTAACTACAATAAAAAGTGGAGCCCTGAAGTATTTGCACAATTGCAAGATGATAAATTCAGAGGGCTCCGTAATAGAAAATTGGCTGGCGCAGGCTACCGATGGAAACCTATTGACTCAGAAAAATTCAGGTTTGTCTTAGGAGCAGGACCTATGTACGAGAGCGAAAAATGGCGCAGCGTTGAAACAGGTGAAGAAAAGCTGGTAGAACTGTGGAAACTGAATTCCTATATGTTGCTGCGCTGGGACATAACAGAAAGTGTAAACTTCAATACCGTACTCTACTACCAGGCGGGATATGATTTCGCGGCAGATTTAGATAGACAAAGAATCAGCAACAGCACCAATTTGAATTTCAGAATATCAAATCATCTGAGTTTTACCGTTACCTATCAAATGGCATATGAAAACGAGCCCATTTTCCCGATCACCCAATTTATCTACAGTATCGAGAACGGCTTGAAACTTTCTTTTTAGTTAGTTTTTGTGAAAAACCAATCAATTATTTAGAAATACGTCTCCAGAATTCTGAAGATGGTTATTTTGGCGGGTTCAAATCATTCCATTATATGAAAAGTTCAACAAAAATTGCTGCAATTCTGCTGGCCATGATTATCGCATTCATTCCCAACCAGGATGCTATGGCACAGAAAAGCAAGAAGAAAAAGAAGAAGAAAAAAGGCGATACCGAGCAGGTAGAAAAAAAGGAAAACGAATACGAGAAGCTAACTAAAAGCACCGAGAAATACGAAGGTATTTTCACCGTATACAGAGATACAGCTAAAGGAACTGTCCTTCTCGAAATAAAACCCGAACAGCTGGATAATGAGTTTATCTACTTTTCGTATGTAGCAGATGGTGTATTAGATGCCGGCTTCTTTCGCGGAGCCTACAGAGGATCTAAAATCATACAGTTCAAAAAGAATTACGAGCGAATTGAAGTAATTAACCAAAACACCAAATATTACTTTGATGAAGACAATGCGCTGAGCAAGGCATCAAACGCAAACATAAATGATCCGGTATTGGCAAGTCTGGAAATAAAAGCTACTCACGATTCTACAGGGAACTTCCTTGTGAGCGGCGATGCCATTTTTAAGTCTGAAGATTTTCAAATGATAAAGCGCCCTCAAAGAAAAGGAGCGCCACCGAGCATGCTCGGAAAACTAAGTAAGGATAAAACCAAAATTACGGATATCAGGCCTTACCCTGAAAACCTTGATATTATTGTAGATTATGTATACGATAATGGAAATCCGAAAAGATGGGGATCAGCTGCCGTTACGGATCCCAGAAGCATTACAATAAAGTACCAACACAGTTTAATTGAAGTGCCGGATAATGATTTTCAGGCACGACGCGACGACCCGAGAATAGGTTATTTCATGACTTCGGTTAACGATATGACTTCTTTTAGTGTTACTCCTTACAGAGACATGATACACAGGTGGAATCTTGAAAAGAAGGATCCGAACGCCGAATTAAGCGAACCTGTTGAACCCATTGTTTTTTGGATTGAGAAAACAACACCCGAAGACTTTAGGCCGATTATAAAAGAAGCCGGAGAGAGATGGAATATAGCTTTTGAAAAAGCAGGCTTTAGAAATGCGCTGGTTATCAAAGAGCAACCTGATACGGCAGAATGGGATGCCGGTGATATTCGATACAACGTTTTGCGTTGGACGTCTTCCCCTCGCCCACCATTTGGCGGGTATGGCCCGAGCTTCGTAAACCCCAGAACAGGGCAAATACTCGGAGCAGATGTCATGCTTGAATTCGCTTCAGTAGCCTGGAGACTCTACAGAAAAGAAGCCTTTGAAGCGGCGGGATACTTTGACGGAACCAGCGAGCTTGAAGAAATAGATTTGGATCATGATCACACTTTATGCAGCATGGGCCATGTAATGAACCACAACCTAAACTTTGGTTTGGCCGCTATGAATGTGCAAAGTATGGACGAAGCAGTTAAGGAAAAATTTGTTCGGGAAACTTTATCAAGACTCATTTTGCACGAAATTGGTCATACCCTAGGTTTAACGCATAATATGCGTGCGAGCACCATGCTCTCATTCGAAGAGATTCAGGATTCTGCGGTTGTGGCTGAAAAAGGACTTTGCAATTCGGTGATGGAATATCCTGCAGTGAATTACTCGAAAAATCCCGATCTCGCAACGCGCTACTACGATGAAAACCCCGGGCCCTATGATTTATGGGTCATTGAATATGGCTACTCTCCTGCCCTTGATGATGCCGATGCGGAAGAAGCTCGATTGGAAAAAATCCTTGCACGATCTACAGAACCCGACTTGATGTATGGAAATGACGGCGATGACAGACGAAGTCCAGGGAAAGGAATTGATCCGGATATTAATATTTACGATCTCTCTGCAGATCCTGTGGCCTACGCTTCAGCACGCGTAGATCTCGTTAACGAACTGATGCCTGGAGTAGTGGATAAATACAGCGTGGATGGCCAGTCTTACGCTGAATTGAGACAAGCCTACCTCGTACTCACCGGCGAACATGCAAATCAGGTAAGTGTACTAACAAAGCAAATCGGTGGAGTGCATATCAATCGAGCAATGGAAGGACAGAAAGGAAACTCCGGAACTCCTTTTGTTCCTGTATCGGCAAGCCGACAGAAGGCGGCCATGGAAGCGCTTGGCAAATATGCTTTTGCGCCAGATGCATTTAGAGCAAACGAAGATGTATACCGGCACCTTCAGCCCCAGCGAAGGGGATTTAACCAACCCTATAATGGCGAAGACCCGAAAATACATGCCAGAATACTGAGAATTCAAAAAATGTGTTTCGCCCATTTGTTGAACCCAAATACACTTCAACGACTCACAGATACGCAGCTATATGGAAACAAATACGGGCTGGATGATTATATGACGGATCTTACAGACGCAATATTCAAAGTAGATATTAATGGCAGTGTTAATACCATGCGTCAAAATCTTCAGGTAGAATATACTAAAAGACTAACCAGGGTAATTGGCGACAAAAATTACGACAACGTCTCCAAGTCCATGGCGCTCTATGAGTTAAATAGAATTGACCGAATGGCTTCAAACGGATCGGGAAACACCCTGACCAAAGCACATAAAAAGCATTTGCGGCAAATTGTTAAAGATGCGCTGGAAAGCTAAACTTTAAAGAAAGGCCGTAAGTTATACGGCCTTTCTTTTTTAGCTTTGCAAACATATATGAGAGTTCTCAAGTTTCGCGTACTATTAGATAATATTAAAGGAGTTTTCAGAGATATTGAAATACCTGAAAACTATAATCTCGCAGAGCTACATCAGGTAATTGTTGACTCGATGGATTTCAGCGGGATGGAAATGGCATCCTTCTTTATAAGTGATGAAGAATGGGAAAAAGGTGAAGAGATTAGCCTGATGGATATGTCAGAGCCCGGTCAAGAGACCGTTCGGCTAATGAGCGACACACCGGTTCTGGATGTATGCAAAGAAAAGGGAGATCGGTTGCTTTACATCTACGACTTTTTAAATATGTGGATTTGCTATGTAGAGCTCGTAGATATTTTAAATAAGCAATTAGATAAGGCAGAGATTGTCTTAAGCGTTGGCGATTCTCCAGTAGAAAATTCAGCTTCTAACGAAAGTTTGGATTCAAACTTCGACGATTCTGACCTCTATGACGATTTTGAAGAAGATGACGAAGGTGAATCTGAATTTGAATCGCTGGACGATTATCCAGACCTATAGCTCTTGAGCCCTTTTAAAGTTCTCGTTATTTGCGGTCCTACAGCTGTGGGGAAAACTGAGCTATCGCTTAAATTGGCTGAAGCTTTTCAAGGAGAAATCATCTCCGCAGATTCCAGGCAATTCTTTATGGAGCTCAATATTGGAACCGCTAAACCCGGCCTTGATGAGCTAAAACGAGTTCCGCATCACTTCGTAAACTCGCATTCTATTGCAGATGAATATTCGGCTGGTAAATTTGAAAAAGAAGGTCTCGCCACAATCCATGAAATAGCCTCTCGCGGCAAGCTCCCAATAATCGTTGGAGGCTCCGGACTCTATATCGATGCTTTGATTCACGGCATTGATCAGCCCCCTTCAGATCCAGAGCTGAGAGATTCGCTCAATGAAACGCTCGAGAATCACGGTCTTGTTCAACTTCAGGAGCGTCTAAAAAGTCTTGATCCCGAAAAGTATGAAGCAATAGACCTGAATAACCCGAGAAGAGTTCTGAGAGCCGTGGAAATTGCCGAGTTAGAAAAGCGTGGAATTACAAAGCCTCTTAAAAAACCAGGCCGGAACTTTGAATCTATTATAATTGTCTTAAACCGAGACAGGACTGAGCTATACGAGCGAATCAATACGCGCGTTGATCAAATGATTGAAAAAGGGCTTGTAGAAGAAGTTGAAGAATTACTCCCCTTCAGGCAAAAGCAAGCCATGCAAACTGTAGGCTACAGAGAGCTGGCATCTTATTTTGACAAACAGTTGAGCTTTGAAGAAGCTGTTAACCTGATAAAGCAGAATACAAGGCGCTATGCTAAAAGACAGATTACCTGGTTTAAGCGGATGAAAAGTGCCCATTGGTTCCACCCCGCTGAGCAAAATAAAATCATTCATTTTGTAAAATCCAGCCTTGAAAAGCGCCTTTAAAAATGGTGTACAAAATCGTTAATAACTTACGCATCTTCCTAAATAGGGATGCTATGAGAAGCCAATGAATAGCTTTAAATTTGATATCAATAGTTTGATAATTCGCTGTTCAACCAAAAAACTACCCTATGAGTAATTACCGACTGGACTTAATTGCTGAGATGCTTGAAAAAAATCCAGACGATACCTTCCTAAATTACGCTGCTGCTCTGGAGCACAAAAAGAAAGGAGAAATCAGAAAGGCGATAAAAATCTTCAAGAAGATCATCCAAAACGACCCTGAGTACCTTCCTACGTATTACCAATTAGGTAGATTATTAGAAGAAACGAATAAAACAGATGCCGCTATTGATGTTTATTCGGAAGGAATTGCATTGGCCAAAAAGAAAAAGGATGTTAAGGCAATGGGTGAGCTTTCAGAAGCTTTGCTCATACTTGATGTTGACGCCGGCCAGGCTTGGTAGAAACAAATAATTGAATTTTGCTTGACAAAATAGATTATTCCAACTAGCTTTATTTTAGTAAGGTGTTAGAAAATCACCTACTATGAAGATGTCTCATTTGGGTGTGAACCCAAAATTTTGCTACTAAGCCTCCGGTATTACTATCGGAGGCTTGCTTTTTTATGAATAAGAATTTAAAATACAGCAGGTTTTACCTCGGACTTTTCTCCATTATTGGAATTATTTCGTCTGCGCTATTTTTCGTTTTGGGCTTCATACTTGGAACATCTGATGATACGGGTCAGTATTCACTAGCAGCTGCCATCGCTATGCTCGTTGTGAGCATAACGCTCCTATTAGGTGTGGTATGGATAAAAAAGAATGCAGCAGTTGGAAGTATCCTGATACAGGTGGGGTCTTTCATCTTTATTATTGCCGTAAGTTATTCCCTCTACAACTTTTCATTCATTCTTTCTGGCTGGAAAGCTGTTTTTATTCCTTTAACAATTTGGGTACCCTTGTGCACTCCTTTTGCAATTCTCATATTTTATATTTGGCGCTGGAGCAGTGATTGAAACCTACTCCTTAAAACTTAGCAAATGAAAAGTAAACTCTTTATTGGAGCAATGGCTCTTTTAATCGTCTCATGCACTCCAGAAGAAAAAATGGAAACAACGAAAAATATTCATTACCCGGAAACGAAAAAAACAGACACCCAGGACGACTATTTCGGCGTAACGGTCATGGACGAATATAGATGGCTTGAAAATGATACCGCTTCTGATACAGAAGAATGGGTAAAAGATCAAAACCAGGTTACATTCGGCTACCTGGAAAGCATTCCATACAGGCAAAAAATTGAAGATAGATTGACTGAGTTGATCAATTATCCCCGGCTCTCATCGCCTTATAAAGTGGGAGAATACTATTTCTTCAGTAAAAACGATGGCTTGCAGAATCAATCGGTTATCTACTATCAAAAAGGAAGAGAAGGAGAAGCCAAAGTTTTTATTGATCCAAACAAGTTATCTGATGATGGTACGGTAGCCGTTAATCTGCTTGGAGCATCTAATGATAATAAATACATGGCATACACTGAATCCTCAGCGGGCTCTGACTGGTCTATTGTTTACATTAGAGAAATTGCCACCAATACAAAACTGGAAGACAAGCTGGAATGGGTTAAATTCACCGGTGCTGCCTGGGATGGAGAAGGGTTCTATTACAGCCGTTATCCCGAACCCGCCGAAGGAACGGAGCTCTCAGCTGATAATAAAGATCACAGTATTTACTATCATAAATTAGGCACAGATCAGGCGGAAGACAAACTTTTTTACCGGAACGAAAAATCGCCTAACCTCTATCACTGGTGTGGTATTACCGAAGATGATAAATACCTCGTTATGTATGCCGCTTCAGGCACAGACGGATATGAAACATTCATTAAAGACCTGGAGAATGATGGTGAACTGACCAAAATCTGTAGCACCTATGCTAATAAGACAACTATAGTTGACCACGTTGACGGAAAGCTGTATGCCTTAACTGATATTGATGCCCCTAATTATAGATTGGTAAGTTTCAAGCCCACGGCCTACGAGCAAAATAACTGGGAAGATGTAATTCCCGAAAAGGAAGAAACCCTGGTAAATGTCAGTACCGGTGGCGGATACTTTTTTGCCGAATATTTAAAGGATGCAACATCCAGGGTGTATCAATACAATTACAAAGGTGCGCAGTTAAGAGAAATAGACCTGCCGTCTCCGGGTAGCGCAGGGGGCTTTAGTGGAAAGAAGGATGAGAAAAATCTCTTCTATAGCTTTACTTCATTTACCTACCCATCTACCATCTTTGAATACGATGTTGAAACTGGTGAGTCTAAAGTCTTTAATAAACCTGAATTGAAGTTCAACCCTGAAGACTTTGAGAGCAAACAAGTTTGGTATAAAAGTAAAGACGGTACAGAAGTACCTATGTTTATCGTCCACAAAAAAGGTCTGAACCTCAATGGTGAAAACCCTACCCTTCTTTACGGTTATGGCGGGTTTAATATTAGTCTGAGTCCTTCTTTTAGCACCTCAAACATGGTTTTTCTAGAGAATGGTGGAGTCTATGCACTTGCCAACTTGCGCGGAGGTGGCGAATTCGGTGAAGAATGGCATAAACAGGGAATGAAGGAGAAAAAACAAAATGTATTTGACGATTTTATTGCCGCTGCTGAGTACTTAATTGAAGAGCAGTATACCAATCCAAAGAAGCTAGCTATTAAAGGGGGCTCAAATGGTGGACTCCTCGTGGGAGCTGCCATGACACAGCGCCCTGACCTTTTCGCGGTTGCACTTCCGGCTGTCGGTGTTTTAGACATGCTTCGGTATCATAAATTTACCGTAGGAAAAGGTTGGATTCCGGAATACGGATGTGCAGATAGTAGTAAAGCAGCGTTTGACTTTCTATATGCCTACTCTCCTCTTCACAACCTGGAAAAAGGAACCCGATACCCTTCAACAATGATAACAACCGGCGATCACGACGACCGGGTGGTGCCTGCGCATTCTTTCAAATTTGCAGCTAAACTGCAAGCTTATCACTCAGGAGACAACCCTGTACTTATCCGTGTGGAAACCGATGCCGGGCACGGTGCCGGTAAACCAATTTCTAAAGTGATAGAAGAGCAAGCTGATATTTGGTCATTCGTTTTTAACGAAATGGGGGTTGAATCACTCGATGATGCCCGGCCAATTTCTGATTAATGATAAAATTAAGACGGATTGCCAGAAGGATTTCAGGACTTATTGCTTTCCTGATCCTTCTGCTCATTCGTCTTTTATTCACACTATTTCCAGGGCTTTTTGAAGTTTTTTATTTTGACTTCTTCTTCCCTATTCTCAGAACTGTACAAAGCTGGCTATACCCTCTTTGGTTTCTGCCAGGGTATTTGCTATTGATCATTTTTTTGGTTGCTTTAATGGGTTTCTATTTCTTAAAGCGCCGTTCAATCAAAGGGTTTTTTCTCAAGTTTTTAAATCTGCTTTTCTGGGTCGCCGCCTTTTTTCTTTTATGCTTTGGAATGCAATATGCCGACAAAGGGGTTGCGGAACGTTTAGAGCTTGAACCAGCGCCCCCTATAATTGATCTTTCTGTAATATATTACCGGACCATGGAAGAAGCCATGGAAAAGCGATCGCAAATTCCAAAGATTGATAAAGTGGAGAATATAAACCAGCTCGGTTATAGTATGGATCCGAATTCAATCCATCAGCATGTAAAAAACACCTTGGAGCCTGTCGGATATAAGGCATCAGCAACTCGCCAATACGTTCGCGAAATACCTTATTTCTTACTTAGAAAACTGAGTATATCTGGTATTTACAACCCCTTTACAGGTGAGAGTAATGTAGAAGGTAGCCTGCCCGGGCTTTTAAAATATTTCGTTATGGCGCATGAAATGGCTCACGCTTCAGGAATAACCGGCGAAGGAGAAGCCAATTTTGTCGCCTGGTTGAGCCTGGCCCATTCCGGAGATCCTTTTCTTGAATATGCAGCAGCCTATTTCATCTGGCGGCAGGCTGCCAAACCCTTAAATAGAAAACTAAATTCCGAAGACTTGGAGAAGTTGGCTTCTTCTATTCCCGATGAATTGAAAAGAGATCGAAGAGCTATTTATGAAGCTCTTAACAGAGAGCAGCCCTGGTATCCTGAAATATCAAATAAACTGAATGACTCTTATTTAAAAATACAAGGCGTAGAAAGTGGCGTGGAAGACTACGATAAGTTCCTGGAATATTATCTGCGCTATAAGCGCAGTATTAATCCCTCACAATGATGAGTGGAAATTGATCGGTATGTACCTTTCCATCAATACCAATTGCTCGGTATTGAACAGTATACCTTCTGCTTTCAACTCCATTACTCTGGTTATAATCCCACTCTTCGGAAATATCTGAAGAGCTGTAAACAACACGTCCTGTTTCGTCTGTGATTTGTATAAAGAAGTCTTCAATATTCTTTGCATAACCAATTCTATACGTGTCATTCAACCCATCGCCATTCGGTGTAAAGATATTGGGAAGCTTAATGTCGCTGCCTTCTTTTACGGTGATTTGAATTTGATCTTCGGCCTGCAAATTACCACCATCGTCATATACGCTCAGGTAAACATCATAAGTTCCTGGTTCTTTGAATGTAGTTTCTACTATTGAACCTTTAGAAGTATTTCCATCAATCTGCCAATTACTCTCTCCAGAATCGGCGGCATTGTGCAGTTTAACAACCAGCGGAGCATATCCTTCTTGCACCGATGTTACTATTTCGGCTTTGAAATCTTCTGCATTAGTCACCGATTCTGTCGGATTATCGCTGCGAACGGGTGCTCGCTCACCTGAATCTCCAGCTGAATTATCCGTACTTAATCCATTGCTATCTATTCTCGCAATAGGGGTAATCGGTAGTTCGGATAAATTCTCATTATCTCTTCTTTCTGCTTCACTCTCATCCGTATAAACTTCACTGAAAGATTCCCCCGATTGATTCTCATCCAATTGAAATTCAGTTTCAGAAGAAACTTGTTCTACTTGATTCTCCGATACTTGTTCGGCATCTATGTAATCAATGGTGCCGGTATTATCCACTGTTGTGTTCTCGTCTACTTTAGACTCTTCAACAATTGAATCCTGAACGAGTGATTGCTGGTTTACTTCAACATCCTTCAACTCACTATATACACCTAAAGATGTAAGAAGTAAAGTTCCAGCTGCTATTCCCACTCCAAAACTAAAAGAGCTAATACTTTCACTGCCAGGCACAGGTGCACCTGAAGATGGAATTTGCGCTTTGATAGCTTCCCATGATCCTTCGGGCACCGGAGCCTTCATCTGGGTAAGCTGTTCCTTTATTTGTATTTCAAAAAAATCTTTATCCACTTAAAGCTTCTTTAAATTCTTCTTTCAAAAGTTTACGCATATAAGCTTTCGCTTTTCTATACTGCGTTTTTGATGTACTTTCCGTTATTCCAAGTTGCTCTGCGATTTCCTTGTGGCTGTAATCTTCAACCAGGTATAAATTAAACACCGTTCTGTAACCAGTTGGCATTTGCTGAATCAGCTCTGTTAAACGATCTGAAGTAATTTTAACTCCTTCATCTTCAAATGGATCGTCAAACTCGTCGCTCTCCAGTTTGTACTCTACCTTAAAAATCGACACGTTTTCTCTCTCTCGCTTGGTTTTTCTCAGGTGATCCAAAGCATTATTTGCAATGGTTCGCCTAATCCAGGCCCCTAAAGGACCTTTACCGTTGTACATATGTATTTTTCTAAAAACTTTTATGAATCCGTCCTGAAACATGTCCTGGGCCTCTTCATAATTGCTTCCATAACGCAAGCACACAGCCATCATCTGCTCAGAATACTTATTAAAGAGTTTAGCTTGTGCACGGTCGTTTCCGTCAATACAAGCCTTTGCCAACTCTAAGTCTTCCAATTCGCTATGTGTTGCATTTTTC